>Ga0214473_10003170_pt1:0-15000 | contig 20037 bp, 18 predicted proteins | sample RVTome_7_FD_203509 | JGI IMG/M metagenome (GOLD analysis project Ga0214473, IMG submission 203509) | Soil microbial communities from uranium-contaminated site in the Upper Colorado River Basin, Wyoming, United States - RVT98D197 | ecosystem: Environmental > Terrestrial > Soil >... | reverse complement strand
CGGCCGGCCGGTTCGCAAGGCCTTCCTGCGCTATCCGGTCGATTACGGTCGCATCAGCTCAGGTTACAGCCTCGCGCGCCGGCATCCGATCCTCAACCGCGTGCGTGCGCACCGCGGCATTGATTTCGCCGCACCCGCCGGAACGCCGATCAAGGCCGCGGGCAGCGGTCGCGTGGCCAGCCGCGGTGTCAGCGGCGGCTACGGCAACGTCATCGTGCTCGCCCACAGCAACGGCGTCACGACGCTATATGCACACATGTCACGTTACGCGCGCGGAGTTGCGGTCGGCGATCATGTCGCGCAGGGCGAAGTCATCGGATATGTCGGCATGACCGGGCTCGCGACCGCACCGCACGTGCATTACGAGTACCGGGTCAACGGCGTGCACAAGAATCCGGCCCGGGTCACGATCGCCAAGGCGGATCCGATCCCGTCCAGCCTGATGGCGGATTTCCGCGCGCAGACGGCGCCGCTGCTCGCCCGCCTTGATCCGCCGGTCGTCGAACCGGTCCGCGTTGCCCACGTCGGGCGCTGAATTTCCGCTTCAGGTCGAGAACGACGATCCGCAGCCGCAGGTCGTGGCTGCATTCGGATTGCGGATCACGAACTGCGCGCCCTCGAGATCCTCGCGGTAATCGATTTCCGCGCCGGCGAGGTACTGGAAGCTCAGCGGGTCGACCAAGAGCGTGACGCCCTGGTTCGGAAATTCCGCATCACCGTCTTCGACCTTCTCGTCGAAGGTAAAGCCGTACTGAAAACCGGAGCAGCCGCCGCCGGAAACGAACACGCGCAGCTTGAGCCTGGGATTGCCTTCCTCACGGATCAGCTCGCCGACCTTGCGGGCGGCGGCATCGGTGAATATCAGGCCATCGGTCATCGGCATTGGTTCGGACATAAACTGTCTTGATTCTAGGCGCTGCGCCGCGGCGGGTCAAAGAACGGGCGTCTCCGGTTCGCCCTCGACACGCCAGCTGAAAGTCTGCCGGGCAGGCTCGGCATTGCGCCCCTGGCGGTATTCGACCTGCAGGCTGGCCGGCTCGAAGCGCTCGGGCAATTCGATCGGCACTTCGAGCTGCTGGAAGAAGCGCAGCGAGAACGGCAGTTCGCGGCGGCGGTTCGCCTCGACCTCGGCCAGCGGCAGCTCCACCAGCGCGCCGCCCCGCGTGCCGTCGATCGCGAAGCTGACCGTGCCATTCGCGATCGCATCGCGGGTCGCGGTCTGGACCAGTGTGATGTGCACGCGGTAGCGGCGGCCATCCTCACGCCGGATCTTCAGTTCCTGCACGCGCAGCGTGCCGGCGCCGAACTGGCGCGCCACCAGTCCGCGGTAGAACTGGAGTTCCTGCTGCTGGCGCACGGACTCGGCCTGCAAATCGCCGATCATGCGCTGCGCCTCGGTTTGCGCCTGCCGGTCGACGCGCTGGCCGATTTCCGCGACTGCTACGCGCTGCTGCAGGGTTTCATTCTCCTGTCCCAGGTCGCGGGCCCGGTGCCCGAATTCCAGCCGCTGCAGCGTCGCATTGATGATCCCATAGCCCGCGCTCGACCTGCCGAACTCAAATCCCCCGTAGAACACCGCCAGTGCGGCGACAACGATCAGCCCGATGCGAAGCCAGCGTGGTCTTGTCATGGCCGCGACGAGCCCATGCGTTCCTCCCACCAGTCCGGATACGGCGGCAGCCCGTCCGGAAACGCATAGGCACCGAGTTCGTGCAGGGCCCGGGAATACACGCGACGCTTGAAGTAGATCACCTCGTGGACCGCATCCCACCAGTCGGCCCAGCGCCAGCGGTCGAATTCCGCCGGCTGCTCCGTCGAGTCAAAGCAAAGCGCTGAATCCTCGGCGCCGAGCCGCAGCAAGAACCAGCGCTGTTTCTGGCCGATGCACAGCGGGCTGGAATCACGGCGGATGAACTGCGGCGGCAGCCGATAACGCAGCCAGCCACGCGTGCGTCCGACCTCATCGACCTGCCCCGGCCGCAGTCCGACTTCCTCGGCAAGTTCCCGGTACAGGGCCTCCTCGGCGCGCTCGCCTTGCCTGATGCCGCCCTGCGGGAACTGCCAGCCACGCGCGCGGGCGCGGCCACCGAGGAATACCTTGCGATCGGCGTTCATGATGACGATGCCCACGTTCGCACGATAGCCGTCGGCATCGATATGGTCGGTCTCGCGGTCCATTCTTTGGATTCTTCCACAGAGCCAGGCTCAGCGGTACGACCCGGAAAATCCCGGGCCGTTCATGAATAATGCGGACTCGGTCCCGGGAGACTCGCACTTCGATGACCAGGATGCCCGTTCCGGCCCTGATCGCGCTGCTGGCAGTCGCGGCGCTTGTGGCAATCGTCGCCTCGCTTGCCCTCGGCAGCTCGGGCATCGACGCGCCGTGGGCAGGCCTTGCCAGCGGGGATCCGCTGACCCGCACGATCGTCCTCGAGCTGCGCCTGCCGCGCGCGCTTGCAGCCTTTGGCGCAGGCGGAGTGCTGGCACTCGCTGGTGTCCTGATGCAGGCTCTGCTGCGCAATCCGCTCGCCGATCCCTACGTGCTCGGCATTTCCGGCGGCGCCGCGGTCGGCGCGCTCGGCGTGATGCTCGCGGGTCTGACCGGCATTGCCGTCGACGCCGGCGCGGCCGGCGGAGCCTTCGCGGCGATGCTCCTGGTCTTCGCCGTCGCCCATGGCCCCGGCGGCTGGACCACGACACGGTTGCTGCTGACCGGCGTCGTCGTCGCGGCCGGATGCGGCGCCATCATCAGCCTGTTGCTGTCGCTGTCGGATGACCTGCGGCTGCGCGGCATGCTGTTCTGGCTGCTGGGCGATTTCGGCTATGTGCGCACGCCCTGGTCGTTGCTCGCGCTGGCGCTCGCGGCGATACCGGCATGCCTGCTGGCGGCGCGGCCGCTCGATGCGCTGGCGCGCGGCGAGTTGCAGGCGCAGTTGCTTGGCGTCCCGGTGCGGGGACTGCGCATCGCGATCTATATTGCCGCCTCGGTATTGACCGCGGCGGCCGTCACGACCGCGGGCAGCATCGGCTTCGTCGGGCTGGTGACGCCGCATCTCGTGCGCCTTGTCATCGGCTCGGCGCACCGTGCGGTGATTCCGGCCGCGGCGCTCGCGGGCGGCACGCTGCTGGTCGTTGCGGATCTGCTCGCACGCACGATCGTGGCGCCGCGCCAGCTGCCGGTCGGTGCGCTGACGGCGCTCATCGGCGTGCCGCTGTTCCTGCTGTTGATGCGCCGCCGGCCGGCGGACTAGGCGCACGCCGCACGAGCGAAGCCCGGTCGTCTGTGACGTACTTCACAATGATGTCACGCGGCTTTCCATGCTCGGCAAGGAGCTGTTCGGAGCGCCTGCACTTACCCGCGGCATGGACGACCAGGGACTGATCTGAGGCCTGCGCCGGGGCGATCAGGCACCGGGCGATCGACGGGAACGAGCCGGAGCCAGCTGCCCGCCCAGCGCGTCTCAGAAGCTTATGGCCACGTCGAAAATATCATGCGAATGACTCTCATTCCGATGTCAGTCCTGGCGGGCTGCGGCACGGTCCTGGAGGTAGGCCTGGCCGCGGCGCATCAGTCGCGTAAAGCCGGCGGCATCCTGGCCGGCCACCAGCGCCTGCAGCCTGCCGACCGCGTTGGCAAGTGCCGCGAGCGACTCGCCCCCGTACTGGTTGAGCGCCTGGATCTCGAAATAGAGTGCCGGACTATCGCCGGCAACCAGCGAGGCGACATTGAGCTGCGCATCGAAGGTGGTGCTGGAAAGCCGCGCAAGCCTCGGCGCAGCCTCGCCGCTGTCGGCGAGTGCGGTGAAGAACGCGATATTGACCGCGTGCGAAAGGCCCAGTACGTAGGCAATCAGCCGGTCGTGATCGTCGAGGGTCGTCACCACCTGTTCCGCCATCGTCGAGGCGAACAGGTTTTGCGCATCGGCCACCGCGTCGGGCCGGCCGACATCCACGTGGATGACATGCCGTCCCGACAACAGATCGGTGTCAGGCCCAAACATCGGATGGACCGAGCTGACCCGCACGCCGGCCTGGTGCAGTGCCGCGAGACCGGCGCGTAGCGGCGTTTTCAGCGAACCAATATCGAATACGAGGCCCGGTGGCCGGTGCCGGGCGAGCTGCTCGAGGATTGCGGCCGTGATGCCAAGCGGCGTCGCCACGACGAGGAGTTCTTGCGAGAGATCGCCCGACTGCCAGTCGGCCCGATGGGCATGGGGTTCGACCGGGCCCGCCGGATCGGCCACCTCGACCTCAAAACCCTGTGAGTCCAGGAATTCGGCAAACCAGCGGCCCATCTTGCCGGCGCCGCCGATGACGAGCGCGCGCTTGCCGCTGCCCTGCCCCTGGGCCACGACCTGGGACTGTTCCTGCGTCGCGAGTGAACTGCGGATCAGCAGGCGCAGCAGGTTCTCGGCGAGCGCCGGAGACAGGCCGAGTTTTTCGGCCGCCGCGCGGGCATTCAGCAGCACCTCGCGCTCGCGCTGGAAGTCGCGGGTCGGAAGCCCGGTCGCCCGCTTGGCACGCGCAACTTCCCCGGAGATGCGCTGGCGCTCGGCGATCAGGCCGAGCAGTTCGCTGTCCAGGCTGGTCAGCCGGGCACGCAATTCCTTGAGATCCATACGGGCGCTCGCCTGTGTTGCGTCCGCCCTGTGTACCGGCCCGCGTGCGCGGACGCAAGCGGGCCGGCGTTCCCCTGCTCAGCTCGCGTGGCCATCAGCCGCCGAATTGAAAGCCAAAATACCAATAGTCGTCGCGCGGGTCGCGCCGCCAGTAGCCCGGACGATAATCGAAGCGGCAATATCGCCCTGCATCGCGCCACCCGGACTCGTAACCCGCCCGATAGCCGTGATTGCTGCGGTAATGGGCGGGCGGGACATGGCGCCAATAGCGGCCATGGCGCCGGTCGTCGTCACGCCGGTCATCGTCACGATCGCTGTAGTGCTCGCCGCGGAAACGGTCGTAGTCGTCGCGGCGCGGCTTGTCGTCCGCGAATGCGGCGCCCGACAAGAGCGTCGCAAGTGTCGCTGCAGCCAGTGTGGACTTGATCATCATGGCTCCTCCTCAGGGTGCGCGGAGCCAGTCTCTGCCCTGCTAGCTGAATCGGAGCTTAATCAGTGACTTGGCTTTGCCAGGAAGGCCAGGACCTCGCGGTTCAGGCGCTCCGGTGAGTCGAGCTCGGTGTGGTGATGGCTGCCGGGGATCTCGATGAATCGCGCCTTTGCGATCCGCGCGGCCCAGCGCTTTTTTTCGTCGCTCGTCGTGAAGTCATGCTGGGCGCCGATGACAAGCGTCGGCGCGCGAATCGCCACGAGCCGCGCCTCGGCGTTCCAGCGGGTCAGCGCGCGCAAGGTTGCCAGGTAGACCCAGCGGCTGGTGTGGCTCGCGCGCCGGATGAAGCGCTTGCGCAGCCGGCCCTGGTTGCGGGCCGGAAATATCCCCCTGCCAAAGACCCGCGCGACGCCCCCGACTCCCAGCACCAGCGCGACCAGCACCCGCAGCCAGGCCATGCGCCTGCGCTGCCAGCTGGTCAGCTCGAATCCCGGCGCGGTGTTGATCAGCACGAGCGAGGCGACAGCCTGCGGCATGCGTAATGCGAGCTCGATCGCGATGGCGCCGCCCATGGAGAGCCCCACGACATGCGTCCGGTCGATCGAGAGCGCCCTGAGCAGCGCGCTCATGTCGCGGGCGTGCTGCTGGATCGTGAAGGGCTCGCGCCGTTCGCTCGCGCCGAATCCCCGCAGGTCGGGCACGATGACGCGATAGCCGGCGGCGAACTTGTGCGTCTGCTGCTGCCAGTCGTCATGGCTGCCGCCGAGGCCGTGCAGCAGCAGCAGCGGCGGACCCTCGCCGCCGGTGTCGATGCAGGCGATACGCGTGCCATTGACGCTGAAGCTTCGCATACCACCCGCAAGTTACACCGGCCCGACGGCGGCGCGCTAAAATTAGCTGATGCACGCACCACAACATTCGTTGCCGGACCCGTTGCCTGCGGACCCGATGCCGCTCGCTGCGACCTGGCTGCGCCAGGCCTGGGACGAGCAGGTCCAGCGCAATCCGAACTCGATGGTACTCGCGACGACCGGCGCGGACGGCCGGCCATCGGCCCGGGTCATGCTGTGCAAGGAAATCGTGCCCGACCCCGGCTATGTCGTCTTCTACACGAATTACGAATCCCGCAAGGGAGTGGAACTTGCGGCGCATCCCTGGGCCGCCGTGGTGTTTCATTGGGACGCGTTGCGCCGTCAGTTGCGCATCGAGGGACCGATCGTCACCTCGCCCGCGAGCGAGTGCGACGATTATTTCGCGAGTCGCCCCTGGCGCAGCCGCCTGGCTGCCATCACGAGTCAGCAGAGCGCGCCGATCGGCTCGCGGCAGGCACTGATCGAAAGATTGCGCGCCACCGCGACCCGCTTCGGGACGCCGGATCCACTGGCCGCGCCGGATGACGATGAGGAACCCGGCCTGCATCTGCCGCGCCCCCCGGGCTGGGGCGGGTACCGGCTGTGGGCGGCGTCAGTCGAACTGTGGATCGAGGGCGAACATCGGCTGCACGACCGCACGCGCTGGACGCGGGAACTCACGTCCTCGGGCGGCGGGCATTTCGACGCCCATCCATGGCATCACCAGCGCCTGCAGCCCTGACCGGCGACGCCGGTCCGCGGCTTGCGGGCCGCTCGCTCGATGTCGCGGTCAATGGCCATTGCCTGGTCCGGGCACTGGAATTCGAGCTGCGCGGCGGCGAGTTCATTGCCGTGCTGGGACGCAATGGCGTCGGCAAGACACTGACGATGCACACGCTTGCGGGTCTGCGCGCGCCCTCCGCGGGCACGGTAGAACTCGATGGCCAGGGTCTTTCGGCTTGGGCAGGCCGCGAACGCGCCCGCCGGCTGGCGTTGCTGCCGCAGACGACCGAGGACCCGTTTCCGTCGACGGTATTCGACACCGCGCTGATCGGCCGGCATCCGCACCTGCCGTTCTGGCAGTGGGAAGGCCCCGAGGATCACGCCCGTGCGCGCGCAGCGCTCGCCGCCGTCGGCCTCGCCGGACTCGAGACGCGCGCCGTCGAATCCCTGTCCGGCGGTGAACGCCGCCGGCTCGCCATCGCGACGCTTCTCACCCAGGACGCGGCGGTTTGCCTGCTCGATGAGCCAACCAATCACCTGGACCCGCAACACCGAAACGAAGTGCTGGAGCTGTTCCGCGAGCGCGCCTGTGCAGGCCTGCTCGTCATCGCGACGCTGCACGACGCGACGCTCGCCGCGCGTCACGCCGACCGCGTGCTGCTGCTGCACGGCGACGGGCGCTGGCAATTCGGGGACGTCGCCACGACGTTGACCGCCACGCACCTGTCGGAGCTTTACCGCGTGCCCGTCGCGGAACTGAGCTCGCGCGGGCGGCGCGTTTTTGTCAGCGGCTGAGCGACGGCGCGGCGGCTAGCGCGCCAATTCCTCGAGGATCGGCTCATGCAGGCGGCCATTGCTCGCGAGGATGCTCGCGGAGCGCAGCGAGAGCGGCGCGCCATCGAGGTCGGTCACGCGGCCACCGGCCTCCTCGACGATGACCGCGAGTGCCGCGATGTCGAGGATGTGGATGTCCGACTCGATCACGGCCTCGATCTTGCCGGCCGCCAGCAGGTGGTAATGCAGGAAATCGCCGTAGCCGCGGATGCGGTCCAGGCGTGAAATGATCCGTCCAAGTGCCGCCCAGCGCGGTCCACCCGCAAGGCCCTTGAGGTTCCCCGTCGAGATCGTCGCTCCCTTCAGATCCGCAATCGTGCTGACCGACAGCTGCACTCCATCCAGCCAGGCGCCGCAGCCACGTTCGGCCCAGGCCGTCTCGCCATAGACCGGCGCGCAGGAAACGCCGAGCTCGAGGCGCCCGCGGTGCATCAGCGCGATCTGCGTCGAAAACATCGGGTATTCGCGCACGAAGGCCTTGGTGCCGTCGATCGGATCGACGAGCCATAGCCATTCCGCGTCGAGGCGTTCCGCGGCGGATTCCTCGCCGTAAAAGCCCTCGCCGGGGAAGCGCCCCTGCAGCACCTCGCGAATCGCCTGTTCCGCGGCGACATCGGCTTCGGTCACCGGCGAGCGGTCGGCCTTGATGCGCACTTCGATGTTCCGCCGGTACGAACTACGGATGAGTTCCGACGCCGCCGCGGCAGCGGCCATGGCCGCATCCAGTCGTGCCGAATTCGCCATGCGCTCACACTGCGGCGCCAACGCGATGCCGTCAACGGTCGCTTGACCGCGGCCGCTGCGCTCCCTACATTGGCCCCCGATGACAGGTGTCCCGGGCCAGGTCCCGGGCTAATCGGGAAGCCGGTGCGCGAGTCGCTCGCAATTCCGGCACTGCCCCCGCAACGGTAGACGGCGCAAGCCGCATCACGCAGGTTCTCCTGCAGCCACTGCCGGAATCCCCGGTGGGAAGGCGATGCGACCGGCCCCCAGGGCCCGCCGTGAGTCCGGAAACCGGCCTTCAGCCAGTGCCAGTCGCGGTGGGCGACGCAGGGTGCGGGCCAACCGCCCACTCCTCCCATCCACCGCCCGCTCGGGAGGAGCAAGAGTGAATACATTTCTGTTGTTGGCCGCCATCGCCGGCACCCATGCGATTGAACCCGTCGTCGTCACGGCGACTCGCACCGCGAGCCCTGCGCATGAGGTGCTCGCGAGCGTCGATGTCATCAGCCGCGAGGAACTGTTACGCCAACCTGCCGCGGACCTCGGTGACCTGCTCCGCATGCGCGCCGGTGTCGAAGTCGCCAGGCTCGGCGGCCCGGGCCAGCAGACTTCGCTGTTCCTGCGCGGCACCGAGTCGAATCACGTGCTGGTGCTCGTGGACGGCGTGCGCATCAATCCCGGCACGATCGGCAGTGCCGCGATCCAGAACATTGCGCCGGAGCTCATCGAAAGGGTAGAGATCGTCAAGGGCCCGCGCTCAGCGCTGTACGGCTCGGATGCGCTCGGCGGCGTCATCAATGTCATCACGCGCCGTGGCACGATGAACGGGACGAGTTTTCAGGCCGGCGCCGGGAGCTACGACACGAGGAACGCGAGCTTCAATACGGGCATCGGTGGGGCTCGCGGCGATGCCTCACTCGGCGTCTCCTGGCTCGACAGCGAAGGTTTTCCGACTCGCGCCGGCGATGCATCCGATCGCGGCTACGACAACCTGTCGCTGACCGCGGCGGCGCGCACCGGGCTGGCCGGCGTCGAGCTGGGCCTGCACGCCTGGCATGCTTCAGGCACCTCGGAGTACTCGGATTTCTTCGTGACGCCGGTGGACCAGGACTTCGAGAACTCGGCCTTCGCCCTGACCGCGGGTTTCAGGCCCTCGGAATCCTGGGAATCGCGGTTCATGCTCGCGCGTGCGCTCGACGAACTCGAGCAGAACCAGGCACCCGATTTCCTGCGCACCCGGCGCTGGCAACTCGACTGGCAGAACGACATCGCGGTGGCGGAAAACCATGCGCTGACGGCGGGCCTGATCTGGCAGGGCGAGGACGCCGATGCGGAATCCTTCGGCCTGCCTTATTCGGCAAACACCTCGACGCGCCAGCTCTATGTCCAGGACCAGGCCTCGTTCGGCGCGCAACAGTTGCTGCTCGCGGCCGGTTACACGGATCACGAGACCTTCGGCGGCCACTTGACCTGGAATGCGGAAATCGGCTTTGCGCTGGGCGACGCGACGATGCTGACCCTCGCGGCAGGAGCGGCGTTCCGCGCGCCGGACGCGACGGATCTCTATGGCTTCGGCGGCAATGCATCGCTGGACCCGGAAAGCTCGAGAAGCTACGAGGCCGGCCTGCGCCACGACACCGCGGGCGGCCAACGCCTGTCGCTGACGCTGTTCAGGAACGAAATCGACGACCTGATCCAGTTCGTCGTCACCGACTTCGAGACCTTCGAGGGTGAAAACCGCAATGTGGAGCGCGCGCGCATCGATGGCCTGGAGGCCGCGTGGCGCTACGATGGAGAACGCTGGGCGGCGCGCGCCTCGGCGACGCTGCAGGATCCGCGCGATGCGGTCACGGACGCGAGGCTGCTGCGGCGGGCGCGGGAAAACATCACCTTGGGCGCGGTGCGCCGGATCGGCCGGCATGAGGTCGCGGTGGACCTGCTCTACGCCGGGGACCGCAAGGACTTCGGCTTCCCGGCGCCGGTCACGATGCCCGCCTACTGGCTCGCAAATCTTTCCGCCCGGCTAGCCGTCAACGAGCGCTGGACAATGCTCGCGCGAATGGAGAACCTGCTGGATGAGGATTACGAGCTCGCGCGCGGCTTCAATACCATGGGCCGCAGCCTGTTCGTCGCCGTCCGGCATCAGTTCCGGTGAGGAGGCCCGATGGGCAACCGGCTGTCGAAGATCTACACCCGCACCGGCGATGACGGCACGACCGGCCTCGGCGACGGCAGCCGCGTGCCCAAGGACGACCCGCGCGTCGAGGCTTACGGCAGCGTGGATGAATGCAACAGCGCCCTTGGCGTCGTGCTCGCGGTACCGAATTTGCCGGCGCAGGTGCACCAGGTGCTGACGACCGTCCAGCACGAGCTTTTCGACCTGGGCGGCGAGCTTTGCATCCCGGGCCATCGCGCCATCCACGCCGAACAAGTCCTGCAACTCGAGCGGGCGCTGGACCAGTTCAACGAGCAACTGCCGCCGCTCAAGGAATTCATCCTGCCGGGCGGCGGTACGGCGGCGGCCGCCTGCCATGTCGCACGCACGATCTGCCGGCGCGCGGAACGACGCTGCTGGACGCTCGCGCGCACCCAGACCGTCGCCGCCGAACCGCTGCAGTATCTGAACCGGCTCTCCGACCTGCTGTTCGTCATCGCACGCGTGCTCGCGCGTCATGAGTCTGGCAGCGAGGTGCTGTGGAAGCACGAGCGGCGCTAGGCGTCACGGATGGTCTCAGGGTTCCCGCGCCAGCCCGGCCTGCTGGCGCACTGCATCCAGCAATGCACAGACCTCGGCAGCACCCGCGCTGATGCGCGGGCTCGGCCGCGCCAGCAGGTCCGCAGGCGCGCGATAGACGCTGCCGTTCGCAACCGCCGCAAGTCCGTCAAAGCGCGCCCAATACTCGACCGGATCGCCATCGTCGGTGGACAGGATCACCTGTGGCGCGCGCGCCAGCACCGATTCGAGGTCCACCGGGAACGCGGGCGCCGCCGTTGCCGCGAAGATATTCCTGCCACCGCACAACTCGACGATCTCGCTGATCAGGTGACCGCCGCCGACCGTGAAGAGCGGCGCGTCGTCGATCTGGATGAACACTTTCAGATGCGGGCGATTGCGGTATGCCTCCCGCAGCCGGGCAATCTCCGCGCGAAACCGGACCGCAGCCGCGGTGGCGATTCTTTCGGTGCCCGCGAGCTGGCCGAGCATCTCCAGGGCGACCGCGATGTCGTCGAGCCGGCGCGTCGGGATGCTGAGGACGCGGATGCCGAGCCCTTCGAGGCGCCGTGCGACCTCGGGTGGAGTGCCGGTTTCCCAGACCACGGCGACGGTCGGCGCCAGCGCGACGATGCGCTCGTAGTCGAGCCGGAAGGCATCGCCAATGCGGGGCAGTGCCTTTGCGGCCTCCGGATAGTCGCTGTACTCGCTGACCGCAACGATCTGTTCGGCCGCGCCCGCGACGAACAGGAGCTCCGTCAGGTTCGGCGCGACGCTGACGATGCGTTCGCCACGGGGCGGCGGCGTCTCGGCCGCGCAGGCCACGAGCCAGGACGCGAGCAGCGCCGCAAGGTATTTCAGGCGACCCATGCGCCGAGCGACAGCAGCGCAATGATCGTCAGCCAGATCAGGAGCGAGCGCCGGATCAGGCGCAGCGCGCCGCGCGCCGGCGCCGCGGCCGTGGAATCCGCGGCCTCGGCCCCGGCCAGCGCGCCGCGGCCCGCCAGCACCAGCAGCAGGTCGTTGCGCTCGAGCATCCGCCCGACGGCGCCGACGCTACGGCCCATCTCGCGACGTGCTTCCTCGAAGCTGCCGGCCAGCGCATAGGTCAGCGCGACAAGACGCGCAGGCAGCCAGGCCAGCGCGAAGTGAATCCGTTCGAAGCAGCCGGTGACCGCCGGTGGCGTGGCGGCATCCGCGATCGCGGCACGCCGCAACAGGTCGCTCGCGCGAAACAGCCAGGCCGCGACCGGACCGAGCGCCGTGGGCCCCAGCACGACGAACCAGAACAGCACGCCGAACAGGCGGTTATTGGCTTGCACGAAGGCTGCTTCCTCGACGCTCTCGGCACGCGCCTCCCGGCGCTGGGCGGCATCATGCTCGATGATCACGGCCGCGGCCCGCCGCGCGCGTTCGGTCTCGCCGGCCGACTCCGCTGCCAGGTAGTCCTCCAGTTCCGAGTCGAGATCGCGCGGACCCAGCGAGAACACCAGCACCAGCGCCGCGAACACGACCCAGGTCATGGGCGGCAGCCCCTGGTCGAGCGCAATCGCGGCCAGCGCCACGGGCAGCACGAGCAGCAGCAGGCCGCCAATGCAACCGGCAGTCTGCGCGACGGCACCTGATCCCTCGATGCGGCCCCGCAGCCAGCGGTAGTAGCCTCCCACCCAGCCCAACTCGCGCCAGTGCAGCACATGCGCCAGTGCACGCTCGAGCAGCAGGGCTAGGGCGACGGCAATCAGCGTCATGACACCACCTCGCGCCTCAATCGCCCGCCGGCGGCCGCAACCTGAAGTTCCAGGCGGCGCCAGTCGAAGACGGGACCCGGATCCGTCTTGCGTCCCGGCGCAATGTCGCTGTGTCCAGCGACCGCACCCGACGCGAGCGACGGATAGGCCCGTTGCAGGGCAGCGATCAGCACCGCCAGCACCGGGTACTGCCGGTCATCGTAGGGTTCGTCATCCGTGCCCTCAAGCTCGATGCCGATCGAAAAATCATTGCAGGCTTCCCGCCCGCACCAGTTCGATGCGCCCGCATGCCAGGCGCGCAGGCCGAACGGAACGTACTGCGTCAGCACGCCGTCGCGCGCGATCAGCACGTGGGACGAGACCCGCAGGGACTGGATCGTTGCAAAGTAGGGGTCAGCCTCTGCAGGCAACGTGTTCGTGAAAAACCGGTCGATCCAGGGCCCGCCGTAACGGCCGGGCGGCAGGCTGATGCCGTGGATGACGATCAGTTCTGGCTGGCCGTCCGCCGGTCGTGGATCGCAGTTAGGCGACACCAGCTGACGGACGCCGGTCAGCCATCCGGTCGCGGGATTGAAAACCAACGAATCGGCACGCGCCGATTCCGGGGTGCTCATGACATGAGCTTAGCTGGCCTGAATGGAGAACGATACGTGTGCCATGATTCGGACCATGCGGCTGATCCGCGCATTTGTCGAGGCGGCGCTGTCGCCGGGTGCAAGCGTCGCGGCTGGCGGCACGGCAGCCGGCCACATCACGCGCGTGCTGCGCCTCGGGACCGGCGATCCAGTGACTCTCTTCAACGGCGACGGCAGCGATTATCCGGCGCGCATCAAGGGCCTGCGCGGCGCGCAGGTGGAAATGGAGGTGCTGGATCGCGTGCCCGCGCGTCCGGAGTCGCCGTTGTCGCTGACGCTCGTACAGGGCATCGCGCGTGCCGAACGCATGGACCTGATCGTGCAGAAGGCGACTGAACTCGGGGTCGCCGCCATTCAGCCGGTGCTGGCGTCACGCAGCGTCGTGCGACTCGATGCCGGCACCACGGTGCGCAAGCTCGCGCACTGGCGCGGCATCGCCATCGCCGCCTGCGAGCAATGCGGCCGTGCGCGATTGCCGGCCATCGCGGCGCCATTGTCTCTTCCGGAGTGGCTTGCAAGGCCCGCGCCGGATTTCAGGCGACGCCTGCAGCTCGCCGTGGATGCGACCGGGTCGCTCGCGGCAGCAGCCGCAGGAGCCCGCGCCATCGAATTGCTGATCGGCCCGGAGGGCGGGCTCGATGCAGGCGAGCGCGAAGCGGCGGCTCGCTCCGGCTATCGCCCCTGCGCGCTGGGGCCGCGGGTATTGCGCACCGAAACTGCGGCACTCACGGCGCTTGCGGTGTTGCAGGCGACGGCGGGCGATCTCTGCTGAATGCCACGGCGGGCTGGCGCCGGACCGCGCGGACTGATTAACATGCGCCACCCGCCACGGAATCCAATTTGATCGATGCCAACACGCTGACGCGCGGGCGCACCGCGCCCGCGGACCGCGGCCTGCGCCTGTTGCTGGATCCCTACCTGTGCTTCGGCCCGGGCACGGAGCCGGTGGCGCGCACGGTCACAGCGATTGCCGGGCGTTGCGCCGGGCTCGGGCTCGCGCTTTGCGTCGAGGAACGCGCCTGGGCCGATGCGGCAAAGGATCCGGACGTGCTGCGGCGCGGCGTCGACCTCGCACGCTTCGAGCCGCTGCTGCGCATCCGCGACCTGCCGCTGCCGAGTGCGCGCGACCTGAGCGCGCGCTTCGTTCCGGCCAGGAGCGAACTCGACCGGACCGACCTGCGACTCCTCGGCGCCCTGCACGCGCGCCGCGCCGACCTCCTGATTGCCGACGACGGGCGCCTGCACCGCCTCGCCAACCGCGCGGGCCTCGGATCGCGGATCATCACGCCCTGGGACGCGCTCGCCTGGCTCGACGCGCTTGCGGGCCACCGGCACGAGATTATCGTCGCCGAGGTCGAGGCGGCCGCGGCACTCGCCGACCCGGCGCTGGCGCGCATGCTCGCTGAGGATTGCGAGCCCTTCGATCCATACCTCGCGTCGCGATTCGAGACGGCCGGCAGCCGGCTGCTGGTCGCGAGCGATGACGGTGTTGCGATCGCGCTCGGCCTGCTGGTGCCGGAATCCGACGGTCTGTCACTCGCCGCTCTCGCCTGCGCCGACACGGCCCGCGGTCAACGGGCACTCGAGCCGGTCATCGCGGCGGCGCTCACGACCGCGCGCCGCCTGCGCCTGGCGCTGACGGCACTGGCGCCTCCGCACCAGGATCACGCCTTGCTGTTGCTGAATCAGCTCGGCTTCGAGCGTAGCGGACGCGACCGGCACGG
>Ga0214473_10003169_pt1 | contig 20038 bp, 18 predicted proteins | sample RVTome_7_FD_203509 | JGI IMG/M metagenome (GOLD analysis project Ga0214473, IMG submission 203509) | Soil microbial communities from uranium-contaminated site in the Upper Colorado River Basin, Wyoming, United States - RVT98D197 | ecosystem: Environmental > Terrestrial > Soil > Contaminated >... | reverse complement strand
AAACTAACAATAAGGTAACCCCTTGGACAAGAACGCGACGAGAGGCGATTCGGTTCGGGTGAACTTCGGCCGCTAGGATAACATTCGCGCAGCCGAGGTAGTAGTTGTGCGGACAGAGCTCGTTTACTCTTTAGCCGTCGCGCCACCAACAGCGAGACTGCAACACAGCTCAGAAAACTCCCAGCCCAGACCCTTGGATTCGGCATATGCGATTGTGCCGACTTCGGGGTAGGCAATGGCGTCCATTCCAGTGTCGATCGCGATCTGCTCAATGCGGCCCTTCGCAAGGCCTCGCGGCCCGGCGCAGCCCAGAGCCAGCGGGGTGTCAGGATAGTACTCTCGAGCGACAGCCATGATCGATTGCACCTGCTCGACGGATGGCGGCCGTACGGCCGCCATCGGAGTATCCCTAAGGGGCTGGAGCACAACTAGTACAACAGCCCGCGGTTCCGCTTCGCGGATAGTGCGAAGGGCCTGGCTTTCGCTGCGAATAGAGCCGAAGTGAAGACCGATCACCACATGTGGCGCGATGCTGAGGCCAACGCTTCGGCATGCCAGCATGGAGTGTAGGAAGTCCTCAGGCGTGCAGTCCATGTGGAGCACATCGCGAATCGTATCTTCGTCGGCCACAACTTCAAGCATGACCTGCTCCACACCCGCATCTTTCAAGCCTCTGGCAGTCTCTTGGTCAATCAACCCGGAATGTACAACCACTCTAAACCCGCGATCCCGCGCGTAGGAAAGAGCGTCGACGTACGGGAGCAGCGGGACCTCCCCCGATCTGTCCGCTCCTCCGCTCACGAGCAAGCCCTTGCAACCCCGCTCCGTCAGATTGTCTACCACCAATCGCAAGCGCTCCGGCGTCGGAGCCGGGGTCATCCACTCGAGTACCCTGCCCTTGCAGTGGGCGCAGCCACGAGCGCATTCCTTGCCCGTGATGCTGACGTTGGCGAACGAATACGGATTGTTCGTAAAGTAATCGTTCTCGTAGCGACGACTTCCCGGCACGGCAAACACAACGGTCTGCTTGGGAGCGCTCATCCCAACACACCTCCAAGCGTCAGAACTTGCGAGCCGTTAGTCTCTTCACCAGGCGTGCCCACTGTGCGCCTTGGCATTTTCTTACCGCCCCGGACGAGAACCGCCGTAGGGCCCGATTCTCCCTCGCGTTCTTCAACATGGACCCCTTCAGCGATCTTCACTCTTCGACTGGGCTGCTTTCGTCCAGGAACCGCCAACCACTCCGGAGCTGTAAGGCGTTCTCGCGCCAACGCGGCTGCTTCTATGAGTTCCGCATCCAGCTTCTTCGGGCGTAGCGGCCCAAACTCGCGCTCAAACTCGACTGCAAGGGCAGCCGCGAGATCGTCTGGGCCGATGGGTGCCACCCGCCAGTCAGCTATGGTGGTCATGTGCTCCCTCATCGCCGCGGCGAGGGCCACCTGAAAACCCGCGTAAGGAACTCGCAAGACACGGCTCATGGCCGCAAAATCGAAGTCCAACAACATGTTCCCAACGAAAGCTACGCACTCACCGATCTCGCCGGCAGCATTGCCTGAGCACTTACGACCCTGCGCCGCGAGATCCGCGGGCTCTTGGACCGCGGCTGGGACACCGGACTGCCTGTACACAGCCATGGCCGGGCGCAAGAACCTCTTCCAGAACAGCCTCCGACAAGCGGGCACAAGAGGATTATCGCGCCTTAGCACAAGCTGGTAAAACACCTGATCGGCGTCCAGGTAGACAACTCCTCCTGCGGTCTCCCTCCGTATGATCGGGAGGTTCGCCTGCGCACAGTAGTCAGAGTCGACCTCCTGCAGAAGGTCGTCATGCACCCCCAAGCACACGTAGGGCTCGCGAGGGTAGCAGACGATCAGGCCCTCGCGTCCAATGTCCGCCATGGCATGGTAGAAGCACTGTGACTCCCACCAACTGACGTTCCCCAGGTGATGGAGCGAAAGCCCAGACATCAATGGACCCGCCGGCGGTAGGGCTCACACGTCACGAGACACCACTCGAGGTTTCCCCCTCTCAGACGAGCGAGTCCAGCACCAACTCGCTGATGTCCATGACCTGAACTTTGAGCCCGCGGCGTTGAATCGCTGCAGCCAGTACCTGCTCACACTGCTGGCACGCGGAGACGACAATCTCCGCCCCCGATTGAACGATCTCGTCAACACGTGCGTCGGCGATCCTCTCGGTCAAAGCCGGGTCAACAGTCTGTAGGTTCCCGCCTCCTCCGCAGCAAGACGACCCTTCCCGCGAAGAGTGGAGCTCGACGAAGGTCAGGTCCGGTATCGACCGCAGGATCTCCCGGGGCTCGTCGTAGATGCCGCTGTTGCGGCCCAGATCGCAGGGGTCGTGGTATGTCACGACCGCGGAGCGCCCGCTCAATTCCAGTCTCTGCTCGCGGATGAGCTGCAGAATGAACTGAGTGGCGTGGAGCACCTCCACACCCCCTTCGCGCAACGCGTCACCACAGTCGCGGTTGAGAGTCTCGAAGCAGGTAGGACAGCCGGTTACCACTTTCGTCACCCCCGAGGCAAGGATCTTCTCGACATTGTGCCGCTGAAAGACCTTAGCCTCTTCGGGACGTCCGGAAGCCTCAAGGGGATAACCGCAGCACCACTCCTCGCCCCCCAAGGCGGAGAAACGGACATTCGCCGCCTTCATGATCTCGGCGATCGCCAATGCAACCTGCTGCGACCGGGGATAGAACGAGGCCATGCAACCTACGTAATAGAGAACCTCCGCCTTCTCCACCTGCGGGTCAAGAATGTCGCCCTCATCAAGATCCTCGGCCCACTCGAGCCGGGTCTCGTTGTCAAAGGACGCGACATTCTTGGCCTCACGTATGCCCTCGGCCAGTCGGGCAAACTGGCCCAGGGCCTTCCCCTCCCGGGTGAGGGCCGCGCGGGCCTCGAACCAGAGCTCCGTGGTATCTATGCGCGCCGCGCATATCTCGCGGCAGGCGCCGCACATGGTGCACTGACACAGTGTCCGCACCTGCTCATCGGTGGCCGCCGAGACGCCCGGCTTCTTCGTGGTCAGGTCTTTCACCACGCTCATTCTGCCCCGAGGCGAGGACGACTCCCAGCCAAGCTGCCTGAATGCAGGGCATACGTCCCGACAGGCACCGCACTGGGCGCAGATCAGGGACTCGCGCCGAAGCGTGTCTTGATCCGGTGACCCGGCGCTCACGAGAGCCCCCCTCGCGTAACTCGCGCAATACCAGCCAGTGCGTCCATCCCCAACTGAATGACCATGGGATTCATCGCCGCCAGCCGGGTTGGGCCTTTGCCCGGATTCATGATGCCCAATGGGTCGAGCTGCTGCTTGCGCCGCCTCCACTCAGCCAGGGGCGGATCCGCCAGACGGCTGCGGATGTGAGGGGTGCTCCAGAAGGCAAGACCATAAGGAGCGCCGTTGCGCCTGGCTGCCACGTCGTGGAACTTCTTCATGATGCCCATCGAGAACAGATACTCTACGGTCTTGGTCTCGTCGGTGTAGAACATGGTCATGACAATCGCCTTATCGGGGACGGCCATGTGGCCGTAGGACATGAGCGTCATCCTGTAGCGCATCGCCAGACGTTCCACGTCGGCAAGGTAGCCCTCGAGACCAGACAGCGGAAGAAGAACCTCTTGCCCGAGCACTGACGGGCCACCACGTTTGATGCGCAATGAGCGGAACCGCTCGGCCCATTCCTCTTTGGCAGCCTCATGTGAGAGCTGACTCACGCCTGGAACGGCGGCTACCGCCGCCCGCGTGACAGACTCCGCAGCTTCGAGCTCCTCCGGCGTGCCTTCCCAGTCAACCCGCACCAGCTCTGACCCCGCCACGGCTCCGGCCGGAGCGTAGCCAAGAGCCTCCATTGCCGCCGCGGTCCAACGATCGTCGAAGTGGATCGAGTACGGGAGCGGGGAACCGGCGACAAGCTTTGTGACGATCTGGCGTACCGCAGATATCCCCGGACAAGAGAGCAGGAAATGAGACATTGGCGATGCGTCCCGCACCTCGAGTTCAACTTCGGTAACCACACCTAGCGTGCCCTCTGAACCCTCGAACCATTGCAGAGGTGGTTGAGTCTCCCGAGTCAGACGACGGATGCTCCCATCGGGCAGCACGACTTCCGCGGAGCGTACCTGTGAGAGAAAGCGCCCGTACTTCAGGGTGCCAATGCCATAGCCACCGGTGCAAAGCCATCCCCCCACCGACGAAGCCGGCGCGCTACTCGGCACGGACTTCGCCACGAGGTGATGCCCCAAGAGTTCATGCTCGAAATCCGTCCACACCGTTCCCGCACGAACCCTCGCCGTCTTCTCCGTGGGATCAATCGCCACCACGCCCCGCAAATCGCTGAGGTCCAGGAGAACTCCGCCTTGCACGGGGACGCAGCCCCAAAGCGCCGTCGATGCCCCAGCTCTAGTGGTGACGGGAACGCGATCGATGCCCGCCTGCTTCACGACATCCGCGACCATCTCCGCGCTATCTGGACGCACCACTACATCCGGGGTGGTGGCAAACACCCGGTCCACTATTCCGGGTATGGGAGCGAGGTCGCGAGTATAGAAGCTGCGTTCATACGGCGAATCAGTCGCCCGCTCCTGGTAACGCTCGATGAGGCGACTCGCCAGGGGCTGAGTGCTGCGACCATATAGGGCCTTCTTACTGGCCATGTTCCGCCAACTGCGCCAGAAGCCACGGCTCTACGTCCGGGCCAAACAACAGCTTCCCCAGGCCTGCTTCCAGATCCACCGGCTCCATGGCCGCAACCCACCCTTCGTCATACGGGCCGCTGTTCAGCAGGCCGGGGCTCGTGACCAGTGCCGCGTTCCCCTCCACCACGGTACCCGCCATCGGGGCGGCGATCTTGCCCGCCCATTTGCCCGATTGCAGGGAGGCCAGTGTCTTGCCTTCTTCGTATGTCTTGCCTGCCCGAGGCACACGTATGAAAGAGATGTCGCCTGCCAGTCCCTGCATCACGTCGGTAATGCCGATCCTGATCCGGGCACCCTCCACCCTTACCCAGGCGTGGTCACGGGTGTAGTACAGGTCGTCGGGCAGCTTATAACCTTTGATCTCCACCTCAGCGTGCGCTCCTCTCTACATGTGTCTTCGATGGACCAAAGGGCATCTCGGAATGATACGAGCTACGCACCAGGGGCCCTGCTTTGACCTGCATGAAGCCCATGGAGTAAGCCTTGCGCTCCAGAGCCGCGAAGGTTTGCGGAGCAACGAAGTCCACGACTGGAATGCACTCGGCTGAGGGCTGCAAGTACTGCCCGAGCGTCACCGACTCACAGCCCACAGAGCGGAGATCGGCCAGCACTCCGAACACCTCCTGAAGCGTCTCGCCGAGTCCGAGCATCAGACCTGACTTCGAGACGCTCGCGCTTCTCGCTGCCTGACCAATCACCTCCATTGACCGCTCGTAAGAGGCACCGGGGCGCACCTGCCCGTAGAGGCGAGGCACGGTCTCGATGTTGTGACCCAGGACGTTCGGTTGGGCTTCCACTACGCACTCGACAGCTTTGACATCCCCTCGAAAGTCGGGAACCAGCACCTCGACAGTGACCCCCGAAAGTTTGAGAAGCTCTCCGATCGTGACGGCGAATTGCCGCGCTCCCCCGTCTTGGAGATCGTCCCTGGTGACCGACGTGACAACCACGTGCTGGAGACCCAGAACCCGGGCAACATGCGCGATCCGCCCCGGTTCGTCCGGGGAAGGAGGCGACGTGCGACCGGTGCCAACGGCGCAGAAACGGCAATGACGCGTACAGACATCTCCAAGAATCATGAACGTACAGGTCCCGTGAGCGAAGCATTCCCCTATGTTAGGGCAGTCGGCGCTCTCGCAAACGGTATGCAGGCCGTGCTTGACAAGCAGGCGTTCCATCTCCTCGAGGGGGCCCGGCTCCCTCGGTGGCAGTACAAGCCAGGGGGGAAACGTGGCTATCACGCGACCGCCTCCGCCATCGTCGCCATAAGGTCATCCCGCGTTGTCTCGACGAGGGAGAGACCGAACACCTCGGCACACGATCGCTTCAAGGCCGCGCGTGCTTGCGCCATGTCCACGGGCCTACCAAGGACTTGTTCCAACGATGTCACCGCCACATTCTGCAAACCGCAAGGCACGATCAAGGAGAAGGCCGAGAGATCCGGACACACATTCAGGGCGGCTCCATGCATGGTGACCCAGCGCCGAAGGCCGATGCCTACCGAGCCGAGTTTACCCCTCGTGGTCCAAGCGCCGGGACAGCCGGCTCGTCTCCATGCATCGACGCCGAAGACGGCCGCCGTGCCGATCATGATCTCCTCCAGCCGCCGCGCGTGTGCGTGCGCGTCGCACCCATAATCTCGGAGGTTGAGGATTGGATAGCAGACGAGCTGACCGGGCCCGTGGTAGGTGACGTCACCTCCCCGGTCGGAAACGTGCACCTCCACTCCCGCTCGGACAAGGGTCTCCTCGTCGGCCAGGATGTGGGCGAGGCTGGACGCCCGTCCGAGGGTTAGGCAAGGCCGGTGCTCCACCACAATGACGGTGGCAGGTACGTCACCGCGCTGGCACAACTCGTTGACTTCCTCCTGCAGGCAAAAGGTCGCGAGGTACCCGTCCACTCCGAGGTCAACCCACAAGCCGGTCGGCTTACCACTCTCAGACTCGCCAGAGTCCTCGACTTGCGGCTGCGGCAAAGGGCCACGCACGTGAAGGAGTTATCGCTGCTGTCTGATCTAGTCCAGAAACTCGTCCAACGCCGGTATGAGAACAGACGCAGTGTAGGCCATTGACGCCGACCCCCCGAAGGCGATACCGACATTTGCAGCCTCGAGCATCTCTTCCCGAGTCGCACCCTCGTTAGCGCCCTGCTTCACGTGGATGCAGATGCAATATGGACATCTGATAGCGATGGCGATACCCAACCCAATCAACTCTTTTTGCTTTCGGTCCAGTTCACCATCAACATATGCTGCGTTGTCCATCTGCATGAACGCCGCGGCGAGCTCCGGAGCCTCCTCGCTCAACACTCCCATGCCTTCGCCCAGTGCTGCCATTATCTCCTGTGGATTCATCTTCGTGAGAACTCCTCGCTAGATCGAAACGGTGACACAGCATTGACCTTACCGCTAGACCAGCAACCTTACGGGGTTGCTCAACATATCGATCAAAACGCCCAGGAACTCGGCTCCGGGCGCCCCATCAATCACTCTGTGATCGATTGTAAGCGACAGGCCCAGGCTCCGCCGCACCACAGGAATCCCATCTTTCGCCACAACGGCGTCATACATCCGGCCCACGCCCAAGATGGCCGACTCGGGTTGATTGATGATCGGCGTGAACCAGTCAACAGATCCAAAGCCGCCCAGATTGGTAATGGTAAACGTACCGCCGCTCATCTCATCGGGCGTCAGCCGATTCTTTCTCGCTCTTTCAGCGAAATCTCGAACCTCACGCGACAGTTGGGTGAGAGTCTTAGTGTTGGCGTCCCGTATGACCGGCACGACCAGTCCATCGGGCACAGCGACAGCCACGCTGACGTTGATGTTCTTCCAAACCTTGATGACGTCGCCTTCGAGAGTGGCATTGATCTTTGGCCTCTTCTCAATGGCCGCCGCCACCACCTTAACCAACAGAGCGGTGAAAGATATGGTGTCCTTCTTGCGCACATCCTTGTTTGCCGCTGCCAGAAAGACCCTGGCATCTTGAACATCCGCCGTGCCATGAAGCGTGACCCTCGGAACGATCGTCGCACTCATGGCCATGTGCTCTCCAATGGCGCGGCGCATTCCCTCGTAGGCGATCTCTTGCAACAGCTCCTTGCCGCCTGCCGCCTCGAGCTCTTCCTCGAAGCTCGACACGTCGTCCCTGGTGATGCGGCCCTCGGGGCCTGTGCCGACCACCTTGAAGATGTCAATGCCCATCTCTTCGGCCAGTTTCTTCGCGGCGGGGGTGGCGCGGACTGGGCCGGCAGCCTGCCCCCGAACCGGGGCGGTCCCCTTCCGACCCGCGGCCCCGCCGGCAGCCTCGCCGACGACACTCCCGACGCTGGCTAGTATTTCCTCGATGTTCTCGCCGGCGTCTCCTATGACTCCTAGGACGCTTCCTACCGGCACCTTGCTTTTGGCACCGGCCACTATCCGCAGCAGGACACCATCAGCAGGCGCCTCTAGCTTCGAGGTGATCTTCTCAGTCATGATCTCCGCGATCACGGTCCCCAGCTTGACCGAGTCGCCCTCGTTTACTTTCCACGAAACAACGGTCCCTTCTTTCATAGAAAGGCCGAGCTTCGGCATGACGACTGTTACCGCCACTGTATGTCTCCCTGTCGGTTTGGCTGTGCTGAGAACACCTTACTACTTCTTGCTGATTGAGTACCCGAGCTTGATTGCCCTGCGCAGCGCTTGTCGAACGTCAACGATCATCGGTCCGGTGAACTCAAGCCGAAGGGCCGCAGTATCGCCAGTCCCTACGTAGACTTCGCGCTCTCCATCGAGCGCTATCACGCTTGGTTTGTCTCGAACCTCCACCTCATCCCCAATTTCAAGCAGGCGGTAACCCGAAACAGGAACCGACGCTATGACGCCTGGGGCAATCGGGGCCTTGACCTCGATTCCGCCGCTCCCCACGTCCACAGCCAGTCCCTTGGGCGCAAACCTCCCAATTGGCTCGATACTGCCCGCAATCGCAGATAATCCGATGCTGTCCGGCTCCGCGGTCGTGACGACAACCTGTCTGATTCTGTCTACCCCCCATACAGCTCGCGACCCAAAGAGAACTTCGTCGAGCACCACAGCATCGACAAGCGCCATGTCCACCGGCGCCCCGTTCTTCAGCACAACGAGCTTTTTTGTCCTGCGAACCGCCGGAGCGCCCTCGACCATCCCACTGGCCACCACGCCAGCCGCAAGGCCGGCCACTGTGCCCTCCATGCTGCGGGCGAACACGTTGTTCGTGCCGGTGGCTATCGAGATGAGAGGAACGTCGGCACAGGCCTTGGCTGCGGCGCGGTTGGTGCCGTCACCGCCGAGAATGACGATGCAACCCACCCCCTGCATCACCATCTGACGGCACGCGTCTTGGGTGTCGGTCGCCTCGCCCACAAGATCGCTCTCCAGCTCAACAGCTTCTTGGGGGAGCAGATCCTTCTGGTGAACACCGGCAAGCGCTCGCTCTACCATACGCTGGTGGTCCGGCATGAAGAGCACCCGCTCAATGCCAACGCTGGCCAGCCCTACCAGCACTCGCCGAAGAATGTGGACTTTGGATTCAGTATCTGTGTTGCTACCGTGTGCCACCAACCGGCGGATGTCCTTGCCGGCGGCGGGATTCGCTATCACCCCCACGGTAGGGGAACACCCCACCGTGGGGGTGCCGGCCGGCAAGGGGCCGACACCACCAGTCGTATCTTCAGTCATCGAAAGCGCCTACATGATCTCGAGAACGGCCGCAACCACCTTGTCCGCGCTTGGCAGGAAAGCATCTTCTAGCGGCGGGCTAAACGGCACTGGAGTATCGGCTCCGCACACGCGCTTTATGGGTGCGTCGAGCGAGTCAAACGCCTCGTCAACCACCATCGCCGCGATCTCCCCGGCGAAGCTGCCCGTCTTGCACGCTTCGTTGACTATCACTAGTCTCCCAGTCTTCTTCACCGACGCCAGCACTGCCTCTTTGTCAAGCGGCGCAATCGTACGTAGGTCAATGACCTCAGCGTCGATACCCTGCTCGCTCAGAGTCTCAGCCGCGGCAAGCGACTTATGAACATCCCAAGCCCAGGCAACGATGCTGACGTCCGTCCCTTCGCGCTTGACCTCAGCCTTTCCGAGGGGAACCAGGTACTCGCCCTCTGGTACTTCCCCCTCAAGGGAGTACAGGTACTTGTGCTCCATGAACATCACCGGGTTGTCGTCCCTGATCGAGGCCAACATGAGACCCTTGGCATCGGCGGGATTGCTTGGGTACACGACTTTCCATCCAGGAGTGTGGGTGAAATAGGCCTCGAGAGACTGAGAGTGCTGGGCAGCAGCCCTAGTACCGGCGCCGGCCGGAACCCGGAGAGTCAGCGGTATCGATAGCTTGCCGCCAAACATGTACCTCATCTTGGCAGCTTGATTGACCAGTTCATCCATACAAAATACGACGAAGTCCCCGATCATCAGTTCCGCAACCGGTCTGAGACCAACCGCTGCCGCCCCAACGGCCAGGCCAATAAATCCGCCCTCGCTGATGGGGGTGTCCAGTACTCGCTTGGGGCCGAACTCGTGAAACGCAGCTTTTGTGACTCCGAAAACTCCTCCGTAGAGCCCCACGTCTTCCCCGAGAACCCAGACCTTCGGGTCCTTTCTCATCTCGAGCACGATCGCATCGCCTATGGCCTCGCCGTAGTTCATCTTCTTTGTTGTCATAACCACTAACCCCTTCAGCCTGCGTAGACGCCGGTCAGGAGATCTTCAACCGGTGGAAATGGGCTGGTTCTGGCAAACTCCACAGCCTCGTCGATTTTCTCTGCCACAGCTGCGTCGAGCGCATCAAGCTGCTCCGCGGTCGCGAAGCCCCTCTCTATCATCATGGCCCGGCAGCGCACGATCGGGTCTTTGGCCAACCAGGCCTTGTGCTCTTCCTCACTTCTATACACAATGGGGTCGCCCTCAAAATGCCCACGATGGCGCCAGGTCTTGCACTCGACCAGCGTCGGGCCATCCCCGGCTCGCGCGCGCTTGACAGCTTCGGAAACCGCTTCGTAAACGGCCACCACGTCGTTTCCATCAACGACGACCCCGGGAATCCCGTAGCTGACGGCGCGGTCTGCGACGTCGGTTACCGAGCAGTGGTCGCCAAAGCACATGGAAATCTGGTACATGTTGTTCTCGCACACAAAGACTACGGGAAGGTTCCATATGGCGGCCATATTGAGAGTCTCGTGAAAAGTACCCCTGTTGGAGGCTCCATCCCCGAACATACATACCGCAACTGAACCCCTGTTCTCGTATTTGGATGCGAACGCCGCGCCGCACGCCAGGGCCATACCGGCACCCACAATCCCGTTCGCACCGAGGATTCCCAAGTCCGGATCGGCAATGTGCATGGAGCCGCCCTTGCCGCCGCAGTACCCGGTCTTCTTCCCGAACAGCTCCGCCATCATCAGCCGGGGCTCTCCGCCCTTGGCGAGACAATGCCCGTGACCCCGGTGGGTGCTGGTCATGTAGTCGGCAGTCTCAATCGCCGCCATACTACCCGTCGCGACGGCTTCCTCTCCGATATACAGGTGGACGAACCCCGGGAACTCACCGGCAGCAAATAGCACCGCCGCTCGGGTTTCGAACTCACGAATCGTTTCCATGGTCTCGTACATGGTCAGCAGTTTCTCAGCGCTGGCCGTCATACCCGTCCTCCTTTGCGCGCTTCCGGCGCCTACAAGAAGCGCGCGCGCGCACTTAGAATCAGCATGCAATCTTGCTTCGCTCAATCGCGAGTCCGGTTTCTGCATCGAACAGGTGCAGCTTCGCGGAATCCATGGTGACAAACACAACCTCATCCAGAGCGGCTTTGACTACCCCCTTTGCCCGCATAGCTAACGGAGCACCGCTCTTCAGTCGTAGGTTAACAACGGTCTCTTCGCCCAGCGGCTCGGTGACATAGACCCGGGCTTCAACAGCGTTGGGATCAGCGCGATCGCCAAAGTATAGGTCGGGCGCCCTGATGCCAAGCTTGGCGGCGCGCTTATCATCCGTTATTGCCCTCGCCTCGCAGGCAATCCTATGCATATCCGCAAGCTGCACAGAGAGGTCATCGTTCACCGCAAAGAGTCCGCCGTCTTTCGCGACAATCTCCACAGGAAAGATATTCATTGACGGTTCCCCAACAAACGTAGCAACCCATTCGTTCGCTGGCTCATGATAGATCTCCTCAGGCGTCCCAACCTGCTGCAGCACGCCTAGGTTCATGACCGCTACCTTATCGGCCATTGTCAACGCTTCGATCTGGTCGTGCGTAACGTAGATCATGCTGGTTCCAAGTTCTTTCTGTAGCCTCTTGATCTCACCGCGCATGTGCGCTCGCAGCTTCGCATCAAGGTGCGAAATCGGTTCGTCAAACAAAAAGACCTTGGGCTCCCTCACGATTGCTCGGCCAATTGCGACCCGCTGCTTTTGGCCCCCGGAAAGCTGCGCCGGCTTCCGATCAAGGAGCTCCCCGATCTCAAGCAGCTCCGTGGCCATCTTCACGCGGCTCTCCATCTCCGCCTTCGGGTACTTCCGAAGACGCAGCGGGTTTTCGATGTTCTGGCGCACAGTCATGTGCGGGTACAACGCGTACGCTTCAAACACCATTGCGATGTCGCGCTCTCTCGGTTCCAGGTCGTTGACGCGTTCATCGTCGAAGAAGATCGAGCCCTCGGAAATGAACTCAAGTCCTGCCACCATCCGGAGCGTGGACGATTTCCCACATCCCGAGGGTCCCAACAGGCAAAGGAACTCGCCGAGCTCCCCCACCAAGTTCAGGTCCTTTACCGCGTGGACCTGCCCATAGTTCTTAGAAACGTGCTCGAATCTAACAACCGCCATAGTATGCAGACTCTCCTCTTCGTTATTCCCTTACCGCGCCCATTGTTAGCCCTGTAATCAAGTACTTCCGGATGAGAAACCCCAGAAACATCATCGGCGCGGTTGTCAGCACACCGGCCGCGGTTATCTCTCCCCACCTGATCTCCGTCGAGGACTTCAACTGCGCTGTCGCCACCGGAAGCGTCCTTGCTGCATTGCCTCCCATGATGGCAGCGAATAGGAAATCGTTCCAGGCGAGAAGCACGCACAACACAAAAACAGCCACCAAGCCAGGCGCGGCCAGAGGCACCGTCCGTATGAAAGCCCTGAATCGGCTTTGGCCGTCGACCATGTAGGCTTCCTCTACGGAGTAGGGGACATTGTCAAAGAAGCCCTTGAGAATCCAAATGGAGAAGGGCAGGTTGAAAGTTGTGTAAGCGATGATCAACCCAGGTATTGAAGACAGGAGACCAAAGATCTTGAACAACGTGTACAGGGGAACGAGGACAGCCACAACCGGCGCCATGCGCGTGGTAAGCACCCAGAAATAAACATCTCCCTTCCGACGGAAGTTAGACCTGGACAGCGCATAGGCGGCAGACGCTCCGAACACGAGGGAGACGATGGCCGATCCCCCAGCCGCTAGAAAGCTGTTCTTGAAGTACCTGAGGTAACCTTCCACCTCAAAAAGCGTGCGGTAGTGCTGCAACGTCGGCTTGAATGACCAAAACCGTTGTTGAGCCTCGCCCCATCGACCAATCGGGGGAAGAGCGAATGCATCGCTGCTGGCTTTGAACGACGAGATGAGCATGATGATAAACGGCATCGTCGTCCAGAAAACGAACAGCACCAAGAAGACGACAGTTCCGATGTTCCCGATCCGGTGCAGCCGCTTCCGGCGGCGCACTACCTGTTCTACGTATTCGTGGCTGACACTAACTGATCTAGCCATTATCCCTTCCCCTCGACCGCTGCCTCTTCCAGAACGGCCTTCTGAGCCTCAACTTCCTTAGCTGTGAATGCCTTCACAACATACTTGCCCACTATGATCGTCACGATGAGCAGCGTCAAGGCGATGGCCGCGCCCAGACCTAGCTGGAAGAACTGGAATGCTCGCTGATAGAGGACGATGGGAAGGACTTTCGTCGCTCCCGCGGGACCTCCATCACCCGTGAGAGCTATGAAGTGGTCGATAATACGGACATTGTCCATGAACCGTAGAAGGATTGCGATCACCAGAAGTGGTTTTAGGTTCGGTATTACCACCCGACGGAACGTTTGCCACCCACCGGCTCCATCTACCCAGACCGCCTCGATCTGATCCTTGGGCACACTCTTCAACCCGGCAAGGATTATGAGCACAACCAGCGGGGTCCACTCCCACACATCGGTCGCCACGATAGCAAACAGCGCAAGATCGGTGTTCCCCAGGAGAGTATCCTCGCGGAGAATGCCGAGGCTACGCAGCGCCCAGTACACCCAGCCAAAACTCGCGTTGTAGAGAAAGGCCCAGAGAAGACCGACCACCACCGGCGCCATCATCATCGGCATTAGAATTATCGTAGTGAGCAACTTCTGAAGGCGTTTAAGCCTGTTGATCAAAATCGCCACCAGCATTCCAAGGCCCACCTCTAGGCACATAGCGACGGCGGTATACTCCGCGAGGAGAGCCCAGCCACGGCGGTACTCAGGCATGCGAAACATTTCTAGGTAGTTAGACAGCCCCACCCAACGATCGGGGGTGTTGGGCTTCATGAGAACCTCGTGCAGCGACATCCATATCAGCCAAAAGAACGGGTACAAAGTGATCGCCGCAAGAAGTGCGAGCCCCGGCAGAAGGAGCCACAAGATGTACCATCTCCGCCTCTGAGTGTTAGCCACACCCGAGAACGGCATCGCCCCAACCATCTCAGCCGCTGCGGTTCTTACCACAGCGTTCCTTTTACGTTGCATATTCTCCCCTTCGTTTTCCGGGACCGGACGAGAGTCCGGTCCCGGAAACGCTCAAACCAGCGCTCAAACGAATGTGAACTAGCCCGGGAGTTTTGCCAAGAAGGCCTCGGTGTTTGTCTTGAGCTTCGCCGCTGCCTCGGCCGCCGTTTGTTTGCCGGCGCACATGCTCAATGTCTCAGCTGCCATCATCGTGTAGTACTCTTGGCTGTTGGGGATCTTCGGACCAAACACGATGTTTGGCGCTGACAGGCTGGGTAGTGTCGATGGGTACGCCATGGTGTTCGGGTATTTGGTCCCGCCGGTTCTTCCGGTTGCAGAACCTGCAGGATACGGCGTCCCCGCGGATCCTTGGAGCTCGGGATCTTCGAACACTGCAAGCCGCGTCGGGTTAGCGCCGGCTGTCACCATAGCCTTCTTCTGCACCTCTGGCGACGTGACCCACTGAACGAAGATCCAAGCCGCGCGCTGCATGTCCTCGTCGAGTTGCCCGTTGATGGAAATACCACCGATGCCGTTGTTGGATCCGTTGACCAGCTTCTTAGACTGATCGACGAGGAACTCCTTCGCGCCCTTCGGGACAATGTCATACGCCATCTTGCCGGCGACCGTTGACGTTTTCGGGTCCTCCGTGGTGGCGATGAACTCCTGGTACTGGGTACAGAAGCCGACCTTGCCGGCCTTCATAGCGTCGCTCAGCTCTAGGGTGCCCAGCGCGAGGGCGTCCGGGGAGCCCTGGTTGAAAATGTCGAGGAACAGTTGGAGCGATTTGATCGACTGCTCGTCGCCCCAACCCGTCACCTTAGGTTTCTTGCCGCCGAGGGTATCGTCGATGTCGGGGAACTCGAGCCATTGGCCATGGGAGTACGTGAGCCTTTGCATGTCGAGCTGGACAGTCCATGCGAAGTTGCCAGCATGCAGCCCCATGCCGAAGGGATCGGTCGCATCCTTGGCCTTCTTGAGGTAGGTCGTCCAGTCGAGGATGTTCTTCCAGTTGGCGTCGGGTGAGTTGTACACCATGGGATAGCCGTACTCCGCTTCGAACCCAGCGCTGTACTTCTCGAATATATCCTTGCGATAGAAGAACGTGGCGATCGCGGTGTCGTAGGGCAGGCCAACGACCTTGTCTTTGGTGAAGAAACGCCCGCACACGGTCAAGAGGTTTGGCAGCCACGAGTCGTCGCCATAGCCTTCCTTGGCCTGCGGCAGAGTATCGTCCGTGAAGAACTTATCGAGGGGAAGATAGAAGTCAGCGAGCGTTCCGCCCATCAGCTTGTCTTGATCGTACATCACCTGATACTGCTTGGATTCACCGCGGTAGTCGATGAGTACTTTTTCCAGGACGACCGGATCGTCGTCCTGGATCATGTCGACCTCAATACCCGACTTCGCCGTGAAATCGGGGAGAAGGGTCTTGAACGCCGAAGAGGGAGGCGTGTTCTCAGTGATGAATATCAGCTTCTTACCGGCAAGCTGCTTCCATTTTTCGTCGTCAGAAGAGGCGGATGTTACGGAAGTGGTGGACCCGCCGCCCCCGGCTGTGGTAGTGGTTGTTCCCCCGCATCCCGCGAGGTAGATCGTTCCAAGACCCCCCGCAGCAACGACAGCTGCGTTCCTCAGGAAGCGACGACGAGTCATCCCGTCTTTGGTGGGCTCTTGCTCTGTGGTGGGCTCTTGAGCCTTGGCCATATCTTCAATCAGTCCCATACTTGCCCCTCCGCTTTCAGTTGCGTGATCCGCAGAATCCCGACATTCTCCGCTGGCGATCCTAGTACCTTGTGCTGTGCCATTTCGGGGTCTTGGAGAGCCTTGCTGCCCGAATTACCAACCTCCTTGAGTGAAATATAGTCCTTATCCGTCCACAGTGACGGCACTACCGAACAACGCCCCATGCGGAGCCCGACCCCGCGAACGCCACCCATCGTGGCGCGCGCAGCACACCCATATAACCGTACAAGACCGCGCGCCAGAATGCAAACTGAAACCGCCGGACCCCGCGCCGGGCTGCGCATCATCTCCCGACGCCGGCTTTCAGCGCGCTCATATCCCGTAGTCCTCCATCAGTTCGACGATGAGCCCCCCGACGTGAGTGTCGAAATAAGCCCACCTCTTGTTGTCGAACATTTCGATCGAGGCGCCCGCCACCAGATCGCTTCCGCCCTCCCGGAGACGGGCCACATCCGCGGCCCAATCAGCCACGGTAAAGGCCACGTGGTGCGTTCCTTCACCGTTCGACTCGAGGAAATCGGCCCAGATAGACTTGCCTGCGACCGGTTGCAGGAACTCATAGGTGGCGCCCCCGATCTTCGCGGCGGCAATTCTCAAGGTAAACGGCTCCCCTGTGAGCAATGCATCCTCTGTCACGGCGTACTCAAAGTCTTGCTCGAATCCGAGACCAAACACCCGCGCCAGCGACCTGCCCACTTCGTCGATATCCTTTACTACGACACCAATGTGGTTGAGTGGGGGCAGATTCAATTCTCCAGTACCGCCTTGCATATGATTTCTCCTTCACCTGAGACCAGTAGATGCCAAACGTGCCGCGACCCTACCATTCCATGGACCTTGTGCGCCAGAGAATCATCCGCACTCTCTCCTTTGACATACTCCTACCGTATGGATACCATCCTCTCCCATCGTGAGGGCCATTCGATCAAGGATGACCGGCGCCGCTTAGGCGCAAGAAGTAGACGCACAGACCAGACAGGAGGATCGTTCATGAAACTAGTACCAGTCGAGGACAGGGTTGTCGTCACGGTCATGTAGCAGGAAGAAAAAGCCGGCAGCGTCGCCGACCTCATTGGCATCTTGAAGGGGGGCTAGTAACCCCCAAGACCGAAACACCGTGCTCAACTCAGCGACCATCCCACTAGAAGGAGACAATCGACATGCCGCTTTGGAGACAACTGCTCTATGGTGAAGAAGCCCGTCGCGCGTTGGAGCGCGGCGTGAACACTCTGGCCGACGCGGTCAAAGTCACCCTCGGCCCCAACGGCCGCTATGTAGTGTTGGACAAGAAGTGGGGCAGTCCCACCATCACCAACGACGGCGTGACCATTGCTCGGGAGATCGACCTCGAGGACCCCTTTGAGAACCAAGGTGCTCAGCTGCTACAGGAAGTGGCCCGCAAGACCAATGAGATCGCCGGCGACGGTACTACCACTGCCACCCTCTTGGCCCAAGCTATGGTGCGTGAGGGCCTCAAGAACGTAGCCGCCGGGGCCAAGCCCTTGGCCATCAAGCGGGGCATTGAGCGCGCCGTTGACGCGGCTGTGGCAGAGATCGCGAGCATGTCCAAAGAGGTCTCGGGCAGAGAGGACATCGCCCGGGTGGCTACCATCTCGGCCGGCGACCGGGAGATCGGCGACGTCATCGCAGACGCTATCGACAAGGTGGGCAAGGACGGCGTCGTGAACGTCGAGGAATCGAACACCTTTGGTATGGAGCTGGAGTTCACCGAGGGGATGCAGTTCGACCAAGGGTACCTGTCGCCCTATTTCGTCACCGACTCCGAGCGCATGGAAGCGGTGCTCGAGGACCCGTACATCCTTCTGGCCAACCAGAAGATCAGTACCCTCAAGGACCTTCTCCCAGTGGTAGAGAGGGTCATGCAGTCCGGCAAAGCGCTGCTTATCATTGCCGAAGACGTGGACGGCGAAGCTCTGGCCACCCTGGTGATCAACAAGCTCCGCGGCACCTTCACCGGCATAGCCGTGAAGACTCCCGGCTTCGGCGACCGTCGCAAGCGCATGCTCGAAGACATCGCCATCCTCACCGGCGGCGAGGTCTTCGCCGACGACATGGGTCTGAAGCTTCAGAACGTCCAGGTAGCGCAATTGGGCCGAGCCCGGAAAGTAGTCGTTACCAAGGACAGCACCACCATCGTCGACGGCGCGGGAGAACCTGGTCGGATCAAGGCTCGCGTCAACCAGATCACGGCCGAGATCGAGGACATCGAAAATGACTATGAACGCCAGAAAATGCAGGAGCGCTTGGCCAAGCTGGCGGGCGGTGTGGCCATGGTCAAAGTCGGCGCCGCCACCGAGACCGAGATCAAAGAGAAGAAACATCGCGTGGAAGACGCCCTGAGCGCTACCCGCGCCGCTCTCGAAGAAGGTATCGTCCCCGGCGGTGGCGTGGCTCAGGTGCTGGTCATCCCGGCGGTGCGGGCGGTCGAAGCCGAGGGCGACGAGCTCACCGGCGTGCGCATCGTGGCCCGGGCTCTGGAGGAACCCCTCCGCCAGCTGGCCGACAATGCCGGCCTCGAAGGTTCCGTCGTGATCAACGAGGTCAAGACGCGCGCCAAAGGCATCGGCCTGAACATCGCCACAGGCGAATACGAAGACATGATAGATGCCGGCATCATCGATCCGGCCATGGTCACCCGGTCCGCCTTGCAGAACGCGGCCTCCATCGCCAAGATCATCCTCACTACCGAAGTCATCGTGGCCTACAAGCCGGAACCGGCTCCCGCGTGGCCGTCCGCGCCGGCCGCGCCGGGCGGCCCAGGCGGCAGGATGTAGCGTAGGGAAAAGAACAGGTGGAGAAACACCCCACCTGGGAAGGCCACCGGAGAATGCTCGCTCTCCTCGAGAGGGAGGCGGCTCGTTTCCGGTGGCCTTCTTGCTTTACCGGCTCGACCTCACCCGCTGGACAGCAAGGGAGGGGCGAACCCCAACGTCCAGCCGACTAGAACACGCGAAGGGCGATCTCTGCCGGAGCCGCCAGTAGATCCTCGAGCTCCGGATCAAGCGTGACCAATGTGAGCGAGAAGCCGGCCATCTCCAAAGAGGTGCAGTATTCTCCCACGTAGTTTCGTTTGACTTTCAGGCCCCGCTTCTCCACCTGCTTGTGAGCATAGCCGTAGAGGAGATAGAGCTCGGAAATGGGCGTGCCACCCATGCCGTTGATCATCAGGGCCACATCGTCGCCCGCCTTGTAGGGGAGATCGCCCGCCACCGCCTCCAGGAGCTCGTCCACTATTGCGTTCGCCGGAGCCAGCTTGACGCGTTTGCGTCCCGGTTCTCCGTGGATGCCAATGCCCATTTCCATCTCGTCTTCGGCCAAAGTAAAGATGGGGGTCCCCTTGGCAGGCGGAGTGCAACCGGTGAGAGCCATGCCCATGGTGCGGGTAACGGAGACTACCCGGTTGCCTAGGGCTTCGAGTTCTTCCAGACTCTGGCCCCTCTCGGAGGCGGTCCCCACTGCCTTGATCACAAAGAAGTTGCCTGCCACCCCGCGGCGGCCCACTGTGTAGAGGGAGTCCTTGACGGCAACGTCGTCATTGATAACCACCGTCCGGACTTCGATGCCCTCAGCTTCAGCCATCTCCCTCCCCATCTCGAAGGACATGGTGTCGCCGGTGTAGTTGTTCAGCAGATGGAGGACGCCCTTCTTAGAGGCCACCAGCTTGGTGGTGTTATAGACGAAGTCGGCAGGGGGGGCGGCAAAGACATTACCGCAGAACCCTGCATCGAGCATACCCTTGCCCACGATCATCACGTGAGCCGGCTCGTGCCCAGCGCCGGAGCCTTGCATGATGGAGACCTTG
>Ga0214473_10003168_pt1 | contig 20040 bp, 22 predicted proteins | sample RVTome_7_FD_203509 | JGI IMG/M metagenome (GOLD analysis project Ga0214473, IMG submission 203509) | Soil microbial communities from uranium-contaminated site in the Upper Colorado River Basin, Wyoming, United States - RVT98D197 | ecosystem: Environmental > Terrestrial > Soil > Contaminated >... | reverse complement strand
GCCGAGACCCGTGTAGAAGTACCAGATCAGCCAGACGGAGAAGACCAGCGAGACCGCGAATATCAGGTTACCGATATTGACGTGACTTCTGATCCGGTCAATCAGCATAGATCCCCCTTTGCGCGGCTCGCGCCGCAGCGGCGCCGACTGCGTCCCGAACGTATCGTTTATGCGCTTACTTGCTGCCCGCGACCTTCCACCTGGCGTTCCACGCCTTGTGCTCCTTCAGGAACCTCGCCAGGCCCGGATGCACCAGAATGTCCGGATTGGCGTTGATTCCCTCCACCTGCATGCCGACGAAGTCCCTCGCCATTGGCGTGAATCCCGGCTCGCTCTTCGCGAGATCGTCCTTGTTCTTGTAGAACGCGGTAACCATCTTGTAGACCACGTCCTCCGGAATGTTCGTTCCCGCGTTGTGGCCAAACAGAATACCCACGCCCATTAACGTGGACGGGCCGACGCTCTTGCTGAAAGCGCCCTTCGCATCGACCTCGATGACCGAGAGGCCAGCTGCCTTGATCTTCGCGACCTCGTCCGGGCAGGGATTCACGACCCGGATGTCCATGCGGATCTCGGTTTCTTTCCAGTAGGCGGGGAGCGAGCGGCCAGCGGTGGTGTAGGTGGCCGACCCCACTATGGAGCCCGACTGCAACGCGTCGGCGTTCGATTTGAGGTCGATCTGGACGTGCTTGAAGTCGTAGCCGAGCACCTTGTAGATGCGTATCCAGTTCAGCCAGTTCATGAAGCCAGCGTTGGTGTAGAAGACTGGCTTGCCGCTGAAGTCGCGCCAGCATTTGAACTTGTCGGCATCCTTCGCCGAGACGGCCATCATCGACTCCATCGGATAGGAGTACCAGGTGTGCACGATCTCCGGCATCTTGGGCTTGTAGTCCTTGAATCCGCCGACACGCTGATGGAACTCGCCCATGCCGATGTCGGCCGTGTAGGAGATCTCAGCGGTGCCGTCCATCACCGCCTTCATGGCAACGGTGGGAGAGGTGTACGGCTGGACGGTGACAGTGTATTCGCCGCCGAGCGCCTCCTCGACGACCCTTGTCATCAAGGCGGCGATCTGGTAGCCGTACGAGCCGACCGCGGAGGTCGCCCACCGTAGCGGCTTGCGCTGTTGCGCGTTGGCCGGGTTGATCGCCGAAAGAGCAAAAACGGCGACAAGCGCCACAACCAATACTGAAAAAACATAACCTGATCTTGTTTTTGACATGGCTTTCCTCCTTTGAGTGTAATTTCGCGGGATGGGGCGCCATAATGGTCCTCGCCGGCGGTTTATCGGCCCGCGGCCCGTACTGATAGCTACCTCGGATCAGCCGGGCGGCAGCCTCGAACCAGCAATTGCAGATATTCCTGCGACGGATTTCCCCAGCCGCTATGTTCGGCGTTAATGATAAGTGATAAGGACTTATTTTTTTATTAATTGTTTACGGAAGATAACTAAAATTTGTTTGTAAGTCAACTACAAAAAACAAAAAATATATACTACCGTTGAGTCTTGATACTTTCCATCCAATCTTGTATAGCATAGACATCGTTGATTCGCTATTTGGGTTTTTAACCGAAACGGAAGATCTGGAGCAGGTGATCAGGAAACACCCACTTCATATCGCAAGGAAAAATAATTCACTTTATCTTCGCTTATGAAGAAATCTCATCGAATCGCCGTTATCCCAGGGGATGGAATTGGAAAAGAGGTGATCTCAGAAGGGGTCAAGTGTTTGAACGTCCTTTCCGAAATCTTTAAAAATATTCAATTCGAATTCGAATATTTTCCATGGGGCAGCGACTACTACCTCCAGAACGGGAGGATGATGCCCGTAGATGGCCTCGAGGTCCTGAAGAATTTTAACGCTATCTATTTAGGCGCAGTGGGTGATCCGAGGATCCCGGATGATGTGACCCTTCACGGGCTTCTCCTTCCTATTAAGTTTGGATTTGACCTCTATGTGGGCCTCCGTCCTGTCTATCTCTTTCCAGGGATAGAATCCCCACTGGCCAATATCTCCGGGGATGAGATTGATATCGTCGTCGTCCGGGAGAATACAGAGGGAGAATATTCGAATATCGGTGGGATTGTCGGGATCGAAGAAAGTCAGCTGGCCATCCAGAGCGGCCTCTTCACGCGGAAAGGAATCGAAAGGATCATCAGATTTGCCTTCGACTTTGCCAGAGAAAAAGGCAGGAAGAAGGTCACCTCCATTACCAAGTCGAATGCCCAGCGATATGGGATGGTCCTCTGGGACAAAATTTTTAAGGAGGTCTCAGCCGGATATCCTGAAATCCGAACCGAATCCAAACTGATCGATGCCGCCTGCATGGATGTCGTTCGGAACCCGAAGGGATATGACGTGATCATGGCTTCGAATCTCTTTGCGGACATTCTTTCAGACCTAACCGCCTCTGTGACAGGAGGCATGGGACTGGCGCCTGGAGCCAGTTTCAATCCGAAGGATAAAACCTCTCCCGGATTTTTTGATCCGGTCCACGGCTCTGCCCCGGATATTGCCGGAAAAGGCCTTGCCAATCCTGTTGCGGCGATCCTTACGGCAAGAATGATGCTTGACTATCTGGGGGAAGTAGAGGCGGGTGACCTCCTGTACCGGGCGGTCAGAAAGAATTTGGCTGAAAAGAAGGTGAGGACAATTGATCTCGGAGGCCGCTCAAAAACAGAGCAGGTCGGAGACGATATCGTCAGAATCCTCCGCTCCCTCCCGTAACATCCTCTCCAAAATACTCATCTCATATTCCCTTCAATGGAACGGGTGATTTCCCGGGCGGTTTTTTGAATCTCCAGTATGGCCCTTTCCACCTTCTGGTCATTGAGGCTCGAAGTAAACCCTACGGCCCAGATGGCAGCAGGAGGAAGGGAGCCGATTTGAATAGGCACCGCAATTGCTCTTACGCCTACAAGATACTCCTCATCGTCAATCGCATACCCCCTCCCCTTGGCTTCCTCCACCTCCCTGAGAAATTTTTTCGGGTCCGTCACTGACTTTGAAGTATACTTTGCAAATCCCACCTTCTGGACGATCTCCCTTGTCCTCTTCTCATCAAGCAGACCGAGAAAGACCTTTCCTGTCGCCCCTGCAAGGAGCGGCAGCCTCGTCCCCGGAGGCGAGGTGATCTTCATCTCGTTATGAGACTCCACGACATCCACGATGGTGATATGATCTCCGTTCATGATGCCGAGGAAGATTGTCTCCCCAACTTTTTCCATCAATCTTTCCATCGGGCTTCTGGCGATCTCTCTCCATTCGATTTTCCCATAGGTCTTCCTTCCGAGTTCCAGCAATGTATATCCGACATTGTATCTCTTATCGATGGGATCGCGGACCAAAACTCCCAACTCTTCGAGAGAGGAGGTGATTCCATGGACCGTGCTCTTCCCTATTTTTAATTGTTTTGCCAGTTCACTCACGCCAAGCCCGGAAGAAGAATCGGCGATGGTATGAAGAATTCTAAAGGCTTTTTTGACCGATGGGGCCGAATAGGTGCTCTTTTTCATCCGTTCACCATATTGAACTCTTTCGACTAAAATACAGGATTTGTTCCCTCTTTGTCAATAGATGTTCCAAAATTTTCCTAATAAATCTTGACAAGATGGGGGTATGTGCTATGATTAGCCTAATTCTGGTTGTTCATTATGAAGAACAATCTTAATCGGGAGATTTAAGGATGGGAACGGAATCGGTTCAGCCGATAAGAAGCGCGAAGTATTTTAGGCCTCAGCAGGAATGGAAGGAAATTATTGCCATCTATCTCTATCTCGCAGGGATGGGAGCCGGATCATTTATAATCGGCATCCTCGTCCACTGGATGGGACAAGAATTAAATCCTTTGTCCATTCCTTTTATCGAACTTTTCGGTGTCCGCCTCGACCTCGCAAAGATCCCGATCTTATGGGGGCCGATTATGGTCTCCATCGGCGCCCCCTTTCTCATTTTGGATCTGGGGATCAAATGGAGGTTCATGTATGCCTGCCTGAATCCTCGAACCTCATGGGTGGCCCGTGGGTTTATCATCCTCTCCATCTTTATCGTCCTTGGACTGCTTATTCTCGCAAAGTCTCTTCTGCCTTTTAAATGGCTCTATCCGGAATCCGGCCTCTGGCTAATCCCGGAGATCATTGCCTTTGCCTTTGCTTTTGCGACTGCCCTTTACACCGGTATCCTTTTAAAGGCGACGAAATCGGTCCCTTTATGGAATACCCATCTCCTCCCTCTTCTCTTTCTCGCATCCGCACTCTCCACCGGATCGATGTCCATCATCCTCTCCACTCTGGGAACCGGCCTGCTTTCCTATAACAGCGAGGGGATGAAGGTCTTAATGATCGGGGAGCAGATATGTGTGGTGCTCGAAGGGATCGTCCTTTATCTCTTCCTCTCCCGCAGATACAGGGCCTCGGAACAGGGAAAGGATTCGGTTCGCCTTCTGGTTACAGGCAAATTGCGGTATGTCTTCTGGCAAGGCATCATCCTTCTTGGTTTTATTTTTCCAATCGCTCTTGAATGGATATCTAAATATTACCAGAATTCTGCGCTAATATTTATTGCCGGCCTCTCCCTCTTAACAGGCGGTTTCTTTCTCAGGCTGGGTATCTTGCACGCAGGGATTAAAGATCAGATCCCGATGCAGCGGTTGATGGAAATCCAATATGATATAAAGCGGGTGCATTAAGGAGACCCAAATGGACCAAAAGGTACTGGTTGTCGATCAGGAAAAATGCACGGGCTGCCGTCAGTGCGAGCTGGTGTGCTCGGTTTATCATACCGGGGCAAGCAACCCGAGTCGTTCCAGGGTCAGAGTGGTTAAGTGGGAGCATGTGGGGCTCTACCTCCCCATGACCTGCAACCATTGCGAAAAAGCTTACTGCGTCGAGGTCTGTCCGACCAAGGCCTGCCACAGGGAACCTGAAAAGGAGAACCGTGTGGTCATTGACAGGAATCTCTGTATCGGATGCAGGACCTGCATCATCGCCTGCCCATTTGGTCAACCTTTTTTTGATGCTCAAGAGCGGGTCACTGTGAAATGCGACTATTGTGACGGTGATCCGCAGTGCGTGGCCTTCTGTAATGTCAAAGCCATCTCTTTTGTGGATGCTGACAGAGTTCAGATGGCCAAAAAACGGGAAGCCGCCAACAAATTGGCCGATCTTCTGAAGCAGGCAAGAGGATAAACACCAATTTCCAAATTCCAATAATCAAATAATCCCCAATAACCAATATCCAATGATCAAACATTTGGGGATTATTGGTGATTGGGTCATTGGTTATTATTTGGAGTTTGGAATTTGGGTATTGGGTATTGGAAGATGGAGGGATACGGTGCTGACACCGGGTGAGCGGGAAAAATATGATAGACAGATCATGATCGAGCAGATCGGTCCGGAAGGGCAGGAAAAGCTCAAACGGTCCCGGGTGGTCATTGCCGGCGCCGGTGGGCTCGGCTCTCCGATCGCCATCTACCTGACTGCTGCAGGAGTCGGAATGATTCGATTGATTGACCACGATCGGGTATCGATGAGCAACCTGAACCGCCAGGTCCTGCATTGGGAAGAAGATATCGGGAAAAAGAAGGTTCAATCTGCCGCAACAAAATTACGAAAACTGAACCCAGGGGTAAATATCGAAGCGATCGAGGAAATGATAACCGAAACCAATGTTTCCCGGCTGGTGGATGGCTGCGATGCCATCGTCGATGCAATGGACAACTTGCCGGCCCGCTACATCCTCAATCGCTGTGCGATTGAAAAAAATATTCCGTTCTTTCATGGAGCCGTCAATGGCTTCGAGGGAAGAGCCATGACCATCATCCCCGGAAAAACAGCCTGTCTGAGGTGCATGTATCGGGGTTCGGTGCCGGGAGAGAAGTTTCCTGTTATTGGTGTCACTCCTGCAGTCATTGGCAGTATTCAGGCGACGGAGGTGATTAAATATCTTTTAGGGATTGGGCAACTTCTGACCAATCGCTTACTCATGTATGATGGATTGGAGGCTGTTTTCACTGAATTTGCTGTCAACCGAAACCCGGATTGCGATCATTGCGGGTCTCTCGTTCAAAAGGAATAGACCATGTCTGTCAGAATACACATTCATGTAACGCATCGACAATTTACCAACGGTCAGGAGGTCGTGACGGTGGAGGGAAATACCGTTGGGGAATGTTTGAACCACCTTATTCTCCAGTTCCCTGGAATGGAGAAAGCCATCTTTGCCAGAAAAGATAAACTGCATAACATTGTTGAAGTCTATCTAAATCATGCCAGCGCCTATCCCAATGAACTCGTCAAACCCGTCAGGGATGGCGACGAGATTCATCTCATCATCATGCTCGCCGGCGGATAAGAGGAGAAGTTTGGCACGCAGTTTGGGAAACGACGTACTGAGAAATCTGGTAAGACCGGTCCATTGGGCTGAGGTTCCACGCTCCCACGATCCATAAACCCGCCAGTTGCAAAAATAACAATATCGAAACCGGGCGGGGGTACTGGGCGGCTTCGCCGGGAAGTCGCCGCACAATGCGGCGGGTATTTTCCCAAAGCCTTGCACCTGCCTGCGCGAAGCCGCTTCGGCGAAGGCAGGGCGGCACCTTTGGGAGTCTGCTACATGGGTTTTTAGGCAAAACCGGGACTTCACGTAAAGTGAGATCCTCTGTAACCCTTGATTTTCTAAAAATCCGCAATTGCAAGGGTTTGGAAGTACCCCTGCCCGGGTTCGATGTTGCAACATCTGGGTAAACAGTGGATGCTCTGGAGCCTGTTTCTATTCGCTTGCATCTGCGGTTCTTTCCCACTATAATTCCTACATGATCAGATACAAACACGCTCTCGCCCTGAACCCGTATTTCGGGGATTCTACCGCACTCATTGGGCTTTTTCCTCCGACCGGCCTTGAGTACATCTCCGCGAGTATGAAAGACCTGGTCGGTAAGGTGACGCTTCTCGACCTTCGACATGAGAAAGCCTACCAGGATCCGAAGGCGCTCAGCAAGTTTATCAGGAACGAGATCGATCTTCTATGCGTCAGCATCCGATGGGAATCCCGGTTTGAGAACGTCTGTGATTTCCTCTCCCAGCTGCCTCCTGAGGTCTGCACAATCGTCGGGGGGTACAAAGCAACGGAGGAAGTTGAATATCTGTTTGATCGTTGCCCGAATATAGACATGATCGTACGAGGTGAGGGCGAAGAGATCATCAAACAGGTTGTCACGGGGGTTCCATACAAGGATATCCGTGGACTTTCCTATCGGGAGAACGGAGGAGTCGTCCACAACGAAATCCATCCTCTGCCTGACATCACTCGTATTCCGTTTCCTGACCGGTCCCTGAGAAAGCATGATTATTGCCTGGTTAAGCACGGTGTTCGACTCAGCAGCCACACGTTCGACACGGTACTGACAACGAGGGGATGTCCGTTCAAATGCAAGTTCTGTACATTCAGTCTTAATCCACTCGGCCAGAAAAGGAGCTACACGGAACGACCGGTCGAATCGGTCATCGAAGAATTGAAGACGGTTACAGCCGATGTCGTGCTTTTCAGCGATGACAACTTCTTCACGAACCCGAAGAGGAGCGAACAGCTTTGCGATCTGATTATCGAGAACAAGATCAAAAAGATCTTTGTTGTCCAGGCCCGGATTGACATCGCAAAGCATCGCAGGGTCCTCGACAAGGCAGAGAAAGCGGGTTTCAAAGTCTTCCTGATCGGGATCGAGTCGCCGCACGACCGGATCCTGGAGCAGCTTCAAAAGGGCATCACCCGACAGGAGGTTCGGGATGCGTTTGCGGTCCTGACACAGTATAACTTCTATCTGCACGGGTACTTCATCTACGGCAACATCAGTGAGACGGAAGAAGAGATGCTTTACATCCCGAAGTTCGCGAGGGAGATCAAGCTGGATTCCATTAGTTTCCAGAAACTCCGTGTCGAGAGGTTCTCGCCCTTAAAGGAAGTGGTTGAAGAAACGCCTGGCTACTACTACAAACGTATCGGCGGTTCCGTGTATTCGGACCATTACGGGCGCAAGGAACTGAAGCAAATTCGTAACCGGATCCGGTCGGCGTTTTACGATTTATCGCAGGTCATTCATATCATCAGAAAAGCCCGGCGAATTGGGCTTTTCAGTGGCCATGAATTGATGGATGCTTTTTTTAAACTACCTCTCCTCATGTATGGATTGGCCAGACGAAAATTCAGGAAATGAGGACGTTCATCCTGAATGTGATAGAAGGCCAGGGTCAGGCTTGCAAATTGTAATTCTGTCAAAAGTTTCTCATCCAGCAAAACACTTTAAATTTGCAACATCGTTGAAGTTTATTTAAATCATGATAGTGCCCACCCGAATGAACTCGTCTAACCCGTCAGGGATGGCGACGAGATTCACCTCATCATCATGCTTGCCGGCGGATAATGTGAAGGGACCCTAAATGTGTTAGATCTTGTGGGCTTCGAGCGTTTCAGGCGCAAACAGCTCCTCAGGCCGAAGTCTGCGTCTGGAGAGGCCCTGCTCATGGTGGTAGCGTAGGAACGTCTCGATCACATGCCGGTTAGGGTCGAAGCCATAAGGCCACCAGTCGTGCCCCATGTTTTGCCGCAGCTCTTCGGCGTGGGCGGTGAGCCAGGGCAACATGGTCTTGAGTGCCGCAGTCTCTTGGAAGTCTTCGTAGACGAGACGCTGGGATTCGACAAAGGCTTTGTACAACGACTGTGCGACCCATGGATGCGCACGGTAGATGTCACGGCGAACCACGACCGTGTGCATGATGGGGAAGATCTCGGTCTTCGAATAATAAGCGCGTTCGACCTCAGCGTAATTCTCGAAGAGGCGACGCACGTCCTTCGGTCTCGACACAAACGTCGATGGGATCCGGGGAGCATAGAGCGCATCAAGCTCCCCATCGGCGAGCATCTGCGAAAGTGTTTGATTCGGCCCGATGCGCCGAATCTTGATCTCTGGCGGTAGGTCGAGGGTGATCTTCTCTTCGCGGCCGGGCTGTTCCTCCCCCCCAATCCAGTACTCGACGGCAGTGGGTGCAACGCCGTACTCATCGGAGAGGATCCCGCGGATCCACACCAGTGCAGTTAGCTGGTACTCGGGATTGCCAACCCTCTTGCCTGTCAGATCCTTCGGCTCGCGAATGTTGCTCTTGGCCGATACGAAGATCGAGGCGTGGCGGAACACCCGTGATGGGAACACCGGGATCGCGATAAATGGTGGATCATCCCGGAACAGCGAAACCGTGTATGACGATAAGGACATCTCCGCTACCTCAAACTCACGGTAGCGCAGCATTCGAAAGAACGTCTCTTCAACTGGAAGGTTCAAGTACGTCAACTCGATGCCATCCGGCTGGACCGAGCCGTCAGCGAGCGCACGGGTGCGGTCGTAGTTCCAGCAAGCGAGCGTCAGTCTAATTTTCGACATTTCTGTTCCTATATTGACATCATAAGATTATGAAGTTGACATTTTTTTTTAATTTTGTTGTAATTCATTACCATTTAACCTTAAAGAGGTTTCTATGTCAATATGGACGTCCGGCATGAAATAAGAGAGCTCTGAAAAATTGCTTTTCGCTCTCTTAATCAGAGATTTCTGGGCTTTTTCAGAAATCTCAATAATAATGAGCATGGCATAAGGTGAATGAATCACTTCGTTAACGATGTTTGAGTAATCAAATCTTGCCTCATAGGAGAACTATTTGTTATGACTACCCAACAAGGAATTCCTAAAGGAGCTGCTGTCGCAATCAATGACTTAATAGACCATTGTGCCAAAATCAAGGCTGGGCAGGAAGTTTTATTACTTGCACATATTGATGGGCTTTATGGGGGAAACAATCTTGTTGACGAAGAAGCCATTTCCTGGATTCAGACTGCCATCCAACTGCGAGGTGCTAATGCTTCGGTTCTCTGGATAGATGAACCGGCCAAGCCTCACGCTTGGCGACTACCCCCTATCGTCAAGGCTGCCCTGGCAGCTTCTGATGTTTTTATCAATAATTCTTTTGACATTGTCTTTGAAGAACTGGTTGAGCTTAAGCAGTTTCTCTGGGAAAAGAAGCTGCTCATGGTCCGTAATTTTGCTGTGACCGCACCCCTCCTTTGCACTGCCTGGGCGCAAACCCCCCATGAACTTGTGAGTGAGATTCGATACCAGGCCTCACTTCCTTTCAAAGAAGGGCTGCCCTGGCAATTGATCGACGACAATGGGACGCACCTGGAAGGCATCATCAATCCACCATACAATCCTAACCATCCGTGGTTTACTACGTATTCAATACGACGTGAAGAAGGAGGCTCCTATCGGCCATGGCCGGAGTGGGTACATCCACCCGTGAGACTGAGAGACGTCTCTGGCATTTTTATTTTCGACAGGATGCTCAGCTGGTGGTCACGGTATATAGGCATATCCCCTTACTTCAGTAAACCAATTCGACTGACCGTTGAAAACTGCAGGATTACAAAGATTGAAGGCGACGACGAGGCAGATGCCCTGCGCCGGTTTCTGGTTTCGATGCGTGGACGTCTGGGAGATGGGGTTTACGACTTCAGTTGCTTACATTTCGGTGTCCATCCACAGGCGAATGTCAGTATACACCAGTGCCCTAATATCATTTATCATCGTTTGATCGATCATTCACACAGTTCCAATATTCATGTCCATATTGGGGGTCCACCGGCCACTTCGGCCTATCCTTACTGGATGCATTGCACAGGTGACATCCGATCAGCAACTTTTCGTGTAGGAGATACCCTGGTCCATGACCGGGGCCACCTTACGGCCCTGGATCACCCAGCTGTTCTTTCTGTGGCAGCAAAATATCCCGGGCGTCCCGGCCTAAATCCCGAACCTCGATCTTATTAACCCTGACGTTGGTGTACCAGTTAAGGTGAGTCACATGTAATAATGGGAGGAAGTTCCAAACGGTGACCTTATAGTTATATGCAGACTTTAAAAAATAATATATAAAGACAGTTAAATTTAGGAAATAGAATGAGACGCATTCTTTTTTATTGTAATCTTTTTTGGCTTCTTTTCTCTCTCATCACCTGTATTGAGGCTTACCGCTTAAAACTCGGTGCATTCAACAAACCTGGGTCAGGGTTTTTCCCTTTTAGTGCAGGTCTCATCATGCTTATCCTTTCTCTGGCTGCCCTTTTTCAGTCAATCAAAAAAAAGAATAACGTAGATAAAACAACTCGTCAGGAGCCTTTTCGATGGTGGAATATTGTGATCATCCTGATAGCCATTACAGCTTATGCATTTTCTCTCGAAAAGATTGGATTCCTCATCAATACCTTCCTCTTCATTTGCCTGCTGCTCAAGGTTGTGGAACCCCAGACCTGGAAGACAGCGATCATAGGAGGGTTGATCACGACCATTGCGGCCAATCTCATCTTTAATGTCATCTTTCGGGCCCAAATCCCCCGCGGGATATTAGGATTCTGAGAAGAGGGGCAATCATGGAGGTCTTCAAAGATCTTATTTTTGGCTTCGGCGTTGTCCTCCAGCCCATGAATCTTCTTTACTGTTTCTTCGGTGTCCTCATCGGAACACTCGTTGGCGTTCTTCCAGGTGTGGGGCCTCCGGCGGCCCTCTCTCTCCTTCTCCCTGTCACTTTTTATGCCCCTCCTGTCTCAACCGTCATTCTGCTGGCAGGGATTATGTACGGTGCCATGTATGGAGGATCCACAACTTCCATCCTTGTCAATATTCCTGGAGAAGCTGCCTCTGTCGTGACCTGTCTTGATGGTTACCAGATGGCGCGCAAGGGAAGGGCTGGAGCGGCTCTCGGAATCTCTGCCTTCGGCTCCTTCTTTGCAGGGACCATTACCATCTTTTTGCTCATCTTCCTTGCACCGCCCTTGGCCGGTTTTGCCCTCAAGTTCGGACCCCCCGAATACTTTTGCCTCATGGTACTCGGCCTAAGCATTATGGTTTACCTGGCCAGAGGTTCTATCATCAATGCCCTGATCATGGTCTGCTTCGGACTGATTTTAGGAACCATTGGACTGGATCAGATGACAGGTGTGCCCCGATTTGTTTACAAGAGCATAACCCTCATGGATGGAATCGGACTCGTCCAGGTCGTCATCGGCCTTTTCGGTGTTTCTGAGGTCCTCATCAATGTCGAGACGACCTTTAAGCAAGAAATCTTTGAGACGAAGATGAAAGGTCTTCTTCCAAACCGTGAAGAGTGGAAACGGAGTATCGGGCCCATTGGAAGGGGCACCATCCTCGGATTCTTCTTAGGGATAATTCCTGGGATGAGTGTTGTGATTCCAACCTTTGTTTCCTATGTCGTTGAAAAAAAACTATCGAAATCTCCGGAAAAGTTTGGTACTGGAATGATTGAGGGTGTTGCAGGTCCTGAATCGGCAAATAATGCTGCCTCCGTAGGAACGCTTGTCCCCACGCTCAGCCTGGGAATTCCTACGGGCGCTTCGACTGCACTGCTTCTGGGAGCCTTGATGATCCATGGGTTACGGCCAGGCCCTCTCCTTATCCAAGAATCTCCCGAAGTTTTTTGGGGTTTGGTGGCCAGCCTCTACGCAGGAAATGTCATGCTTCTCGTCCTCAACCTTCCCTTGATCGGCCTCTGGGTTAAAATATTGAAAGTCCCATATCATTTCTTATTTTCACTGATCTTGTTGCTGTGTATCATCGGTTCGTATATCACTAACAACAATCCTTATGATGTCATCATCATGGTCACTTTCGGTTTGATCGGTTACCTGATGAAGAAGCTTAACTATGAGGCTGCCCCATTGGTTCTTGCCTTAGTCCTGGGCCCCATGATGGAGAAGGCCTTCCAACGCTCTTTAATAATGTCAGAGGGAGGATTCGGCATCTTCTTTACGCGGCCGATCTCTGCTTCATTCCTTATTGTGGCTTTACTCGTCCTGTTCTCCCCTCTTTTCTTGAGAAGGAAAAGGCTGAGGGAAAACTTAAGAGCAGGAGATTGAAAGGAGAAACATTATGCAAAAGAAAACCGGAACAAGAACATGCTTCATTCTCTTTGTCACATTGGTCTGTCTTTTATGGGTTGGCAGTTCACAGGCCCAGGATTACCCGAAAGGTCCGGTCCAGATCGTTATCCCCTTTGGACCAGGAGGCCTAACGGACATCTTCTGGAGGAGTATCTCCGAATTCCTTGGCAATAATATGAAGGGAACAATCGTCCTCGTTAATAAACCAGGTGGAGGGGGAGTGGTCGGTACCTCTTTTGCCGTGAACCAAAAACCGGACGGATATACGCTTGTAGCGGCCAATTCCGACCCGCTGAGTATGTCACCCGTTTTCACACCTAATGTCCCATACAATCCTGATAAAGACGTCACCTACATTGCTAAGCTAGCTGCTATGGCTTTTACGATCTCGGTACAGAGTGACTCTCCATTTAAGACACTCGAAGAGGTTGTCGCCTTTGCTAAAGCCAACCCCAAGAAGTTGAAATGTGCTGTGATGGGCATTGGGAGCACCCCCCATATCATCTTGGAGGTGTTCAACCGGGACGCAAAGATCGAGATAACCCCCATTCCTTTCGATAGTGGCGGAGAAAGTGTCACAAATCTTTTGGGAGGCCACACCGACCTTTGCATCGCTTCTGTGCCCTCGATCAAATCGCATGCTCTTGCGGGGAAAATTCGCCTCCTGGCCTTGTGTTCCCCCAAAAGAATCCCGGATTTCCCTGGTGTCCCAACGATGACGGAAAAGGGATATCAGAAATCGTCCATCGCAACAGGTGTGGGTCTGGCAGGCCCAAATGGTATAGCTCCCACCATCGTCAGCCAGTGGCATGAGGCTATAGACAGAACCTTGAAGGATCCAAAGGTCCTCGCAATCATTGAAAAACTTGGAGGTATTGTGATCGATTTTAAGAGCGGTGAAGGTTACAAGAAGGAGCTTATGATGTATCTTGAGATGTTCAAAAAAGAGATCCTTCCTACACTGCCTGTTAAAAAGTAGTTCCGTAAAGTTAAAAAAAGGGGCTGGTGTCAAATCTGCTCCTTTTTTATGCACAACGGAACCTGGGTAGCCGCAACCATTAACACCTTCAGGTCGCGTGATTTTACCTGCCCGCCGAACCTGCCTTCGCCGAAACGCTTCGTGCAGGCAGGCAAGTTCTTTGGCAGGCGGGTCGGAAATGATTTCTCACCCAACAGTGTCCTTTCAAACGAATCGCTCAATTTAGTTAAAAAAAAGAGGGGCTGGCGCCGCCAGTCCCTCTTTTTTAATCGCATGGCCTTTTCTCAGCGTGACTCCGACTCCAGGGCGACTGCCTGCCTCTGGGCCGCGGTGATTTTTTCTGCGGCCGCTTTCTTTTTGGCAATGGCCACCCGGTCCGCATCCAAATAATCCACGGCTTTCATATCACAGAAACGGACGCACTGCGGATCTCCATCGCAGAGATCGCACTTAAAATTCTTCCGGTCAATCACATTAAAACCCATCGCACCAAAGGGGCAGACCGTCACGCAGGAGCGGCAACCGATGCAAATATTGTGGTTCACCACCACCCGGCTCAGCTTCTCATCACGGGAAATGGCCTTCACAGGGCAAACAATCAAACAGGGAGCGTCCTGGCACTGCTGGCAGGACATGGGAATATAAAGCCCCTCGGACTCCCATTTCATGATCTTGATCCGGCTTCGGGCGGCATTGGATACGCCATCATGAAAGACCGAGCAGACGAGCTCACAGAGCCTGCACCCGGTGCACTTTTCAGGACTGATTGCAAGAACTTTACCCATGGGTTCCATTGACTTTCTCCTTTCTTATACCGAATGACACGAATGATACCGAATATCGCGAATAAAATATTTGTGTCATTCGTTACCATTCGTTCCATTCGCTTAATCATTATATTAGGTGCGATGGCTCTTTATCCACGCCAAGCTTCTTGAGCGTTTCCGGTTTTGGAACGCCATTCTGATCGAGGCCCTTGTATTCATAGAATTCATCCACCATCTTCTTGAATTTTTCCCGATCGATGACACTGCCGACGACATCTGGCGCCCCCCTTCGGCAGGGTTCATCAAAGTAACGGTGATTGAGCATATCACCCTTTTTGAGGTCCTCTCTCGTCAAACCTTCGCGGAGGTTAAACAGCCGCTCCATCATATTAGACCGCTCAGCAACGTCCCAAATTTCCCGAGGAGTAAGCTCCAGCCCGGTATTGTAGTACAACACTCTGGACCAATCTTCAAAATTGGGAAGCGTAGCTCCCAAGAAGGTGGTGTGATACTTACAGATGCCGAGGCAATCCACTCCCATATAACAGTTCTCATGCCAGAAGACCTGCCACGGTTTGCCAATGTATTCCGTATGTTCTGAACTCAATGGCCCATCGTAAGGTACCGGGCTGCTGTAGATCCTTCTCATCACGTCTACCGGCAAATGGTAAAGGTCAATGGCCGGACGGCTTCTCAAATGGTCTGAGCCACGGGAGGCAGTGGCAATATTCAGCGCAAGAGCCGGTGTTGCTCGCTCATCAGAGTGGAGGTTACTGACTCCTTTGACCTGAATCAGGTAGTCGAAGGAATTCTTTCCAATTTTCTCGGAGGCGATGATTCCTCCCTCAGCCAGGACATTTCCCAACCAGCCCTTTCTGAAGCAGATCCGTTCGAGCATCTCCTGGAATACTTCGGCGTTGCCAAACCGCAATTCGAGACCATCGGTCTCCTTGTTAGTAAGGATTCCCAGCTCATAAAGCTCCATTGCCCAGGAGATGATGCTTCCGATTTCCAAATTGTCCACTCCCCACTGATCGACCAGGTGATTGCACACTAACAGGTTTTCCAGGCCTGGGATATCGGGTTCCGAGGACAATCCGCCCTGAGAGGTATATTCCGGACCCTCATCATATTTTTCCGCATAAGGTCCGGTGGGAATCTTGTACTTGGCCCGGCAGTGGACCTGGCAGCCGAAGCAACCCGCCATGTGGTATGGTCCAATCGTTTTGGCGGCGTTTTCGTCAATCGATTCCGGCTCAATCTCATCGGCGTATAGCATCTGGTTATACTGGAAGTTTCTGGTCCGGACACCGCCCCACGAATTGGTGGCCCCCCAGATAAATGGGGTTCCCAGGATTCCCTGGGTCTGGTTAACCTTCGCGCTCGTGATTTGATCGATAAAGCGCTTGTTATACTCGAGAGCTTCCTTCGGATAGGCGATCTTTATATCCATGGTGCCGCGGGCGGCAATGGCCTTTAAATTTTTTGAGCCCATGACCGCTCCCATTCCGGTTCTTCCGCCGGAATTTTTGATGCCGGTCATCACGTTAGCATACCTGACGAGGTTCTCTCCGGCCGGACCGATCACCATACTTTTAACATCGTCATCCCCCAGCTCTTCGCGGATTCCCCATTGGGTATCCGTGACTGTTTTCCCCCAAATGTTCTTAGCATCACGGATCTCGATCTTGCCATTGTGGACATACAGGTAGACGGGTTTATCTGACTTACCCTTAATAACGAGATGATGAAAGCCTGCCCAGGCCAGCTCGGGAGTAAAGAAACCTCCCATGTTCGCGCTCCCCAGCATACCTCCCAAAGGGGATTTAGCCATCACATGGCATCTGGAGGTTGCTGAAGCCAAGGTGGCAGTCAGAATTCCGCCGCTCACCATGAGCGTATTGTCAGGACCAAGGGGGTCACACCCTTTCTTTGTATGATTATAAAGCAGATAGGCATCCAGTCCCCGGCCTCCCAAGAATTTTTTCCGCACTTCAAGCGGAATAGGCTTGATTTCTATCTTGCCTGTAGAGAGATCAATATACGCTATCTTCCTATTTAGGGCCATCTTTCTTAACCTCCTTCATTTTTCTTTCAAACGCCTCCTCCGCTATTCGTTTGTTCACTTCCCAAACCGGACCCCTGATGCGTGGAAAACCGTCTTTAACCCAGGCCACGCGGAATTCAGAGCCACAAACAGGACATTTCACCTGTTTCGCTCCGCGTTCCGGCTCAAGCCTTCCCATACAACTGGGATTATGACATCTGACCTGGCCATAGGTACGAGTCTTACGCAGACTCTCAGCGGTTGAAAGTCTTTCTTTCTCGTCTACCATAACAACCCCCTTTCACAAAGCAGAATTTGGAAAGCAGAGGGTGGAGGGTGGATAAGGCTCCTTGTGCTCATGTATCAAGTTCACAATGGTGAACTTCCAAATCCTCTCCTAAAACCTCAACTCATTTAGATTATTAAACTACATTTATTTCTTTGTCAAGCGAATTTTTATCCTGCCATGAGCCAAGTTCACTATTGTGAACGTAATGCCACACTCTTCCGTGGAATATCACCGTCCTTCGGGCAGACATGTTGGAGAAAATCTTATAGCGGAAACATCAACTTGTCCGTAAACTAAAAGGACGATCCCGTATAACAAGGTCTGTTCTACAATGGGCAATGTTGCCTTTGCCCTAAAAAAATATAAACCATCCGCTTGATAAGATTTTCGGAGACATGACTGCTCGATGGACGGATTTCCCCACGCTTCAGTGACGCATTACTTGTGAACTCCTACAGGGCCTGAATGTGGAATGCATATGCCACCCTCTACCCTCCACTTTCCGCTTTGCACTTCCCGCCTTCAGAAGACGGATCCCACCATTCGATCCAGGTTCCATCCCGTCCGAAGGTGATATCCGTCGTGGATTCGATCTTTCTGATCCAGTCCCCGAGATGGGATGCGTGGTGAATGATGAGGGGGGTGCTGTGCTCAGGGAGAATATCTTCAAAGAACCGGTGAAGAAATATATTCCTGTCCATCTCCTGCATCGTTTCGCCATCATCCCATGGCGTAGGCCGGATAAAACCGTGATTCGCCCCCTCATCTCTCCTGTAAAGGAAGTGGCTTCCGAAGCGGTCTTTGAGGTGTCGAAGCGTTTTAACGCACTCCACGATATCCGCCAGGGTGATCCCTTTGCAGAAATATTGAAGCAACCGGTCGGAGAATGACTCAAAGCCGATCGAGGCGAACATGATCTTCACACCCTGCTTCTGCGCCTGCGAGAGGATCTCTGGAAGGTCAGAGGCGTGAGCATTGATGTCATCAACCCGGCAGACCAGATTGATCTGCGAGAGCCTGATTTTTTGACTGCCAACCTCTTCGAGCAGTTTGCCGAGTGAGCCGATAGGATATTCGTCTATGAGTTCGAATGGAATCTTTCTACCATCGAACTCAGGTAGCCCTTCAATCTGAGCGATGACCCTGTCACTCTCAACAGGACCATGAAAGCCCTTGTCCCGTGAAACATCACAGAAGATACATCCCTCACTCCCGACCTGTAAATCTCCGACACTCCTTTCCCTGAGGTTCACCGGCGGCGGCAGAATTACGGTCTGGACTTTATTGGCGTATGGGCAGCCAATCGCATTTAGAACCTGCCCCAGCCGAACCTCAAGTTTCTTGAGGGTGTCCAAAAAGGTATAGAGGTTCGACCAGTCGACCTCTATGAAAATCTTTTTTGTCCATGGATGTTCGATGAGCCTGCTTCTCATACTCAGATGTTCCGATCTGCAACCATCAACCGGACCCTGGAAACCAATATCGATGAACGATTTCAGCCCTCTGAATCGGTGTGGGTGAGAGTCAATCTCCGGCTCACCTTCATAATCCTGCCGGGCTTGCGGTCCTCCCAGGATTGTAGCAAAACCCTCCTGCTTCAGTTCGCGGACCAGTTCGATGAGATCTTTTCTCCCACAGAGATGCGAGAAGGCGACGACCCTCTTCTCCCCTGTATGATATTCATCTATAAAACGGAGCAGTCTTTCTTTGGAGAAGTTCCTTTCGATCCCGACGACAATGGAGGGTATGGAGAGCTTTCGCTGCAGGAAGGTCGCCGCCATCTGAGCTCCGAGAATACCGTGGGGCTCACCCGTATGGTGTGTGAAGATGATCATGCTTCAAAATTTTTGGAATGGCTGTATTGGTGATCAAATGTATAAATTAAGGACGTAAGGATGTCATCGGGGACAAAGCTACATATTCCATCCACCGGAAACTTCGACTTCTGCGCCTGTTATAAAACTTGCTTCGTCCGAGGCTAAAAAAACCACCGCATTGGCAACCTCCTCAGGTTGGCCGGCCCGCTTGAAGGGAGTACTTTCAATGATGATATTTCGATATTTTTCAGCCATCTTAGAAACCGTAGGAGTCAGGATAAAACCCGGTAAAACCGCATTGACATTGATCTGATACCTGCCCAGTTCTCTGGCGACACTCTTTGTCAAACCGATGATTCCCGCCTTAGCCGTACTATAACTGATCTCTGAAACGGCTCCCCTCTTTCCCCAAACCGAAGAGAGGTTGACGATCTTTCCGTAACTCTTTTTCATCATGTGGGGAACAACCGCTTGAATGCAGTTCAAGGTCCCTTTCAGGTGGACGTCTAACACAGCGTCCCAATCCTCCTCTTTCGTTTTTAGAAGATTCCCCGGCCGATCAAAACCGGCATTATTGACCAGAATATCAATACGCCCGAAGGCTGCTATAACCTCTGCCATCATCTTCTCTATCTGCCTCCGGTCTGCCACATCCACCGCAAAGAAGAGGCATCTTTTGCCCAGAGCTTCGATTTCTTTCCTGGTCTGAACGCCGGTAGCAGGATTCCATTCAACAACGACGATATCCGCCCCCTCTTGGGCCATCTTCAGGGCAATGCTTTTACCAATCCCCTGCCCCGCTCCCGTCACAATGGCTTTTTTATCTTTTAGTCTCATCTTTCCACCTTACTAAATTAAAATTTCCAAAATTCTAACAGATGGGTCATGGGCCGTCAATGCATTTATATTATTAGTATTATTGAAAGTTGCTGGAAGTATCCTGTGGGGATGGGATATAAGCCTGAGGGGATCGACTTTCTTGTGGCCTATTTCCCAAAAACGCAGGAATTCCAGATGCTGAACTTCACCATTCAGGGTTAGCCAGATATGGTAAGGAACGTTTACGCTGGCATGGATTCATCATCTGGAACGGGAAGGGTAGCATCAGGTTTGACATCAAGCCAACGGAGCATGCCGAGG
>Ga0214473_10003167_pt1 | contig 20041 bp, 17 predicted proteins | sample RVTome_7_FD_203509 | JGI IMG/M metagenome (GOLD analysis project Ga0214473, IMG submission 203509) | Soil microbial communities from uranium-contaminated site in the Upper Colorado River Basin, Wyoming, United States - RVT98D197 | ecosystem: Environmental > Terrestrial > Soil > Contaminated >... | reverse complement strand
AGGGTGACAAAATCGTTATACCGTCCGATTGCCACCTCAAGGCTGGAGATCCGTTTGAATACGGTGTTTTCGATGTACTTTGCTTCGCCTTCCTCCAGACCGATGCCGATATCCCCGTTTTCGTAAAAGCAGACGACCATGTTCTTCCTGAGCTGCCCTGGCTTTGCGGGATTGCTCCAGACCAGCCAGGGCTCGCCATTGATCGTCTGCAATTCGACCAGGGGATAGGAGTCATTTGCAAACGAACCGCCGTATAAGCCCTGTCTGACCACCGCGTAGCCGACGCCGGCAATTTGGGACAGCACGGTAACCGAGTACTTTTCAGCGCCCGTGCTGTCGCCTGTTCTTCTGAAGCCGACCAGGACCCTGCCGGTGGAACTGTGATAGTAATCGTAGATGCCTTCGAGCGTCGGACCCTCCGACCGACTCACATTCGGCAACAGGGCTTCCTCGGTGTATTTCAGAACGCGGCACTCCGCGCCTTCGTCACCTATCGATATGCTTCGGTCGGAGCCTACGCTGAGGATCCTGTTGTATTTGAATGTTCGTTCGTCGGGACTGTACCAGAGGAGGGCTCTGCCCTGCCGGTCGGAAACCACGGCCGCCAAGGTGTAGGTTCCAAAGAGCCCGTCCCGCAGTTTTCGTACCGTGTCATCCTTTCTTTTCCACAAGGACACCTCATACGCCGCATAGTCGGCGCCCTTGTACGAAAGGACGCAAGAGGAAGGACGGAACTGCACCAGCACCTCGCCCCAGGATTCCTTCGGGTGCGTGGTTGCGTACAAACCGGAGATATCGATGGCGCACATTGGAGAAGCCGTTATGGCCATCAACAAAAAAATCACCCGCTCTTTCTGCCGGAGCCGGTGCCTGGCGTAGAGCCTCTTCACGAGCCTACATTATATACTAGCCGCCGTGGGTGGTGCGGGTGAGCTGTCAACCGTAGCCAGGCAGCGCGGACGCAGTTGGTTCGGGGAAAACGAGTCGGGGACCTCTTCCAGATGGATGGTCCTGGATTCGCCCGGAAGCAGGTCGAAATAGCTATCGGAGAAGGCCAGCTCCTCGGCTCCCGCGAAATGCACCGCATGGGCAAAAACGTCGGAGGAGACGGTAAACGTCGCCTTGCCCTTCTGCAGGCGGAACCCGCTCAACTCCAGCCTGGCCACCGGTACCTTCAACTCGCGATAGGGGCCGGAGCGAAGCAGGGCCGGCGACACTTCGGCGGAGGGCATCAACGGCCGGACAAAGAATAGGCCGTGGCGCTCGTCCTCCCCCGCTTTCTGGAACTCCAGCGCCACGCCCCTGGATGCGGCCGGCAGGTCAAGCTCCGTCTCCCGGACGGCGCGGTGGCTCCCATCGAAGCCCGTGTAGCCGTACTCTACCGGCAGCTTCAGGCCGCTGGAGCTCTCATTGATGCCTATCGCGCGAACGCGCCTGCCGTCGGCGCGCAGGATGAGCTTGACGGAGGAGAAGGCGCGCTTTACATAGTAAAAAGAGGGCTTTCTTTTCCCATAATAGTCGACGATCGTCCAACCGACTTCCCCCCAGCAGTCCGAGTACATCCAGAAAAGGGCCCCCCAGCACTGCTCCTTGGCGCGGATGGCTTCCAGGGAATAGCCGTAGACCAGACCCTGGCACAACCCCGCATAGAGCAGATAGTCGTCCAGGGAAAGCTCCCGGCTGTCCCGATAGTGCTTGGCGATGCCGGCCAGGACCGTCTCTTTCTCGAAGGTGTTGTTGTGCCAGCTCCACACTTCCGAGGAGCGCTCCACCGGCAGCCCGTCGTGGTATTTCAGGATCGAGGACTTGAGGCAAGGCCCGATGTACCCGTACTCGGAGACGAACTTCGAGCTGACCTTGTCGTACTCTTCCGGGGTGATGCGTTTTTCCATCTCCGGGTTCATCGTGCAGTCCAGCCAATGGTGCCGGTCGCCCACCTCGTTGCTGTTCGGCTCCGCCCCGCCGTAGGGGGATCCGTTCCAGTACGGGATATTCGGGCAGTTTTTCTGCACCAGCGCAGGGGCCAGCTGGTTGTAGATGTAGGCTCCGCCGGGGAAATCCATGGTCTCCACCCACCAGGATTGGAATCCCCACTGATTCTCGTTGCTGCCCGACCAGAGGGCCAGGCAGGCATGGTTCCGCAGCCGGCGGGTCTGATAGTCGATTTCCTGCTCCACTTCGCGGCGGAACCAGTCCTGATCGTCCGGATACAGGGCGCAGGCGAACATGAAATCCTGCCAGATCAACAGGCCGTACTCGTCGCATTTGTCGTAGAACACCTCCGGCTCGTAGATGCCCCCGCCCCAAACCCGCAGCATGGTGAAGTTGGCCTCGCGGGCCTGCCGCAGCAGGCTGTCGTATTTCTCCTCCGTCACCCGGGCGTAGATGGAGTCGGCGGGAATCCAATTGGCCCCCTTGCAGAAGACCTTGCGGCCATTGATCTCCAGGGCGAACAGGCGATCTTCCTCGCCGATCCTGTCCAGGTTCAGCCCGACGGTCCGCACCGCGACGCGAAACGGCTCCAGGCTGTCCTTCTCCCCCTCACTGACAACCGTCACCTGCACCTGGTAGAGATTCTGCTCGCCCAGGCCGTTGGGCCACCACAGCCTGGGTTTTTCCAGCACCGGCTCGAAGTCCACGTAGTTTCGTCCCGAGCGCAGCAGGACCTCGCGCCGGAGCGCCGCCGCCGGCTGGCCCTGGAAAAGCAGGCGAACCTCGACGCTCGCCTCTTTGGTCCGATAGACGTGGAGGTTCTCCACTTCCACCTGCAGCCGCAGCGTCGCGGCTCCTTCGCCTATTGAGGTGGTCTGCACGTGGCAGCCGCGCACGGCGATCCCGCTGTACCCGCGCAGCTCCACGTCCCCCACGATCCCGCAGGTGACCACCCTCGGGCCCCAGTCCCAACCGAACACATACTGCGCCTTGCGCAGGAATACGCGGCGCTCATCCCCGCGCCGGAAGGTCTTGTTGACCGAGGCCGCGAAGGGGCTCACCTGGGCCTGGCTGATCTGCTCGGCTCCGGAGGTGATCCGGACCAGCAGGCAATTCCCGGAACTTCTCAGCTTTCCCTTGACCTCCGAGGTGAAGGGATAGTGGGCGCTGCGGTGATGCCCGAGAAAACAGCCGTTCAGGAACACGTCCGCCGCCGCGTCCAGGGATTTCATGGTCAGCTCGATGCGCTCCTGCTGCAGCAGGCTCGAGGGCGCCGCGAAGGTGCGGCGGAACCACCAGGACTTGTTCTCGGTCCATTCGCAGTCGAACGAATGCAGCGCCTCGACCGGATCCTTGATGATGCCCTGGCGGAGCAAAGGCAGGTGGACGTCGCAAGGCAAGTCCGTCTTCAGCCACCCCTCTTTTTCCTGCAGCACCTGCCCGGCCTTCTCCACCCCCCAGCCCAGCGGTTTGTGCAGGACTTCCCAGCCCTCGTTCAGATTGACTTTCATGCCTCCGCCCCCTGCTACCCCTTCACTGCGCCCATGGTCATGCCGCGTACCAGGTACTTCTGAATGAAAAAGCCAACGATGATGATCGGCATCATGGTCACGGTAGCCGCGGCGCTGCTCTTGCCCCAATCCACGGATATCGCTCCCACGAACTTGGCTATTCCGACCGGAAGGGTGTAGGTGTCCATGTTGGTCAGCTGGAGGGAAAACAGCAGCTCGTTCCAGGAAAGCTGCATGGAGAGGATCGCCGCGGAACCGATGGCGGGAGCCAGGATCGGCAGCAGGACGTACCAGAAGGACTGCAGCTTGCTTGCCCCGTCGATCAACGCCGCCTCCTCCAGAGCGGTGGGAATGTCATTTATGAAGCCAATGATCAGCCAGATGACGAAGGGCAGGTTGATGGCCGTGTGCGTGAGGATGGGGCCGGCATAGGAGCCCAGCAGGTGGATTCTGCTCATGATCACGAAGAAGGGAAGCAGGATCGTGATGGTGGGAACGGATTTTCCTAAGACGAGAATCCAGTTGAATACGCGCAGCCCCTTGAGGTGAAAGCTGGCAAACCCGTAGGCGGCGAACACTCCCAGCGCCACGGAGACCAGCGAGGAGCTGAGCGCGACGACCAGGGAATTGCGGAAATACGGGCCGAAATCCCCTACGGTCAGGGCCCTCTGGTAGTTGGCCAGGGTCGGCTGGAACAGCACCTTGAACGGCCGGGCAAAAATGTCCATGTCGGTCTTCAGGGAGTTGGAGACCACAACGTAGATCGGAACCAGCGTCCACAATAAAAAGAGCGCCAGGACGAGGTACAGGCTGAACCGGCCGGCGATCCGCCCCACTTCAGGTTTCTTCATGGGTTACCTCGTTCGCTCCTGCCGGACGGACACGCGGGAAAAGGAGCCGAAAAGGCCGACCACCAAGATCATGGTGATGAGGGAGATGGCCATGGCGTACCCCATCTGGTATTTGACGAATCCTTCCTTGAAGGCCAGAATGCTCAAGGACAAGGTCGAGTTCGCCGGACCGCCGCCGGTGAGGGCATAGATGATGTCGAAGACCCGGAAGGCGTCCCCGCCGCGAATGACCAGCACCACCGAGATCACCTTCACCAGCATGGGCAGCATGATCGAGAAAAAGATGCGCGTGCTGCCCGCCCCGTCGATGCGGGCCGCTTCGTAGAGCTCCTCGGGAATCACCGCCAGCCCCGAGGTGATGACCAGCAGGATGAAGGGCGTTGTTTCCCAAATGTCCGCGATGATCACGCAGAGCAGGGCCCAGGCGGGGCTGCTCAGGCCGCCGAAGAACGAGCGCAGGCCGATCCGGGAGAAGAAGGCGTACACCAGCCCGAAGGTCGGATCGTACATGTAGCGCCAGATGAGCCCGACGATGATGGGCGAGACCAGGAGCGGCACGCAGAAGATCGCCCGCAGGATCCCTGCCAGGCGCACGGAAATCTTGTCCAGGAGCACGGCGATGAGAATTCCCAGGAACAGCTCGCCGGCCAGGGCGCCCGCGGAAAACAGCAGCGTGACCTGCAGGGCTTTCAGGGCCGTGGCGTCTGCGAAAAAGCGAACGAAGTTCTTCAAGAACAGGAAACGTCCCAGCCCCTGGCCGGAGCCGAATTTGAAGTCGAACAGGCTGAACGCGGAGCCGGTGGCCAAGGGGATGATCATGACGAAGAGGATCACCAGGAAAGCGGGCAGGATCAGCAGGTAGCCCAGGGCGACCACGCGCGGCCTATTCAACACTCTTCTCATGCCGACCTCTAGGGGACAGGTAAAGAGGGCTTGCGGTCAATACCGCAAGCCCTCGAATCCCCAGGAATCAATACAACGGAGCGATTTCTTTCTGAACCTGCTCCAGAGCCGCTTCGGGGGTGGCGGCTCCGACGGCGGCCGAAGAAAGGGCCACCATCATCGACTCGGCCAGCTTCGGCGCATTCTCGTCCAAAGGCTGAGTGTGCGCGTTGGCCAGGGCCAGCCCGACCGCAGGGAGGAAGGAATACTTGGCTACCAGATCCTTGTCATTGAACAGACTGGCCACGGCGGAAATCTGCCCGTTGGCGATGGACTGCTCTTTCTCCACCTTCGCGCTGGTCAGCCAGGCGGCGAGCTGGAAAGCCTCCGCGGGATGCTTGCTGTCGGCGGTCACGGCCCAGCTCCAGAAAGAAAGGATGGTGGCCACCTGCTTGTTGTACGGCAGGGGGAGGAAACCCACGTTCCCCGCGACCTTCGACGAGGCGGGATCCTCCAGGAACCCGGCCAGGCCGGAGATGGTGATGCCGATGGGCGCCTGCCCGAATTGAATGGCCTTGTTCACCTCGTCCCAGTGCCAGTTGGTGCTCCCTTCCATGGAATACTGCACGAGGGTCTTCCAGAACTTCATGGTCTGGAGGTTTTCCGGCGAGGTCATGGCCAGCTTGCCGTTTTTGTCGAAATAGCCTCCATCGTTGGAATAGGCAAGCCCGGCCCACACGTCGACCGCCGCCATCCCCTGCTTGGCCGGCAGCGCAATGCCCGTGCCCTGGTCCTTGAAGTATTTGGCGACTTTGAGCGTGTCCGCCCAGGTCTGCGGAGGCTGCAAGCCGGCGTCAGCCAGCATCTTCTTGTTGTAGGCCACGATGGCGCACTGGGCGAAGGTCGGCAAGGCGTACACTTTGCCGTTTATCGTGTTGATTTTCAGCATGCTGGGATTGTAGCTGTTGAGGTCGAACCCCGCCGTCGAGCCGAAGTACTCGTTCAGAGGCCGGAGGTAACCGGATTTGACGTATCCGGGAAGCCAGACTTCCGCCACCCACACCAGGTCATACTCCCCGGTCTTGCTCGACATGTTCAGGGTCTGCTTCTGAAACAACTGACCGTAGTCGATGGCGTCCTGCTTGGCCTGTATGCCCGTTTCGGCAACGAACTTCTTCAAGACCTCCGCCTGAAAGTCCGCGTGCGGACCCGCCCAGCGCGAGGTAACCAGACGAAACGGCTCCTTCGACCCTTCCTGTGCTCCTTTGGCCCAGGCTCCTGACAGGCCCGCCAGGAGCAGCACAAGCAGCAAACAGCTTCTCATCAGTTTTCCGAACATACGCTTTCCTCCTTAGTTTTACTGACTCTCCCGATCACACCGCAATGTCTACTGTCGAAGCGCCTCCTTTCGTTTCTCAGCCCAGCCTGGCTTTCGTGCAACCCATTCCTTGCAAGGTGGATATCCATTGTTGCCGAGCTTCCTCCGAGGGGGGCTTGGCCTCAGAGAGCTTCTGCGCCCTGCCGATGGCCGCGGACTTGAAGACGCCCATGCCGTGGTAGGGCAGGAGCTCCACCCCCTGCAAGTGCGGATACTTGTTGCAGAGCTGGACGATTCCGCGGAAGTGCTCCTCGCTGTCATTGAGGCCCGGGACGAGCGGACAACGCAGCGTGAGCGAGCAGCCGCGGTGATAGAGGAAATCCAGGTTCGAGAGCACCAGGGAAAGGCTTCCGCCGGTCAGCTCTTTGTGGCGGAGGTGGTCGCTCTCCTTGTAGTCGTACAGGAACAAGTCCACCAGCGGGGCCGCGATCCCGAATTTCTTCTGGCTGGCGATTCCGCAGGTCTCCAGGCACACGTGGATTCCGGCCTTCTTCAGCTCCTTCAAGAGCGACAGCGCAAAATCGAACTGCGCCATCGGTTCCCCGCCGCTCAAGGTGACCCCGCCGCCGGAGCTCTCGTAGTAGGGCCGGTCTTTGAGCACCTCCCCCATGATTTCCTGCACCGTGTATTCACGACCCTTGATCTCCAGCGCGCCTTGCGGGCAGGCTCTGGCGCATTCCCCGCAGGCGGCGCACCTGGCAAAGTCCACGGCATGCTCGCCGTTTTCCAGGCAGTGCGCCCCCCGGGCACAGGCCGCGACGCACCTGCCGCAACGCAGGCAGCGCTTGGAGTGCAGAAAAAGCTGCGGGGCAAACGATATGGACTCGGGGTTGTGACACCACAGGCAGGCGATCGGGCAGCCCTTGAAGAACAGCGTCGTGCGGATGCCGGGGCCGTCGTGAAAGGAGGATCGTTGGATGTCGAACAGAATTCCCTTCTCCATCAGTAGGTGGTTCTTTTCAGGATTTCCTGTTGAACGTTCGTGGGCAGATCGACGAAGCGGGCGCAGAAGCCCCCGACCCGGACGAAAACGTCCTTGTATTTTTCAGGCTCCTGAAGCGCCTTTTCCAGGTCCCCGCGATGAATCACGGTCACCATGGCCTGGGAACCCCCGCGCTGGAAGTAGGTCTCCAGCAGCGCTTCCACCTTGTCGCGGGACTTGTCGAACAGCTCCCGGCTGAAGCGGATGTTCTGCACCGAGCCGGCGTGGATGGCGGCATCCGGCTTGGCGATGGAGTTGAGGAAAGCCGTGACCCCGCTGCGGTCATTGCCGCTGGCCGGGTTGTTGGCGTTGGCCATGGCCATGCCGGCCCGCCGGCCGTCCGCCGAAGCGCCCACCCAGGTGGCCAGGGTGGTGTTTTGGGCGTTGTTGATCACCACCGCCAGAAAGGAATGCAAGCCCACCCGCTTGGCCTGCCTGCGGATCGTGTTGCAGGTAAAATCGTGCACGCGCACCAGCATGGAGTCCGCGGCTTCGTGGTCATTGCCGTACTTGGGGCACTCCCGCAGCCAGCGCTGCTCCTGCTCATAGCCCCGGAAGTTCGCCTCGAGCATGGCCAGGAGCTTTTGCGGGGAGATCAGCTTCTTGTCGTAGACCAGCTCCTTGATCGCGGTCAGGCTGTCCGCCGTGTTGACGTTTCCATAGCACTCCAGGCAGCCCTCCAGGTAGCGCACGCCGCCCGAGAACAGCGCCCGGCCCCTGGCCAGGCAATCGTCGTAGAGCAGGCTGATGAACAGGTAGGCGGTGCTTTCGCCCATCACCCGGTACTGGAGTACCTGCTGGTCGGCGGCGGCGGCGATGAAGTAGGTCATTTGCTTCTGCCAGGCGGCGAGCAGCTCCTCGAAGCCGCGGAACTGCGCGAACTCTCCGCTGGACAAGCCCATCTTCCGCCCGCTGATCGGGTCCCGCCCATTGTTCAGTGTGATCTCCAGGGCTTTGAGGAGATTGATGCTGTTGCTGGGCGTATCGAAACTCATGTGGTCCAGCACGTATTCCCCGCAGCCCAGGGGCACGTACTGTTCGGCCACTTCTTCCGTCACCGCGAAGGCTTTGCTTACAGCCGGGACGTTCACGTCGTCGTTGTACAGCAGAGGATAGACGCGCCCCTGCCCGATGGAATCCAGCGCTTTCTCCATCAGGTCCGGGTTCATTCCCTTGTAGAAACGCAGCGTCAGCTGCGGCAGGATGTCGGCGAGCGAACGGGAGGCCTCGATCGCCAGGAGGGCGAAGCGGTCCGCGTTCTCTTCGTTCCGCCTCCCCTTGCCGCCGATGATGACCCGGCCGTCCACATCGGCGTTGAAGGAGCGGATGAGGCGCCACAGCGATTTGACGCAGTCCAGGGCCTCCCCCTCGGTAAGCTCACCGGAGTCCAGGTCCGCGGCCAGGAAATCGCCCAGGTACACGTCCATCCGCCCGTATTCCAAAGCGCTGACGAGGGTAGAATAAAGCCAGCTCAACTGGATGGCTTCCCGGAAGCTCTCGGGCTTGCGACGGCTGATTGTCTGTAGCGTCTCGGCTGCCAGCAGCAGCTCTTTTTCCCTGGGGGTTCCGGCTTTCTCGTGCGCCAGGGCCCGCGCCTGCCGGGCATAGTGGTCGCAGCACTCGCAGAACAGATCGAGGGCGGCGGACAGGCAATCGAAAAGGATTGCCTCTTGCCCTCCCTCGGCGGCTTCCGAACGGCGGGCTTTCACCTCCTGGTACAGGCCCGGTATGCCGAGGCGCAGAAGCTTGTCGTAATCGAGGAAAGTCCCCGCATTGCGGAAGATCGGGAACACAACCCCCGGCTGGTTCTGCCAATCATCCGTCGGCAGGGCTTCGGCCAGCTCGGCCGGGAAGGCCTCCCGGCATTTGCTGATGGTGTTCTCCTTGCGCCAGAACAACAGCATCTCGTGCACTGCTTCCCGGTAGCTCAAGTCGATGCTCTTGCCGAGCTCCGCGCGCAGAACCTCTTCCCGGCAGAAATAGCCGGTCCCCCCGATTTGTTCCTGGGTGCTGAAGCCCACGGCCCCGAACTCGAGCCGTCCGGCGAACAGGTCCCCATCCTGAATGCCGCCAAGGATCGCGGGGTACTGCGCCCGCAGACAGGCGATTTCCCGAAGCGCCGGGTGCTCGTCCTTGTGCTGGCGGTAGGTTTCTGTGAAACGAAGCTCCAATTCCAGGTTTTCTCTCATGCTAGAATTATACTAAGTTCACATTATCTCGAAAATCTTGCGAATAATTGACTTTTTTTTGTGCTATTTTAAGATCAAGATCGATGGACTACACCAAGCTCACGGCCGCGGATTTGATCGACCAGGAGGTCGGCGCATCCTGCGGTTTCTTCAAATCCCTGAAGTACACTACCGCCGCTCACTACCACGACTTTTTCGAGTTCTTTCTGATCACTGAAGGTTGCGTGACCCACATCGTGAACTCGCAGCGGCAGCGGCTGGAAAAAGGCGCATTGGTCTTTATCCGGCCCGACGACCTGCACTACTACGAAAGGATCGAAAAGAAGGGCTGCCAGTTCCTCAACCTGGGCTTTCTTCAGGATATTGCCTACAGCCTGTTCCGCTACCTGGGGCTGGGCTTCAACCCGGATCGCCTTCTGCAAACGGTCTACCCGCCCACGATCCGGGTCCGGGACCAGGATCTGTCCGCAGTGCAGGGGAAGCTGGCGTCGTTCATTCCCAGGCTGGACAGCGACAAGAGCGCGCTCAACCTGGAGCTGCGCATCCTGATCCTCGAGCTGTTCACCAAATACTTTCCCGCCGAAACCGCAACGATGGAAAAATCTCCCAAGCTGCCGGACTGGCTGGACAATCTCTGCATCGAAATGAAGAAGAGGGAGAATTTCACCGCCGGCACCCGGCGGATGCCGGATATCGCCTGCCGCAGCCACGAGCACATCTGTCACGTGTTCAAGAAGTACCTGAACCTGACGCCGACGGATTTCGTAAACGACCTCAGGCTGAACTTCGCCTCGAACCTGCTGCTGTATTCAAACCACCCGATCCTGGAGATCAGCCAGGATGCCGGATTCGAAAATCTGAGCCACTTCTATCATCAGTTCCAGGGGAAATTCGGCACCTCGCCCGCCCGCTACCGCCGGCTCAACAAGAAACTGTTCGTTCCGGATCAATCCACCCGGAAATAGCGCCCGGTCATGCAGACCTTGCCCGGCCTCACTCACTCGTCTACAATAATGCTTCGCGCACTATGAGCGAGCGGCCATTTCGAATCATTGTACTGATTATCATCGTCTCCGCCCATTACGTTTCTTTTCTTCAGCTCCAGGAGGCTGCCGTCCATCTCAACCTGCCGGTCCGGTGGAGCGCGCAAAGCTTGATGCTTCTGGGCATTTCGCTGTCGCTTTCAGCGGCCATTGCTTTCGCGCGCAAGCCCGTATCCCGCTGGATCTTCACGGCATTGGCGGCTTTCGTGATCATCCTGGTGAGCTTTCCTTCCGGGCCGTACCTGGGCCCGGAGCTGTCGCTGTTCACCTCCCTCATCCTGCTTACGAGCTGTTTCCTTTCGCTTGCCAGCAGCATTACGGTTTCCGCCGTGGCCCTCTGGGGGATCTTCTTCTTAAAGCGGCCGCTTCGGGCCTGGGGCCTGTCCGTGCCGGCACCGGCGCTGAACAGCCTGATAGCCTTTTCGGTAGCGATTATTGTCTTCGCCGGGATCTGCAACCTGCTCAACCTATTGCAGAAGCGTCTGCTGGCCATCAAGCGATTCAGAGAAAGCGTCGAGGAGGTCTCCCAGCGGCTGGCGCAGGCCAACCTGCGGCTCCAGGAATACGCGGTCCTTTCGGAGGAGGCGGCCATCACCTCGGAGCGCAAGCGCCTTGCCCGGGATCTGCACGACACGATCGCCTATACGCTTACCAATCTCATCATGATGATGGAAGCCAGCATCGATATGGCCCCGGTCGAAAACGCGAAACTCCGCAGGATGCTCACCCGGGCCCGGGATCTGTCGAAAGAGGGGCTTGTGGAAGCCCGCCGGGTCATCGATGCGCTTCGGCCGTCGCAGCTGAGCAAAGTTAATGGTCTACCCGCCATTTTCCGGCTTATTAAAACCTTCGAGAAAGCGACGCGCATCAGGACGAAACTTCATTTCGGGGACGCGCCGTGGAACTTCGGGGATGAAGAGGATATAATCGTTTACCGGTTGGTCCAAGAAGGCATGACCAATGCCATCCGCCACGGGAATGCGAAAAACATCACTATTTCGATGAGCCGGGAAAAAGGGGGGGTGCGGGTCAACATTCGAGATGACGGCATCGGTTTCGCCGAGCTCAAGGAAGGATACGGGATTACGGGAATGCGCGAGCGGATCGAAAAACTGGGCGGCAGCCTCGAGCTGACAAGTAAACCCATGGACGGTACTCTGCTTTCCACCTGGCTTCCCATACCTGAAAGCCATGCAAGCTGAAAAGGTCGGGAAGATCAAGGTGCTCCTGGTCGACGACCAGGTGCTCTTCGTCGAGAGCCTGCAGATGGTGTTGGAGACCCGCGCCGAGAATATCGAGGTGGTGGGCATCGCCTATGACGGCGCCGGCGTTCTGGACATGGTCAGGGAAAAACGACCCGATATCGTCTTGATGGACATTCGCATGCCGAACGTCGACGGAGTCGAAGCCACCCGCATGGTTCTGGAGGAGTTCCCCGATACCCACATCATGGTGCTGACCACCTTCGAGAAGGATGAATACGTGTACAAGGCCTTGAGGCTAGGCGCAGTGGGTTACCTGCTGAAGGACATCCATCCCTCCTATCTCATCGATGCCATCCATTCGGTCTATAAAGGAGGGATCCTGATATCCCCGAAGATCGCCAAAAAGCTCGTCTCCAAGACCGCCGGCGAGCCCGGCAGCGAGTCTCGGGGTGCCGGCTCCCAGCTGCGGGAATCTATCCTGAGCGAGTTGAGCATCCGGGAATCCGAGGTGCTGTACCATATCTCCAAGGGTTGCAACAATCGCGAGATTGCAGAAAAGCTTTATATCGCCGAACAAACCGTGAAAAACCACGTCAGCATGATCTACTCCAAGCTGGGCATCCGCGACCGTATGCAAGCCCTCCTCCTGGCCAAGGAAGCCGGTCTCAGAGGCGAGACCGAAGCCTGAGCGGATCCCTCAACTATAGTACGCCAGTACTGTCGCAACGATAGTACGAGAATGTGACTGCGGTAAGTTGTGCTGCCTTTGAACTTGATGGTATAAACGTTGGGGGAAAGGTATCGACGGAGCACGCGTGGGCGCAGCCGGCGACCTGAATCAAGCATAAACAGCGAATCTATCAACGGACCCAGGAGGATTGCGTATGGCGTCCAAAAAGACTTTCCTTGAGTACTGCATTGAGTTTCTGGAGAAGATTGAGAAGGAACAAGCCGAGAACTTCAAGAAAAGCGGTCAGAAAATGGGGGACTGCATCATCGCCGATCATTTGGTGCACGTGGTTGGAACGGGCGGCCACACCCATCTTCCTGCCTACGACATGTTCTATCGGGCAGGAGGTCTCGCCGCGGTGAGCTTCATCCCCGCCCTGGGAGCACTATACGGGGCTGCCCAGGCAACCTACGGCATGCGCATCGAACGCACCCCCGGTTACATGACCCAGGTCATCGACTACTATCGGGTGCAGAAGGGCGACGTGGCCATCGTTTGGAACAACATCGGCGTCAACTCGGCGACCATCGACGCCGCCCTGGCCTGCAAGGAGCGCGGGGCCTACACCATCGGCGTGGCCGGCTCGCCCTGGATGGATAAAATCCCAAAGGACCACTTCACCCGCCATCCCAGCCGCAAGAACTTGCGTGACATCGTCGACCTGTTTATCGATGACTACAATCCGGTCGGCGACAGCATCATGGAGATCGACGGCTTCGATCGGCCCTTTGGGCCTATTTCCGGAGTGACCGATATGTATATCGCCCGCCGCCTGGACATCGAAGCGATCAAGTACATGGTTGGCAAGGGCTTCAAGCCTCCGGTTTATATGAGCGCCAACCGCGTGGGGGGGGATGAAGCCAACGCCGCGCTCATCGAAAAATACTGGAACAGAATCAAACTGTTGTAGAAAAACGGCTGAATATCCAAGCGCAAGGAGGAAGGAATGAAGAGATTATTAGTCCTGGTCTTGGCGCTCCTGTTGTTCGTGGTGGGGGGCGCGTTCATCTGGGCAGGCGGGCAAGGAGAAAAGCAGAAGGGTATGGAGCCGGCTGAGAAAGTCGCCATCACCTTCTGGCACCATGAGGCTCCCGCTCACCGGGTGGCCGCTTTCCAGAATGTCATCGACTCCTTCCAGCGAGACCAGCCGAACATCGGCCTATCTCAGGAGGTGGTGATGTGGGGCGACGCCTGGGTCAAGTCGTTGTCCGCATTGGAAGCGAGTACGCTGCCCGCCTTTCAATTCTCGATCCCCGACCTGACCCTTACGATGTACAAGGCCGGAGCCCTGGCGCCGGTCAGCGACCTTGTGCGGGAGATTGACGGAAAGTACACGATTTTCCCAAATCAGAAAAACATGTTCTTCCACGAGGGAGAATACTGGGGGCTACCCATTTTCACGATGGTCATGCTGATGACCTATCGCCCGAGTTTCCTGGAGGATTATCTGGGCACCAAGGAGCCGCCCAAGACCTGGGAGGAAGCGCTCCAATACTCTCGTAAGATCACCGAGGGCTCCGGAGGGGAAGTATACGGCATTGGCATCGGTGGCGCGAAGAACCTGATGACCGATGAGCAGGCCTTCATCTTCATGGCCGGCGCGGGCGCCCGTTTCTTCGACGAGAAGGGCAATATAATATTCAACAACCCGAAGACCAAGCAGGCCCTGTCGATGTACAACCAGCTCATCAAGTGGGCTCCTCCGGGGGCCGAGGCGTGGTCCTGGGGCGAGATCGAGCTGAACATTGCCGCGGGCACTCTGGCTATGTCGCCTTACTTCCCGGCGGTGCAAAAGCGCTTCCACGAGGAGTTCGACAGCAGTGACTACGCGGCCGCCCATCTCCCCTATTTCGAAGGGCGCAAAGAGCGCGGAACGATCACCTATCCGAACGAGATCCACATCTACAAGCAGACGCTGAAGGACCCCAAGAAGCTGGGCGCGGTCAAAGAGGTGGTACGCTACATGATGCGGCCGGAAATCAACGCCATGCTGACCTCGGGGCAGGAGCCGGGCGGCTTCTTCCCGACCACCGTTGCGGCGGCCAAAGCGCCCCAGTATTGGGAAAGCCCGATCGTGAAGCGTTTCAAGGCCATTCACGACACAGCCTTGGAAGCCTTGGACCAATACGCGACCCTCTACGGATTCGAATACGGCAAATGGGTAAACATTGGCATCGGAGATATCACCGGCGCCGATGTCCTCGCCGATACGGTCAACAAAATCGTGAGCGGCCAGATGTCTGTGGACGAGGCCGTTGCCTGGGGCGCCAAGGAAATGGCGAAATACTCCGTGCCGGTTGGAAAGTAAGGTACACAATCACCCTGTGCTAACGAGCCTGGCGGAAATTGCTCCGCCAGGCTCACATCTCACTCCAAAAATGGCAACAAGATAGAAGTTCATGTCCATCTCGATTGCGCAGCAACGAAAACAGATTTTTCTCCTTCTCCCCCTCATCGTGCTCCTCGTGTTGATCTTCGCCTATCCTTTCGCTCGAGCTTTTTTCCTGAGCTTCTACCAGATCTCCTTCGGAGCAGCCGAGTCCAATTTCGTGGGGCTGGACAATTTCGTGAATATCCTCCAGGACCAGGCCTTCTGGCAGGCTCTGGGGAACAGCTTCTACTGGACCTTCGGGAACCTTTTCATTCAGCTCACGATCCCCATGGGGATCGCCCTGCTCCTGAACAATCGCATCAGAGGCATTAATTTCGTCCGGGCCGCCATCATGTTGCCCTGGGTGGTGCCGACGGTAACGATCGCCGTTTGTATGCGTTGGATGCTGCTTCCGCGTATCGGCATCATTGCCGAGATGATGGCCGGACTGGGCCTTGGCAATCGCCTGCATCTTCTCGGCAACTCCGCAACGGCCATGCCGACTCTCATCCTGTTGAACTCCTGGAAGTTCCTGCCCTTTGGAACGCTCATGATTTTAGCTTCCCTGCAAACCATACCGGACAGCATTTACGAAGCCGCGCGCGTCGACGGAGCAGGCTGGCTGCAGCGCTTTAAATTTATAACCTTCCCGTACACCAGCTCCATGATCTGGTTCGTGGGCTTTCTGGCTTTTTCGTGGAACTTCAACACCTTCGACCTGATCTGGCTCACCACCCAGGGTGGTCCAGGCAGTGCCACGCAGACATTGCCGGTTATGATCTACCGCACGGCCTTCAAGACCTTCAGGCTGGGCGAGGCTTCGGCCATCTCGATCACCATCGCCGTTATCCTGATCATCATCGGCATGCTCTATTTCAAATACCTCACCCCGAAAGAGCCGTAATCATGACCAGCCGTGAGCTCGTTTGCCAGGCGATTCACCGGGAACCTACTCCAGCGCTACCCGTTGATCTGGGAGGCTCCATTACCGGCATCACTCGTGAGGCCTGCCGTAAGTTGTGCGCTCACCTGGGCCGGACGCAAGCCTTGGAGGTAATCTGCAAGCCCCTGCAGCTCGTGGAGCCTCCGGCCTTCATCCTGGAAGCCCTGGGCATCGATACCCGCTACCTGCGTCCCAGCTTGCCGATCGATAACGAGCTGGAAGAGGAGTACACCGACGATTGGGGCGTAACTCGCAGGCTCAGCTCGAACCGCTACTACTACGACATTGTGGACTGCCCGCTGAAGGAGGGCAGGCTCCGGGAGATCGAGCGCTTTGCCTGGCCGGAGCCGGCAAACAAAGCGCTGTTCGCGGGACTGCGCGGAAGGGCTGAGGCGTTGTCTCGCAGCGGGTACGCCTTGGTAGCCGACCCTCTGGCGCCGGCGGTTTTTGAGCCGGCCTGGTACCTGCGGGGGATGGAGAATCTGTTGATCGATTTCATAGACAACCGACGATATGCCCTTCGCCTGCTGGAAACGCTGCTGGAGTTCCAGCTCCAGTTTTTCGACGCCTTTCTGTCCGAGGTGGGGGATTTCATTCAGGTGGTCATGTTTGGTGACGACCTGGGAACGCAGAACGCTCCCATGATGTCGCCCCAGCTCTACCGAGAGGTAATCAAGCCGTTTCATTCCCGGCTATTCGGCTTCGTGAAGACTCGCACCCGGGCTAAGCTCTTCCTGCACTCCTGCGGCTCGATCGAACCCCTGATAGAAGACCTGATCGATACAGGCATAGACATCCTTCATCCACTCCAACCCCGGGCCCTGAACATGGACCACGCCCTGCTGAAGGAGCGCTACGGCGACCGGCTCTGCTTCTGGGGTGGCGTGGATATCCAGCAAACCCTGATCGGGCCGCTGGACGGCATCGCGCGCGAGGTCGAGCTGCGGGCCCGCACCCTGGGAAAGGACGGCGGGTACGTGCTTTCCCCGGCTCATAACCTCCAACCGGACACTCCTCCAGAGAACATCATTGAGCTGTATGGCAGCGCGAAGGCATACTCTCCGCGCCAGGCAGGCAACCGATGACCTTGGCAAGGTCTTGGCAGAGGTTCGCAACCGTCGCAGCAGTCGTAATAATCCTACTCCTGATCATTTGGCCGTTTTTTTACATCCTGGTTTCCTCTTTCAAGCCGTTGAAAGAGATCATGGCCAGAGTAAGGTTTTTCCCGCGCCAGCCGACCTTGAAGAATTACGAGACGCTGCTCTTCGCTCGCACCCCGGTCCGCGATTTTGTGCGCATTGTCGCCAATACGCTGATCGTGTCGTCAATAACAGCCCTGGTTTCGATATCCATCTCTTCACTCTCCGGCTACAGCATCTCCCGCAGCCGGCGGCTGAAAAGTGGTCTGGTTTCGCGGCTCTTGCTGTTCATCTACGTGTTCCCCACAATCATCATCCTCATTCCGATCTATAAGCTGTTCACTTTCATCGGCCTTTGGGACAATTTCTTCGGTCTCATCCTGGTCTATACAGCTCTGGTTTCCCCCTTCTGCACCTGGCTGCTAGTTTCGTTTTTTGACAGCATACCTAAAGAGTTGGAGGAATCGTGCCAGATTGACGGCGCCGGGAGCTTCGTCACCTTTACCAGGATTGTTCTGCCGCTGTCCTTGCCCGGCATCGTCACGGTGGGGGCCTATTCATTCATTACCGCTTGGGGCGAGTACATGTTCGCCCTGGTGATCATCAGCTCGAACCAGAAAAAAACCGCCGCCCTGGGCCTGGCCACTTTCGCTGCCGAGCAGTACATCGAGTGGGGCCCGCTGCTGGCTGGCTCGATGCTTATCATCTTGCCGGTGTTCCTGCTCTTCCTGCCGGTGGCTAAGATTTTCATCAAGGGCTTCATGGCTGGAGCGGTCAAGGAGTAGCCGATTAGGAAGCAAAGCCTTTAGTCAGATGGATTTATGGAAGGAGCAGGCGATGAGACGGATTGCCCTTTTCCCCATCTTGGCGGCCGCCGCCCTGGCGGCTGCCAGCGCGCCGGCAGGCGCGGAGGTGAGCGTCGAGACGCGTAATGACGTCTATATCCTGCCGGTGGCGGAACTGGCGAGCACCAAGACCTACCCCGATATCATCACGCTTGTAAACGATCTCCTTCAGGTTCAGCTTGTGCCCAACCGGGGCAGGGTAATGCTGGAACTGACATCGCGCAAGCTTGGCGTCAACTTCCTCCATCGAAACCTCATCCCGGACCCCATGATCCTGGCCAGCGGCCTGCATGGGGTCGAGTTCGGCGGGTACTATTTTTCCCCGCCTTGGAACACCCGGGACCGGCAGCCATTCGATCTACAGTACGAGATCAGGGATTCGGGACCGAAGCAAGCGGAGATCTACCTGCACGGTAGGGACATGTTCCTGCGCACCCTCACGGAGTGCTGGGTGCGCCTGAAGGACGGCAGCCCGTTGGTCGAGGTGGAGGTGGCGGTTACCAACACCTCGAAGAGCAGCGAAAAGGAGTTTGATCTCAAAGACTACGCCCTTTTCACCGTGGATACCATGGGGAGAGAGGGCAATACACTGATCCTACCCATCGACACGGTCGAGGTAATCAGCAGCAATGCGAATTGGCTCGGAGCGGCGGGCACGCGGAAAGCCTGGTCCGGGGAACTTCAGCGCTGGCAAGGCATTCGCGATTTCTTCCAGGTCAGGACTTTTCAGCCTGTTTCCAAACCATGCCTGGGCGTGTACTACCCTGAGTTGAAGGCGGCCTGTGTCAAGTTTTGGGAACCGGCAGACCGCTTCCCCGTGGTCGAAGCGTGGACCTGGGGGGAAAGCTACAAGAGCGTGAAGGGCAGCGGCCCGTACTTCGGCGTCTCCAGCGTTGCACTGAAGATCAAGGTCAAGCCCCAAGAAAAGATCGGTTTTACCACCTACTTTATGGTGCTCCATGACATGCCAGCTGTACCGACGGTGGAGGACCTTTACGCCGCCGCTCAGGAATTCTTGAAATAGATAGCCTTTAAAGCGCGGAGGCATGCGGGTCCTGCTCGTCGGGGCGCGCGCCTGAAACCTCGCGGACCAGCGCTAGGACGCGTTCGATGAGCTCGTCGGTCAGCCGGTCGTGCACGGCGTCGAAGGGTAGAATCGGCTCGCGTACGCGGGGCGTGGCATAGATGCCCTGGCGCCAGAGCAGGCGCTTGAAGAAGCGCATCGAGAGGTCCACGTGCTGGTAGGAAAAGGCCAGCACCGGCAGCAGCCGCTCGAACAGCGCCCGGACTTGCTCGCGTCGCCCCCCGCAGTAAATGGAAATGGTAAGTTGATTTCCCAAGGAAACGGAAGATAGAAATCCGCAGGGGAGGGAAAACAGAATTCCCCAGCTAGCGGAAAGTAGAATTCCCCACCCTGGATGCTCCTTGGGCTAGGGTACTACCGAGCCCAAACCCCAAGGAGCCGGTATGGTGAAAAAAGCGATGTACCAGAAGATTTTGCAGCCGAAACTTCAGGGTTACTCCCAAGCGGGAGTCGCGGAAAAACTAAATATCGACCGGAAAACCGGCTGGAAGAATGGCCACCGCAAGCGTCGGGCTCTGGACTCTCTGAGGCTGCCCGGCTGCGAACCGCACTCGGCATCTGCGCCTGAGCGGGCTTGGGGCGGCCTCAGATCGCCTGCAGGCCTGCGGCCTGCGCGCAGGTGCGCAGCTGCTGGTCGGCCGTGAGCACGACGAGCGGCTCCGGATCCAGCTGCGACCAGAGGATCGCGGTCGAGAGGTGGAGGGCGCCGAGCGTCCCGATCACCGTGGGAAAGGCCTGCGCCGCTCGGCTCTTGACCTGTGGGGTCAGCTCGAAAGTGATGAGGCCTTCGTACAGCTCGTGGAAGTAGGAAACCGCCTCCTGGAGCTGCCGATCGGAGATCATCCCCTCGAGCCGATAGCGCTGGAGCACGCGGTGGCATTCGATGGCCATGAGCTCGCTCGTGCCAGGCTGGTCGAAATCGCGGATGCGCTCCAGTTCCCGGTCCGCCGTGAGCA
>Ga0214473_10003166_pt1 | contig 20042 bp, 15 predicted proteins | sample RVTome_7_FD_203509 | JGI IMG/M metagenome (GOLD analysis project Ga0214473, IMG submission 203509) | Soil microbial communities from uranium-contaminated site in the Upper Colorado River Basin, Wyoming, United States - RVT98D197 | ecosystem: Environmental > Terrestrial > Soil > Contaminated >... | reverse complement strand
GGAAATGGTTTTGGAGAAACAGGAGAGGGTTATATTCGAATGGCCCTCACGGTAGATGAAGGGAGATTGAAGGAGGCCATTGAGAGGCTTAAAAAGATCCAATTCTAAACGATTTCTCTCTCCATGGAGTAAGGTCATCCGTCCTTTCTTTCTCATCTCGTCTGTCAACAGACAGGGAGCAAAGAATTGTTAAGAACAGGAGCAGAAGATGCAAGACCTTTTCTTTGAAATCCTTTTCATCGCTGTTCTTATCCTTTTAAACGGTTATCTGGCCGGGTCAGAGATTGCCGTGGTGACGGCAAGAAAGAGCACTGTTCAACAGATGGCCGAAAAAGGGAAAAAGAATGCAAAAATCTTCTTAAAGCTGAAGGAGGAGCCGGATCGGTTCCTGGCCACCATCCAGATCGGGATTACGGGCGTGAGCGTTCTTGCCTCTGCCGTGGGAGGTGCAGCAGCCATAGAGGTGATCAAGCCCGCTCTCCAAATGGTCCCCGTTAAGGCCATCTCGGTAGCCGCGGAGCCCATAGCGATCGGGATCGTCGTCGTCATCATCACCTATTTTTCGGTCATCTTTGGTGAACTCGTCCCGAAGTCGATTGCCTTGAGGCACCCTGAACAGATCGGCCTTTGGACAGCAAGAGCCATTGATGCCTTCTCGAGGCTAAACTCCATCTTCGTCAAAATACTCACCTTCAGCACCGCCCTCGTTCTCAGGCCTTTTGGTCAAAAGCCTTTCACCGAAAGGACACATATTACCGAGGAAGAGGTGAAGATGATGATCAAAGAGGGCAGAAAGCATGGAGTCTTTGAGCCCACGGAGGAGAGAATTCTTCAAAGTGTCTTTGAATTCACAGACAGATTAGTGAAGGAGGTCATGGTCCCGGATACTCAGATGGCAATGATCCAGGTGGATAAGTCACCCCAGGAGATTGTTTCTATAATTGAAGAAGAGCAGTTCTCTCGTTATCCCGTCTTCGGGAAGGGATGGAATGATGTCCGGGGAATTCTGCATGCGAAGGACTTCTTGATCCTCCTGGCAAAGACAGGGCAGGTGGATCTCCGGAAGATCCTGAAGCCGCCTCTTTTCACCCCCGAAACGATGAAAATCAGCCTCCTTCTCAGGGAGATGCAAAGAAGAAGAATCCACATGGCTTTAGTGGTGGACGAATACGGTGGCGTCTCCGGGTTGGTCACCATGGAGGATCTCGTCGAAGAGATTATCGGAGAGATCAGGGATGAACATGACGTTGAGAGCCCTGTCATTCATCTCCCGGATGGAACGTGGCTGATTGACGCTTCCATCAGCCTCAGGGATCTGAAGGAGGATTACCAGATCGCGCTGCCTGAATCGACAGAATACGAAACCCTCGGGGGGTTCTTAATGGCCACCCTTCAAAAAATCCCGAAGGGGGGAGACGTGGTGACGAGCGAAGGGAAACGGATCACCATCGTCGAGATGGTGGGCCAACGGATCGCGAAGGTTAAATTAGAAAAACTTCCTGAACCCGCTCCTGAAGAAGCATAGAGCATAAATTCTTTATTTATACTTATTATTGCTTACCTTATTATTATTATTCAATTATCCATTCCCCATTTGTAATCACCACTTGTAATCAAGATTTGACAGGTTCTCATAAAAGATGTAAATTACCTCCTGAGAGTTTAGTAACAGCCCATCTGGATTATGTGTCGAGAATGAGAAGTTCCCTAGTAGCTGCAGAAGCGCGTGATCGAACCGCCAAAAAAAATAGACCAATCAGATAATGGGTAGACCGTATGCCACGGAGTTAAGCAGGCTGAGCGAAACGTACTCTTGGGCCCTCGAGGCGCCAATCGAGCCCCTTGTAGCCGCAGTTTCCGCGTTGGCTAGCCTTCCGTTAGTAGCAGTAGGATCGGGCGGCTCTTTCTCAGCAGCCCACTTGGCCTGTTCCCTTCATCAATGTCAAACGGGGATGGTGTCCAGGCCCATTACGCCCCTCGAACTCCTGTCATCCTCGATTCATCTCCGATCTGTGGGGGTGATGATCATGAGCTCAGGCGGGTCAAACACCGACGTCATCTCCACCTTCGAACACACTGTGTCAAGAGAACCTCGCCGTTGCATTGTCCTTTGCCTCCGGAAGGGAAGCTCTCTATCTCGCCGCGCCCGGTCTTATCGCTTTGTAGACCTTCTTGACCTGAACCTTCCCACGCTCAAAGACGGATTCCTTGCTACCAATTCGCTTCTCGCCACTTCGGTCTTGCTTGTTCGCGCCTACGATCGTGCCTTCTCCTCGGGCGAGAGTCTTCCACGAGAGTTGGAGTCGTTACTCGTGCCCCCCCATTCCAGCTACCGTTACCTCCAGGATCTCAGTGCAAGCTGTAGTCCTCTCTGGAACCGTGAAACACTTGTCGTGCTGTACGGGCCAAGCGTATCCTCTGCCGCTATTGATCTTGAATCTAAGTTTTCCGAGGCGGCACTCGCGAATATTCAGCTAGCGGACTTCCGTAATTTTGCTCACGGTCGGCACCATTGGCTCGCCAAACGCGAATCGAGGACTGGGGTGCTGGCCATCTTTTCCAATGACGAACGCGACTTAGCCGAAAAAACCTTGCAGTTGATTCCATCCGCTGTTCCTGTCGCCAGAATTTATCTTCCGAGCACCGGTGCGGCAGCTAGTGTGGCAGCACTTGTTGCAGTCCTCCACCTTGTGGGTATAGCAGGCGGCCATCTCGGGATAGATCCTGGAAGACCCCACGTTCCCACGTTTGGACGGCGCATTTACGGTCTACGTGTGTTGCGCTCGCTGGACGAATCTGCTTCACCAGAGATGATTGCGATCTCGCGAAAGGTGGGCTGCGACGTCAAATGCCTTCGAGACCGGCAAGACATCGTCTTTTGGCAGGAAGCATACCGGCGGTTCATAAGGGAACTGAGGGGGACATCATTCGGAGCGGTGCTCTTTGACTATGACGGAACCTTATGTGATGAGCGGGATCGATTCTCTGGCCCTGGTGAGAACCTTATTCGCCACTTGACGCGGCTGCTTCGGACAGGTATTGTTCTCGGCATCGCAACAGGGCGTGGCAAGTCGGTCAGAGAGGATCTGCAAAAAGCGCTTCCGAAAAGGCTGTGGCGCAACGTTTATGTGGGGTATTACAATGGGGCCGACGTGGCGAACCTTCGCGACGATGGACATCCAGATTCTTCGCGTAAACCTTCCGAATCACTTAGGGCTGTAGCAGAGGCGATCTCGAACCACCAAATCATCTCAGGTGTCGCTACCTGCGAGCCCAGGTGGGCGCAGGTGTCGGTTCAACCAAAGTCGGCGGCTTCCCTCGAGTTGTTGTGGCGAATTCTTCAGCAGCTCGCCCAAGCCCACGGGCTGAAGGCTGTCAGATCAAATCATTCGATAGATCTCATTCGGCAGGACGTCTCGAAGTTATCCTTGCTGGACCGCCTTAAGCACCTAGTTCCTAGAGGCACCCATGTGCTATTGATTGGAGACAAGGGCCAATGGCCGGGGAATGACTACGATCTTCTTAGCGCGCCATATTCCTTGAGCGTGGACGAAGTTTCCTCTGCCCCCAATACCTGTTGGAACTTGGCTCCCGCAGGATACCGAGGAGGGCAGGCCACGATTGCTTACCTTAATTCGTTCCGGGTTTCCCAGCGCACATTCACCATTGCTGTAAAGAACCTTATTTCTCACGGATTCTCTCAGAGGAGTGGCCAGTGAAAAGGGAACTCGCGCTGCGTCTTCTCCAAACGATCTTGCCTGGTCTTACTGATGAAGGTGCCGCAGCCAATCTCTTTCGTGAGTTACAGTTCTTGGCAGATTACAAATACAATAAGTATGAAATGTACCATCCAGGACGTCTCTTCCTCGAGAACCTCTCTCTGTGGCTCCAGCAATTCGAAGAGGACGAGCGGGATGCTGCGCTCGATTTCGTCCGAAAGGCGTTGATCTTCATTTCGCAGCAAGAGTTTCAACAGCTAGCAGGTGTAGTTTATCATGAGGTGATCAAGTGGCGTCAATTCTTAGCCGCTGCTGTACTGGGAGGGTCTCCGCAGCATAAAGTACGAGCAATTCGCGAGTCTGCGGAATTCAAAAAAGTGTCTCGCGCCTCTCTTTACGTTGGAATGAGCGACGGTGCCAGGATCGACTACATCCGCCGGCACAATCTGGAGATAAGCAATGAACAGGTGCTGCCGTACTACGAAACGTCCCCACCAAAGGTCAAACAACTGTTGAGCGAACTCCGCGCAGAGTTGCGCGACCCCCAGGCGACCTTCCTGTGTTTGTTTCTCATCGACGATTTCTGCGGCTCTGGTCGCACTCTTCTACGCGAAGTGGTCACCAGTCCACTGGGGAACAGATGTGAACCTCCAGCGATCCCGCCCCTCTGGCGTTCGAGGCTGCGATTCTACCCGGAAAGCAACGAGCTTGAATGGCTATATCAAGGCGAGATCTCAGCCTCGGAGCGGCAGGCACTGCTTGAAATGGGGTCGGGAGAAGGATACGTCTCCGTGGTTAACACTCTCGTCGGAAAAGCTAACACGCAAGATACCATTCTCAAGGGCGCTCTTTTAAAAGTGGCCTCGGGTGATCTCGTCGGCGTGCTTGACCCCAACGCGGCCGTCTTCTTTTGCCCGTTGCTCGCCACAGAGCATGCACTGAAGCGACTAAGGCCACTGATGACGAGACTTCCTGGGCGATTCTCTCAAGCACGCATACTGCCGGGCGCCACCATCGACTCTCATGTCAAAATAACGTCCGCAACAACTCCGATCGGGGAGCTCTGCGAGAAGTACTACAGTGACGATTTCGGTGACCACCACACAGGATGCGTGAAGTTTGGATTTGATAACTGCGGATTGCCCCTGATCCTGCACCACAATACGCCGAACAATTCGATCTACCTGCTCTGGGCACGCAGGAGGGAGGACTTCAGCCCATTATTCGTGCGGTACGAGCGCCACGGACGGGAAGGAGCATAGAGATGCCGCGGATTCGCAACGCGTTTAAGATTCGAGCCGCCGACGCCCCTATCATCGAGACTTCTCAGTTTCTCCAGCTCTACTGCCCATTGCTGCTCAGCCAGCTTCAGCGCGAAGATGTCTTTATACCTAAGCTCGTTGTCGTACGCGGCAGTCCGGGATCGGGTAAGTCCAGCCTTCTTCGTCTATTCGAAACAGAGACCCTGCTTTTAGTACACGCAAGGAAGTCTCAACCAAGTGATCAAGACTTAGTTGAACGGCTGACGGAGCTCGGCGTCCTGACAGAAAGTGGACCCAGGGTGGTGGGCATCTACATCCAGTGTGATAGCAGCTTACGCGACATTTCCAATCTCAATCGCGAGCAGGGTACGCTGCGGCTTTTTAATACGCTCCTGGATACCCGCATCATTATGTCCTTCCTTCGTGGGATTCGACGCCTGGCGGCAGCTGGCTGCCTTCATCTGCCCAGTCATTCCTTATTTGAGCCGCTTCCTGCTGGAGACGCTCCGCCACGCATGTTCGCAGAAATGCAGACCATAGAGCAGATGGAGGAACTCTGCATTCTCGTGGAGCGCGACTTCGGCGCTTTGCTAAATAGCTTTCCGGGAGACCCTTTACCGACGTCGATACAGCCCCACGCTCGTGTGTACGCGCTTCGTTATCTGGCATTGCAGATACAACAGAATCCCGCGCTGTCAGAACTCGTGCCAGTGGTCATGCTGGACGACGTTCAGGAGCTCTATCCTGACCAGCGGCAGCACTTAAAGGACGAATTCATCCGCCGGGCGGCAGTTCCGCGGTGGCTCGCTGTCCGGGCGCATGTATTCGGACTCGAGGAACTCATCTCTCTTGAAGGCGCCGAACAGGGCCGGGAATATCGTGAGATCTCCCTCGACGAGATCTTTCAAGAGCGACCGGGAGTCTTCGCGAAGTTCTCAGCCAACGTCGTTCACCGTCGCCTTCAGGCCACTGAGTCGCTGCAGCAGGTTACGGTCAGTGACTTCAAAGACCTTCTCCGCCCGCCGGCCGAGAAAGTTCCGCCTGACGTCGCAAAGAAGGCTATCGCGCCGATGCTTAGGCGGTCCTCGAACTTTCCTACAGGGTACAGGTTTGTTGGGAACCTTCAGCAAACCCTGGAGCGCTCAAGAGAAAATGCGGTTGCTTTCGATGAACTGTTGAATCTTGAGAAAAGTCTAGTATTGATAGAGCGCCAGACCAACCGCGGTCTCTTCCCCAGCATGGAATTACCCGAAATTGCAGATGCGAAGACCGACGAGGCTGCTCAACTCTTCATCACTAAACGACTTCGCTGGCCGTACTACTTCGGGTTTGATGCCATGACGAGCGTTGCTAGTGGCAACGTGGACCAATTGCTATCGATGGCAGCGACGATTGTGGACCGAATGATCTATCGAGCAGAGCTCGACCGAGACAAGGCGATCTCAGCCAAGGAGCAGGAAGACATTCTGAAGAAATGCGCAGACGAATACTATGGGGCACTGGAGGAGAAGCACCGGCGAGGATCTGCTATCCGGCAGTTCGTGGACAATCTCGGTCTCTTCTATGAGGAGGTAACCTACCGACCCAATGCGCCGATCGCTCCCGGTGTGAACGGGTTCGGCCTCACCCGGCAACAAATACTTCAAGCAGTCTCTGGGTCCAAGAAGGGCCAGGACTCCTTGGTCTTTCGTGAGGTCCTGACGAATGCCGTAGCCGGGAATGTCTTATCTGTCAGGATCACGAAGCAGGGGCAGGCAGGAAGCGAGAAGGTTGTATTCTATCTGAATCGCCTCCTTTGTGTAAAATTCCGTCTACCGCTGAATTATGGTGGATGGCAGCCCCTGCCTGTGCCTCTCCTCATTAGAATGATGCAGGAGCCTGTGCCGCTCCGAGAGATGACGCGGAAGGACAGTACCTCCGGGATTCTCCTCTGAGCGGGAGAAGAATGAGTGGTACATGGGCAGATGGACGGACTATTACCTCGACGATGACTTCGATGCCTTCTGGGGTAGGCGTGTAAGCGATCCTGACGTGCGCGTGCTGACGATTCTCGGGTTGGGGTTCGATCCTCGTTGTCTGCTTGCACTTAAGTCTATGACGAGACTTGGACTCGGTGTTCGCTTGGGCTATATAGCTCTGAAGTTGATCGCGCGGCCTGCATTTGGTAAATCAGGAATCGTGACGGAGGAACTCGCGAAGGCGAATTTTGAAGCCTTGCTCAAGCTAGAGGCCTGCCGTTCGAAAACTGTGTACGAGATTGAAACTCACGATGCCGAGGGGCACAACGTCGCCGGCAGAAAGACTCTCTCAGTAATTGGAGGCGCGACGGAGATCCTGCAGAAGTACACGGACATTCTCGTTGATATCAGTGGAATGCCGCGAGGCATGTTCTTTCCCCTTATTGCTTACCTGGTCCGACTTGCCGATAAAGGAGTGTTCCAGAACCTACACGTGGCAGTAGTCGAGGACCCGCTATTGGACTCCCGAATCTCTGGGCGTGAATACGGACAGGCCGACTACTTGCACACGTTTCGTTACCAAGGAGAGGACAAGGTCGTTTGGCTTCCGCTCGTCGGCGATAACGAGACCGCTCGGCTTGAGAAGATCCACAACAAGATAAAGGCGGCTTGCGTGGAGATTTGTCCCATTCTTCCCTTCCCTGCTCGATCTATGCGCAGGGTGGACGATATTGCTGTGAAACATGCCGAGCTTCTGTTTGAGGGATTCTTGGTATCGGTGGACAACTTGCTTCTCTGCGACGAGCGCAACCCTTTCGATGTTTATAGGAAGATTCTGGAAGTGGAGGATTATTACCGTAGCCGTCTCGGTGCTGTTCCAGCAATAGGCAAGGTAACGACTGTTGTTTCACCACTTTCAAGCAAAACGCTGTCACTGGGGATGCTATTGGCGGCGATCGAGCGCTCATTGCCGGTCTGCCATGTGGAGGCCGGGACTTATCAGGTGGATGTGGATGAACAAGGTAGGCTCGCAGGAGATACAATGCGCGGTCCAACCGAGATCTGGGTCGCTGGAGAACCTTACACGTCATGAAGAAGAATGGGAGGCGGAATTCACGTAGTTATTCCCCTCGGGGGCAAGAGGACGGTCTCTTCTTGAAGAAGGCGAGGCCGGTGATTTTGGGCACTGGGCTGATCGCCTTAGACATCGTTGTCACTGATCGGCGTGGGTTGGACCCACGTTATTGGGCCGGAGGAACCTGCGGCAATGTTCTGACTATCCTAGCGTACCTTGGATGGCGCACATACCCGGTAGCAACCCTGGGCGAGGATGTGGCGGCGGCCCTCGTCTTGGAGGACCTCAAGAAGTTTGGCGTAAACGTTCGGTTCCTTCGGCGCTCGGCGACTCGCCATACGCCTATTGTCGTGGAGAGGATTCGGACCCGGGGTTCTGGGGCACCACGGCATCGATTCGTCTGGACATGTCCAAACTGTGGCGCCTGGCTTCCAGGATACCAAGCTCTTTTGGCGAGTGAAGCGCGCCAAATAGCCAAAGTGATCCCTACTCCGACCGTGTTTTTCTTCGACAAAGTTTCTCGAGGTGCTTTGGACCTAGCACGTGCTAGTGCGGGGCATGGAGCACTTGTCGTCTTTGAACCATCTAGCATCCGTGATGAACGGCTATTCCACGAAGCTATCGCTCTGAGCGATATCGTCAAATACTCCCACGAACGTCTGGGCCACCTTCGAGAGGCGGCGACATACCCTTCACCATTCCTGGAGATCGAGACCCTGGGGAGCGAGGGGCTCCGGTATCGTGTCCGAGACGGACTCAAGACTCCCTCGCGGTGGAGAGAAATAGGAGCCCACCCGGTCCAGGATCTACGGGACACAGCAGGTGCTGGTGACTGGTGTACTGCCGGACTACTCCACGCACTGGCAACACGAGGAGCTACGAGGTTTAAAGAAGCCACGGAGGAGGAAATCGAAGAAGCGCTTCGACTTGGACAGGCGCTCGCCGCCATTAAGTGCAGATACGAAGGCGCCCGAGGCGCGATGTACGCGTTGAGCAAGAAGAAATTCGAAGCGGCGGTGGCAGGAAGCCTAAACGGCGACACCCCCTTCCGTACAGAGGAAGAAAGGGATGGTAGCGAACTCGGGAACTTTCTAAAGACGATTTGCCCGAGTTGCAACAGGCGGGATCGAAAACAGCGGAGAGTATTGAGTCCGCGACACTGCCGTGTGAACATCAAAAAATAGGACAAAAACAAGTCCTTTCGGTTCTTTGAAGAACCATTGGGGTCGGACCAAGCTGACTGCTTGATTTTTAGACAGATACTTCCCAATAGACCATACTTTCCTGCCTTAGACCGTCATTTTCAAGAGCAAAATCACACTCATAAGAAGTTTCAGGCTTTCGTAGCTCATTTGATCCGTCCCTATAAATTCCCGCCCCATCGCCCTTATCATGACGGGACTCTCACCCGTTAGAATACGCTACCCTTTGCTGGGCACGCGGTTACCTTGGTCCGACCCAGGGAAACATTCACAGTGGGTATTCTCCCGTCCTTCAATTCCCTGATCTTCTGGCTTGGGTGCCAGATCCCCCTCTGGATATACCCTTAAACTCTTTGTAAAAGGAGCGTTGACAAAAGAAATCCGTTGCGATAATGTTGGAAATAAAAACGAGGAGATAGCTTATGTCAAAAGGGGCGAAAGAGTGTTCATTTTTGAGAGTCAAGCGGAAGGAACTGCGGCTTATAGGCTGCGATCAGCCTTCCGGGATTGTTTTGCCCAAACATACCGGTAAGAAACTTAAAGGGTCGGTATTAAAATCTGGCTCCGGGAATTAGGTTTATTCAAGTTCGCGAACCCACCTATATGGACTTTGGTATGGGTTTTCCCCGAAGAACCAAATGCCAATTCCGTTCATTTCTGGACGGGAGGTGCCGGGTTTTATTCTGAGTAATATTGCTCCTCTGTCCAGTCTAGCTTTCCCAACTTCAACCATCAACGCAGAAAACACGTTGTCGTAGAATTCCCCCCTTAGTTCATAGGTGTGGCTACTTCCTTTTGTGTCTTCAGGATAAGTAATGGTCCCTGTGATGAGATGGCCTTTCTGCTTAAGGGTCCCGATCTCGGTCTTTTCGATTTCCCCTATCTTCATGTAAGTTTTCCATACACCATCAATACGGACGCCTTTTCTGAAAACGTTCTCAAGCCAAGGGAGAAGGGTGTGCTTCCACCACTGACCTGTAAGAAGTAAGATAACACTTGTAAATAGCCCTCCAACTACACCAGCGATTACTCCCTCCCAAAAAGTACTCATTGACTACCTCCGGAAAAATTTACCCAGAAATCGGTTTGTTTTGTCTTAGTGATTTATAAAAGTCATGGTTCTTAACCCTGATATTCATTCTTGGCAGGTATAGCGTCATGCCCGAATGGATTTTTCCTGCATGTGACTCGATCTGAGATACCCTAGTTCGCAGCATTATGCTCCTTCTTCCAGTTTTTTCAGCACTCATCACGAAAATTGCAGGATGCATCCCCGGATAAAATTTAAGAAGATGGGAAATCAACGGGGCAAATCTTTTGCGATGACGGTCACATGTTTTTGTCAAAACCGATTTCCCAAACCAACCGATTTGAAGAATAAAGGTAGATAAGTAGGGGTTCATAGTCAAATTGTATAGTACCAATTGATTGGCCTCGAAGATTTGAGTACCAACGTCCCCTGGGTCACAAAAAACATCGATCGCGAGAACATCAAGACATGAAATGCCAGCAAGAATTTCCACAGGAATCCGCCTTCTCGTGGCTCTAGCATAAATCTCCCAAGTAATATCATTGAAGAATGCCGGATTACCATCCACTGCAAAAACGGTGGAACCCAGGCGTGTACGGGCTGTGTCTATAACCTCTTTTGCAATACGTCTATAGGTATCTAGGTCATTTCTTCCGGACCAATACAAGTGTTCAAGGGACTTCACGCTGGGATTAAGCCTTTCCAGATGTTTGCCCGTTAACCCTATATGTAAAACGGTTTCGGCCTTCTGAATTGTCTTAAGAGCTTCTTGCGTCAGATGCGAGAAACCCCTTATTCCCAGACCCACACAATAGATCTGTCGTTTTGCATTGGTCCTATTGCGACCTACTTCAAAATCCTTTGTTTCAACGGTCATCCCTAAAGAATACCTCCACCTTTGCTCCACAAAATAAAGCTGGTTCTCTTAGTCTTGCCTTACCTGCTGAACGCATTTCTGGTAACCTGTAAATTAAGGGGATGTCCCCAGAGTTTCATGATAACGGCACAATTCAGTCGCCGCTTTTAGCGGTCAGCTGGATTAGCAACATGCCAATAATAGAGATGGTTATGACCGATCATTTTGGTTATCAACAACTAAGCGTATCCACAATGGCCGCCCTTTCTTGTCAGGCTGTGTTGGATTGCGTGCGATCTCCAGAAACTCTTTTAAGTGTTCCCCGTGATACGGATGATAAGGGGGTTCTTCTTGTTGTTGTTTGTATTTTGCCTGTTCATACTCGAGAGCAGTAGCAGAGGCATGTGCTAACTTTGGATCATATTGCGTGAATAGTCTAAAAAATAGAAATTGTGCTGCACTGATGGTACCAATCGCTTTAGTTAACTCATTGATTGCCTTCTGTTGACTTTGAATAATTTGGATAAAATCTTCAGCCTTAATTTCCACTAGAGGGCTCTTGTCATGGTTGATTAATTGTTTTTGACGTCTACCATCTATTTTTACATTGCTGCGGCGAAGTAAACCTTTATTGAAAGTTGACCAAGCACTGATTGATATTTTCCATGGCTGAAAACGAAGAAATATCTTCGTCTCCATCCTGTGGATTGTTGGTTAGAATATACAGGCTTTATGAAAATCGGTCAACTGAAACTTTCAGAAAGAAAAAAACATTTTGAACTGGCCAATTCAGCCCTCAGTATTGGATAGGGGAATGGGAAAAGATACCCCTCTGGTTATCCAGTCGTTGGCTTCCTATCGTATAATATCTTGACATTTTATACGATGGGATCGTATAGCCTCTTCCATGGAAAATATCCTTTACCGCTTACGATGTGGGAAAACAAAGGAATAGTTAAGAAGGGGTGTTAACCTTTGCAGTTGACGATGACTGATAGAAAGCAAACCTAAAGAAGCCTCAGATGAGCTGTCAGCTGAAGGACCAATTCTTACACCTGATTACCCTGTCTCCTCATCTCCTGATCTCCTAATTTCCTGTTTCTTTATCTCCGTATCTCCTTATCACCCCATCTCCCCATCATGTACTTTCTTGCTGTCCTCCCACCACGATTTCTGGAATTCTCAATGTCGGTTGAGCATCCCCCACCGGAACTCCCTGACCATCCTTGCCGCAGGTACCGATGCTAAACCCAAGATCATCTCCGACCTGATCGATCTCTTTGAGAACTTGAGGTCCGTTGCCAATGAGAATCGCTCCACGGACCGGTTCCCCGACCTTCCCCTTCTCGATCAGATAGCCTTCGCTGATTTCGAAAACAAAATCCCCATTGACCGTATTGACCTGTCCCCCACCCATCTTCTTTACAAACAACCCTTTTTCAACGGAGCGGACGATCTCTTCCGGTCTCATCTTCCCGGGAAGGATCATTGTGTTGCTCATTCTGGGAATGGGTTTATGCTGGTAAGACTCCCGTCTGCCGTTTCCGGTGGATTCAACCTCGTCTTTCAGAGCCGTCAGACGATCGTAGAGATATCCTTTTAAGGTCCCCTCCTCTACCAACATTGTCCTTCGCGAAGGTGTTCCCTCGTCATCGAAAGCATAGGACCCTCTCTTCCATGGCAGAGTGGGATCATCTACGACGGTGATCAGGGGAGAAGCCACTTTTTCTCCAATCTTCCCGGAAAAAACGGAGAGCCCTTGCTGGGCCAGATCGGCCTCTAAACCGTGGCCAATGGCCTCATGGATCATTGTTCCTCCTGCCTCACTCGATAAGACCACGGGCATTTTCCCCATCGGCGCCTTTCTCGCTGAGAGCATCAGCAGAGCCCTCCGGGTGGCCACATCGGCGACGTCCTCGGGAGGATGATCGTCAAAGAGTTCAAAACCCATGGTCCCTCCCACCGCCTCATATCCCGTCTGGACCAGATCCTCTTTGGCGGACACGACCTGGACAGAGAAGACGGTACCCCCTCTCTCCCCTTCCTTCACTCCCCCCGCAGAATTGGCGATCAACAGGGCCTGAAGCACATCCCGATAGAGAACCCTCACCTGCCGGACACGGGGATCAAATCTCCTCACCTGGTCATTGGCCCTCTTCACCACACTCACTTTCTCTTCCATGGAAATCGTCTCTGGACGTTTCTTAATGAGAGGAGGAAGGCTTGGATTCCGAGAAGAGGAAAGGGGGGGATTCCGACGATGGGATTGGGGGTCCTCCCCTTTGTCCTCCTTTATCGCACGGCTTATCAAATGGGCTAAAGAAAGGAGATCTTCAGGAGTGACTTGATTGGTGAAACTGTAGAACGTTCTTCCTTCAAAAAGGATTCGAAGACCTGCCCCCGTCTCCCAGCCCGAAATCACCTTCTCTATCCGGTCCTCCTCGCAGATGAGGACGGTGGAATGGGTCTGCTCACAGAAGAGGTCCGCGTACTCGCCACCCTCCTTCAGTGCTTCCTTCAGGATTTTCTCGACGGGGATTTGTTCGATCATTTTCTCCCTCTGAAAATACTGGGCTGACAGTTAAAATTCAAAATCCGAATATCGGAATTCCTGATCCGTAAGGGGTAAGGTGTTAGGGGTTATTCTTGGTGTTCCAGTATTGCGGTGTTGCAGTGCTACGGTTTTGGAGTCAACGGCAACACGGCAAAACAGCATAACGGCAGCACAAAAATAAACCACTTGCGACTTGCATCTCACGCTCTCACGGAAATTGGAATTTGGTGCTTAATCAAAAATAGTTAATAGGGATACGCCGGTAACATTTCGAAATCGATTTCCTTGGAGAGTCCTCCTAACACCTCTTCCACATCCTTTTCCCATCCGGGAGCCACCATTAACTCCACCACCGCTTCGTTTGGATCACGGGTTCGCAGCAGGGCCATTCCTTCATAGGATTCCAGAATAAATTTGAAATAGGCGATATCTTTTCGATGAAGTCTGAGATATTTTGATTTGGTATCCATCCTTCTGATTTCAAATTTCAGATTTTAGATTTCAGATTGAATATAAATCTTTTTCTTTTCAATCTGCAATCCGCAATTTCCGATTTGCGATTTTTAATCTACAATAACTGATCTTTTCAAATTGAAAATTGGCAATCGCAAATCAAAAATAAGAGCTCTCCATTCCGACGAGAGCTCGAGTTTATCCTTTGGTATTTTTAACCAGCGTTCCTTTCACATCCCCGAAGAAAACAACATCTCGGATCGTCCCCTCCATGGGATGAAGCTCTCTCGATAACCATCCTTCAATCAATCCCTCTTTTGAATGGGTGACTTCCGGATCCAGATAAAGTTTGACAAAGAACTCCTTCCCGTCTTTTTGTTTGAGCTCGGATCGCCTGCTGACCTCTTCTTCCTTCGTCGCCACTCTCACTTCATAATTCGATGCCCCCATTTTCGGAAAAGTGGGAACGAGATATTTTCTCCCTCGTTCAATGGTCCCATAAGCGCCGTATCGAAAATTAAAAGAGGCGGTGAGGAAATCGTCGTAGACCATTCCCCGGGGAATCTCTTCTTCGGTCCTCCCCATGGTCCCATCTTTTCTCTGCCTCATCTTGATCCATTTGTTCTCTTGGTAGTCGAATGTGTGGATTCGCTTCCTCACTTTACTCCCGATCTTCACATCCTCTTCGAAGGACAGGGCCCTGAAGCGCCCTCCTCCGTCCACCTCTTCCATGGTCGCGCGATACGTGTCCACTCGATAACGCGCCACCCAGCCGAGAACCCCCATCGTCTCAGTCTGAAGGGTGGCGATATAGAGTCCTTTCTTTCCCCCTTCTTTGAAGGTCAATCTTCCTAAAGCCACACGCTTAAAGAGCCAAATCCTGATTTCATAAAGGAGCTCTTCGCCTTTAAAAAATTGGCCGATGGATTTTCCTCCTGAACTCTTTAAAGGAGGACTGGCATCGGCGTAGCTTAATCGCACAGGGACAGGGAGGAGGGTGAGGAAGGGCACCCCCAACAGCCATCGCAGGAAATGTCGTCTTGTTAGCGAACTCATTCTTTTTGGTTTTTCCTGCCTTTAGAATTCCAGATGACGATGCCTATCCACACTACTCCCTTTCTCCACTACCCCATTATTCCATTTTCTATAGATGCAGTTCAATGACGTCTCCCTCGTTCACTTCGAAATCCCGTTTGACCATCTGCCCGTCAAATCTTCCGGAACCCCAGATCTTCGCATACCGAAGTTTGGCCCTGAAGTCCTTATGGACCGAGAGGGCGACATCATCTATCGTGCTCCCCTTCTTCAGGACAACGGGTTCCGTCAGATCTGCGCTCTTGCCCGGAATCTTTGTATAGACGCGGATGATGTCGAGGAGTTGATAGATCTCCCTTTTCAATTCTTCAAGATTCATTTCTTCGTTCGCAGAGATAAGGAGGACGGGAAGAATGTTTCCGAATCGGGTCTCAAAGGCACGGTAGGTCTCCATCGCATTCTTTGCGTCACATTTATTCATCAGAACGATGGCCCGCTTGAAGACCCATCCCCCATCCAAAGAGGGAGGAGGCCCTTGACCCACCACTTTAATCCTCATTTCGTCCAACAATTCCTGAAGGATTTCCATCTGGAAGGCGGGATCCTCTATCAGGTCCACCAGGAGAAGGAGCGCATCCGCATTGCGAAGGAGATTGGGAAATCCAGGCTCGATGTGGTCCAACTGGAGGGGAGGAGTATCCACGAGCTGGATCTGGAGATTCTCAAACTTCATCATTCCTGGAATGGGTTTCTGCGTCGTAAAAGGATAGTCACCGATCTCAGAAAAGGCCTGGGTGAGTTTCGAGAAAAGGCTCGATTTGCCGGAGTTGGGCAATCCCAGAAGAACGACCTGGGCGGATCCCTCTTTCTTGATATTGTAAACCTGCTCCACCTTAGCCAGGGTGGGTCTCTTTTGAAGTTCCTCCTTTAATTTGGCCATGCGACTCTTGAGCTGTCCACGAATTTTCTCAGTCCCTTTATGTTTCGGGATCACCGCCATCATCACTTCGAGGGTATTGATCTTTTCCGGAATGGTCTTGGCCTGTTTAAACTTGGCCTCTGCTTCCAAATATTGAGGAGTGAGATTGGCAGGCATCGTCTTGTCAAATCCCAATAACCAAATCCCCAATCGCACGGCGCATAGCGCAAAGCGCATGGCGAAAAAAAATTAACGCTAAGCTCTATGCTCTCAGCTCTACGCCCTGAAGGGCTTGGAATTTGATTATTGTTCGTCTACGGCTTATAGACCTCATCTTTTAAGAAAATATCGAGAATAAGAGGGTCAAATTGTTTGCCCCTGCATTCCTCCAATTCTCCAAGCACTTCTTCCAAAGACATCACCTCCCGATGGAGCCTCGAACTCGTCATCGCATCGAAGGCATCGGGCACAGCGATGATCCTTGCCTCCAGGGGGATCGCTTCACCCGTTAATCCATCGGGATATCCGTTCCCATTGTAATGCTCGTGATGATGGCGGATCATGGGGACCTTGTCTTTGAAGAAATCGATCCCTTCCACAATCTTCACACCGATTAAGGGATGCTCCTGGATATATTCATATTCGTGCGGGCTCAAGGATCCGGCCCTTTGAAGGACCTCGTCCTTGATGCCGATCTTCCCGATGTCGTGAAGAAGGGCTCCATACTCGAGACTCTCAAGCCTTTCGTCGTTAAACCCAAGTTGGGCGGCGATCTTTAGGCTCATCCTGGTCACACGATCCGAATGACCCCGGGTGTAGGGATCTTTCGCATCGATTGCCTCAACCAAAACCTTTACCGAATCCAGATGGGCTTTTTTCAGGGTCCGGTAGGACAGTTGGAGCCTGGCTGTCCTCTCTTCTACTAATTTTTCCAGATTCTCATGGTACTCTTCAATTTCCTGTTCCAGTTTTTTCTTCTCCAAAGCCTTCTTGACACTGTGAACCACCAGTTCCAGGTTGACCGGTTTCGTGATGAAATCATAGGCACCCAATCGCATGGCCTCTACGACCAAATCCAGGTCTGGGTAAGCGGTGACCATGATCACCATCATGTTTGGATCCATGGCCTTCACCTGTTTTAAAAGCTCAACGCCATCCATCTCGGGCATCTTAATGTCGGAAATGATGAGAGAAAACTGATCCTTATAAAAATGATTGAGAGCCTCCCTCCCGTTGTGGGCAGTCAGGCAGAAATACCTTTCTTTGGCCAGCCTTCGAGCGAGAAGACTGCACACCATCTCTTCATCGTCGACAATCAATATTCGCTCTTCCATAGACCCGTCCTTTCGCCCTCTCCCCGTTCAATCTTGAGTAATATTTTATAAGAATTTGGCTAACAGTCAACCCCATGACCAGCGAAAAGGGATGAGTCAAGAGTGACGAGTTGTGAGTTTTGAAGGAAATCATTCTGTTTGATTTAAAATCGAATTTTTGGTAGAAATAAGTCTTATGGAGCCAACTGTGGAACCGATGAAAATTTTGGTGGTGGATGATGAGCCCCCGATTCGGGAGATGCTGAAAAAAGGCCTGTCCCAGATGGGGGGATTCACCATCGACGTTGCACAAAATGGCCAGGAAGCCGTTGAGAAGATTGAAAAAGATGTGTTCGATCTTGTCCTGACCGACCTCAAAATGCCTGAAATGGATGGGATCGAACTCCTTAAAACGATCAAGGGGACCCGACCGGAGGTGATGGTCATCTTGATGACGGCTTTTGGATCGATCCAAACGGCTGTCGAAGCGATAAAGATTGGGGCGGACGACTATATCACTAAACCCATCGACTTTAACGAACTCCTGGTTCACATCTCCAAAGCTCAGAAAGAGAGTCAGCTCCTTCGCGAAAACCGGCTGCTCAGGATGGAGGTGAGGAAAAGGTTCGAGTTTAGCAATATCATCGGGAAGAGCAGGAAGATGCAGGAAATCTTCTCTCTGGTCGAAAAAGTTGCGCCCAGCAATAGCACGGTCATCGTCTATGGAGGAAGCGGAACCGGTAAAGAGCTGGTCGCAAAGGCCATCCATTATCACAGCCCGAGGGCAGAGAAGGCTTTTCTCCCCTTTAACTGCGGTGCAATTCCCGAGACCCTGGTCGAGAGCGAACTCTTCGGACATACCAAAGGGGCTTTCACCGGGGCGGTCCAGGCCAAGCGAGGGTTGTTTGAAGAAGCCAATGCAGGCACGCTCTTTCTGGATGAGATCTCCACCATCCTTCCTTCGGTACAGGTGAAGCTTCTGAGGGTCCTTCAGGAAAAAGAGGTCATGAGGGTGGGGAGCACCGAGAGGACCAAGATCGACGTGCGAATGATTGCCGCTACCAACGAAGATTTAGAAGCCAATGTGAAGAGCGGTAAGTTCCGAGAAGACCTCTTCTACCGCCTCCATGTCTTCCCCATCTTCCTCCCCGATTTAAAGGATAGGAAAGAGGACATTCCCCTGTTGGCTTACCACTTCCTGGACCTCTTCATAAAAGAGACTCAGAAACAGGTCAAGGGGATCTCCAAGGAGGCCATGAACCTCCTCTTGGAGTATCATTGGCCAGGGAATGTCCGGGAGCTGGAAAACTCCATTGAAAGGGCGGTTATCGTAGCCGATGAAGATTATCTAACTCCGAAGGACTTCCCTCACAATCTGAGAGAAAGCAGGGCAGACCTGATCAAAAAAGGGGTCCAGGGCCAGAAATCTCTGGATGAAATCAAGGGCGAGTACATTACCGAAATCCTGAAAGAGACGGGAGGCAATAAAAGGCTCGCCGCTGACATTCTTAAGGTCAATGCGAGGACCCTCTACCGCTTCAAGAAAAAGACCAAAGGCGACTGAACGATCCCTTCGTCCCCTTCGCACTCTTGCCCACCCCTTTTTTCGCCCCCCCCGACTGGGGGAGGGCAGCTGTTTGCACTTCGTTGACGGGCGTGGGAAACAATGTTATGTATAACAAATGGATTTCTTTATGAAACCTCCCTTGGCAATTCTTCTTTCCATTGCCTTGCTGCTACCTTTTATTACGGGATGTCAAAAGCTTCACCACGGGAGCACGGTTGTGGCCTCCCAGCCGGCCCCTCAGAAAAAGACCCCAACAAAACCTCCCCCGGACCCCCTCGCTTACTATCATTACCTTGTCTCCCGACTCAAATTAAGTGAGGGCAAGATTGACGACGCCATTCACCAGCTTAAAATAACCATCACCTACGACGCGAAGGAACCCACATTGCATGTGGAATTGGCGACCCTCTATATCCACAAGGGACGGATGGAGGAGGCGATCGAAGAATGCAAGACGGCCCTTCATTACGACCCTGATTACCTCTCCGCCCATCTCTTGTTGGGCGGGGTTTATTCATCCCTCAGAAAAACCCCCCAAGCCATTGAATCTTATCAAAAGGCCCTGAAGATCGATCCCCACCACCGGGAAAGCTATCTCTTCCTCGGTTCCCTCTATGCGGAGAATGGTGAGTACGATAAAGCCGTTGACCTCCTGAAGAAGTTCCTAAAGATGGAACCCAATAATGTCATGGGTCTTTATTCCCTCGGAAGAATCTACGTCGAGACGAAATCCTATGAAAAGGCCAAAGAATATTTCTTGAAGGCCCTGGCCATCGAACCCAACCTTTCCTCGGTCCTGATGGATCTGGGGATTCTTTACGAGATCCAGAACGAGCCGGAGAAAGCTGTCGAGTCTTATCAAAAAATTCTCAGCTTCGACCCGGAAAACAGAATGGCAAGGAATCGGCTGGGACAGATCTTCATCAAAAAGAAGAAACTGGATGAGGCCCTGGATCAATTTCGGGAGCTCCAGAAACTCGATTCCAGGGATCTCAATATCCGGACCAAAATGGGACTGATCTATATGGAGCAGGGGAAACTGGACCAGGCGATTCTCGAATTTAACTTTGTGTTGACCGCCAATCCCCAGGACGATCGG
>Ga0214473_10003165_pt1 | contig 20043 bp, 22 predicted proteins | sample RVTome_7_FD_203509 | JGI IMG/M metagenome (GOLD analysis project Ga0214473, IMG submission 203509) | Soil microbial communities from uranium-contaminated site in the Upper Colorado River Basin, Wyoming, United States - RVT98D197 | ecosystem: Environmental > Terrestrial > Soil > Contaminated >... | reverse complement strand
TGCGGGGCAAGCTTGGCGAGCCAGACGAGAATGCCAACATACCGCTGGTGCAGCAACGATCGCCAGCGCCGATGCTGAGTGCGATTCGTCGCCGACACTCAAACCGTGACGAAGGTATTCGTGCGGCGTACGAGACCGGTGCGTACAGTTACCAAGAAATCGCCAAACATTTTAAAGTCCATTGCCCCCTGCCTACCGCTAGGGCGCGGCTAGGATTTGGGCAGGCGATCACGGCGGACTTTGTGTTTTTTTCTCTCTCTAGTGATGTGTTGAATATCTCTGAAGAACGGATCGTTGTTTTCCAGCCAGCCCTTGAGACCTTGCAAACCCTCGGTGGGTAATGGTGAAAGTCTCTTTACCAACTGACGCGCGGCCCAAAAGTTCAGAGAACTCGCGTTTTGCTTTCACTACACTAACGTTTGTATTTTTCATCCCTGGACCGTCAAAAACCATTTTAGTCGAATCGGCTGTTTTGTCAAAACAAAGTTGAGTTCTTCAACCAAACTCAGGAAAGGTTCCGGCGAAACCCATAGGGCTTAAGTCGCGCGGAAATTCGGAGGACATAGGTATCGCTGAATCTATCCTGAGTCTTTCGACTCTGCTCAGGATAAACTCCGCGGAAGGACTCCATCCATCCTACGGACTACAGGCTAGACGAAGATTCCTAATTGATCGCTAGCACGGAATCCCGGAAAGACTTTACTCACATCTTTCTGGCCCAGATGGCGCGCCAGCGCTTCGCCGCAAACCGTTCGGAAGTCGGTGGTGAGATCAAGGTCGCGGCCTTCATATAGCACTTCGGGCGCCAGTCCGGGCCAACGGCCGTAGACTTTGCCGCCGCGCACGCGCCCGCCCATGGCGAACATCACGTTGGCGTGGCCATGGTCGGTGCCGCGGTTGCCGTTTTCACGGGCGGTGCGGCCAAACTCCGACATCGTGACCAGCAACACGTCGTCCATGCGGTCGCCCATGTCCTGGTAGAACGCCGCCATGCCGTCACCCAATTCTTTCAGACGATTCGCCAGTTGTCCCGTCGCACCGCCTTCGTTGACGTGGGTATCCCAGCCTTCGATTTCGGCGAAGGCGAGTTCCAAGCCGAGGTTTGCTTTGATCAGCCGGGCGATTTGCTTGAGCGCCGTAGCGAAGCGGCCCGCCGGATAGTTCGTCGCGCCGGCAGGAATCTTCGATTCGACGCTGCGCAGCGTCGCCATGGCGTCGAAAAGGCTGTTCGCGCCCTGGCGAAAGAGCGGGTCGGGGCTGCCGGCATAGAGCTTTCGTAGTGCGGGGCTGATATTTTCGTTGCGCAATCTGAATTCCTCGATCGAAGAAAGGGTAAGAACAGGAGCGTTACCCGCGAGCGCGCGCGGAGTTTGCGTCGTCAAGGCAACGCCGCGAAAGGGCGAATCGGTCCGCGGGGTTTCTCTCAAGTGCCGATTGAGCCAACCGTCGGGCGTGCTCTTGATACCCGGTGTGCCGAGCTCCATGTAATCCTGGGCGTCGAAATGGGAGCGGGTGTTGTCCGGCGAGCCGGCAGCGTGGACGATGGCGAGATGGCCTTTCTCATAGATGCTCTTGAGCGGCGCCAGCGCCGGATGCAGGGCAAAGAAGCCGTCCAGATCGATGGCTCGCTCCGCGCCGGAGCCCGGCTCGGCGATGGCGATGTTAGGCCGCAGGCTGTAATAAGCCCGGTCTTTGAACGGCACCACGACGTTCAAACCATCCATGCCGCCGCGCTGGAAGACCACCACCAAAACTTTTCCTCGCCCGATCTGCTGGGCGCCGGCCGCGCGAACAAGAAACACAGGCGGCAATCCGACTGCTAGAAAGCCGAGACTGGCGGACTTTAAAAACAAGCGGCGCGCGCCGTCCATATTTATCTCCTTTGAAACTCCGGCGCGGCCAGTAGCAGAGCGACGGAGTCCCGGCCCTCGGTTTCCGCTAGCGCGGCCCGCGTAGCGGCAGAGAGTGAGTCGGGCGCGATCAGTTTGGCAACGGCATCGGCGCCGCCCACGGCGTCGCTGCGCACGCGCGAGCCGGGCAGGCGGTTGGCCACCAGATCGCTGGCGAAGTTCATGCGCGTGAGCAACATGTCGGGACTCACCCAGGAGCTGCCGACATCGGAGTAGCCGGTCGGCGGCTGGGCGAGGAAAAGCGGCTCGCCCATGCGGGCTAGATAGCGCAGTAATTGATGGGTGATTTGCGTCTCCGACGCGGTGATGCGCATGGCGCTGGCGACGTATTCCAGAGGCTTCTTTACTTTGCTTCGGTAAACTTCCGGAGAGAAGAATTCCGGCGAGTCGATGATCGCTCGGAGCACCGAGCGGATATCCCCGTCGCTTTGACGGAAGGCAGTCTCCGCCTTGCCCACGATGGCGGCCGGAGGATCGTCGGCGACCAAACGGCGCGTGAGTTTTGTCGCGATGAACTTCGCCGTAGACGGGTGACGCGCCAGCAGATCGATGACCTTCAATCCGTCTTCCATCCCGCCGCCCGCGGGGATCGTTGCGCCGAGGATGGTCTTGGCGCCGTTGTCGTGAAGCCGCGGCTCGAAGGTGAACTCGGCTTCGCCGCGCGGCCGGCGGATCGTCCAACCGGTGAAGCAACGCGCCACTTCCTGCACGTCCTTTTGCGTGTAGCCGCCGTCGACGCCGAGGGTGTGGAGCTCCATCAGTTCGCGGGCGTAATTTTCGTTGATGCCTTGGCGGCGCAGATTCGGCGCACGGGTGGCAAGGAATGAGTTGGGAGCGACGCTCATCCAGTTGTCGAGATAAAAAAGCATCGCCGCGCTCTTGGCGGTGGCGAGCAGGATGTCGCGGAAGCGCCCGAGAGCGTGGGGACGTATAGTGTCCCGGTCGTAGGAAGTCGTCAGCCAGCGGTCCGCGCCCTTGGCGGCGAAGACATTGAAGTGGTTGCTCCAAAAGTCGACCATCACCTCGTAGAGCTGGCGGCGGCTGTACACAGCGCGCAGCAGCCGGGCGAGCTGGAGTTCGAGAATCACTTGGCGCGGCCCCTGCATCGGCGCCATGGACATCCCTTGCTCGCGCGCCTTCTGCGGCGCGGGATAGAGCTCGATCAGCTCGCGGCTGCTCAAGCGCATGGTCTTGAGAGCCGCGGTTTTTTCCTCGACTAAGGTGTCGGGAATTCTATCCGGTTCAAGTTGTTCTTCGAGGTAGGCGCGCGCGCCGATTCGGTTCGCGCGCTCGATGGTCTCGCGCGTGGGACCGAAGCTCGTGCGGTTCAGGAAGTGAACAGACCGTTGCTCCGGGGTTAACGGCGCGGTCATCGTCTTTGCTCCCTTGCCGGAGCTAGCCCTGCTGCTGACCCGGCTGCGGTCGGTGCCGCTCGCGCCATTCCTGAAAATGCGCTTTGCGCTCTTCTCGCAGTTGCTGCAGCCTGGCTTTCTGATCCGCGGTCAGGACGCTCGAAACCTGGTTCATCACAGCGATCCGTTGTACCATCATCTCCGCTTGCAGGTTCGCCAATTCCTGAGCCTGGAAGCGTACTGTGGCTTCGTCGAAGGGTTGCGCCTGGGCAGCGTTTCTCAAGAGCTGGCGATGCTCTTGAAGACGCTGGTGCAGCGCGCGAGCATTTTCCCGGTTGGCCGCGAACAAGCCGTTGATGGTCGCCTTTTGCCCGTCGCTGAGCTGCAAGGTTTCGAACATCCGCCCGCCGTGAATTCCGCCGCGAAATCCGGGGCCGGGCTGCGCCTCCCCGCGCGAGCTTGCCAACAGCCCGGCGATAATGAGGGCGCTAAGAGCCAGTGATTTACCGACCTTCATATCTTCCTCCTGTTAAAATTCGGGGTGCTTCCCCGAAACGTTGCAGTTAATTTTCCGATCATAGAGTTGTTCCTAGTCGTTATCCTTTTGACGTTTTTGCGGCCTGTCTTTAAACCGTTCGCGTAATTTGGCTTTCTCCTCCGGTGGCAACCGCTCGAATTTTTCGCGCAGGCGCTCGCGCATTTCCCGCTTCACTTCCGGCGAGATATTCTTCAACCGCTCGCGCGTCTTTTCCCCGAGCCGTTGTTTTTCCGCGCTGGAAAGCCCACGGAATTTTTCCATCCGGCGTCTGAGGTCCTCGCGGCGCTCCGGCGGCAGAGCGCGCCAGCGCTGCCAACGCTCCTGCAAGCGCTCGCGCTGGTCGGGCGGCAGATCGCGCCAACGCTCGAAATTGCGCCGTATCGTGGTCTTTTCATCGTCTGGGAGCTTGCGCCAGCTTTCCATTTTTCTATTGAACTCTTCCTTTTCCGCCGGCGGCAGGTTCTTCCAACGTTGATACCGCTCGCGTAGTTCATTCTGCTCCTGCGGCGTCAGCCGTTGCCACCGTTCCAGGGCATCCCGCTCATGGGGCGCCCGGTCTTGCTGCGTTGACGATTGCGCGCGCGCGGGCGATCCCGAGCCGCCGACTCCCAGCGCGACGAGCAGTGTCATGCAAGCGATGATCCGGTTCATTTTGCCGGTTCCTTCTTGGTGGTCGGCGTGGATGGCCGTCCAGGATCGCGAGAAACCTGATCGCGCATTTGCTCTAACTGACGGATGTCCTTCATCATCTCCATGTTTTTTATGACTTCCATGTCTTTCAGAAAATCCAGCATCCTGAGCATTTCTCTATCCGGCTGCGCGACTTCTTTGCTCGCGGCCGAGACCGTGGGGGGTGTCAGCACGAGCGAGAACAAGAAAACCCACTGGCCGCCCCACGGTATCAATCCAAACCTCCTCAGGCGGTTCCTTTGCCTTGGCCGCCGAGCGTTTCGAGTAGGTCTAGGTTGTCGAGGAGTTCCATGTCGCTGAAAAAGTCGAGCTGCTCCGCTATCGGTAGGACTTCCATAAAGCTTTCGTCATCCGGTGCCGGGGCGGACGGCTGCCAGAGCCCTTTGCCGAAGGTCAGCGCTAGCGCCAACAGCAGGACGGCGCCGGTGGCCAGTGCTGGCACAGGGAGGGGGGCGACTAAAGCCACAATACGTCGCCACCAGGTTTCTCTTTCCGCAACGGCATCAAGTTTGCGCCGCAACTCACGGCTGTAGTCATCCCAGAAAGCCTGCGCCGGCTCGTCGTGAGCGGCGGTCATGGGCAGGAGGCTGCGCATTTCGGCAAGGCTTGCGCGGCACGCTTCGCAATTCTTGAGATGGGTTTCGCAATTGCTTAGCGCGCTTTCGCTCAGTTCGCCGTAGTAGTAAAGGACCAAATCTTCTTCCAGGTTTCGGCAGGCCTTCAAGGCCGGTTTGTCTCGCGCAACCATAATCGACTCCTATGCAAACTCCGCTAAACTTTGCCTGAGCGCCGTCACGGCTCGATGCAAATGGACCTTGACGGTGCCCTCCGCGGTCTCCATCGTTTCGGCGATCTCTCTTATGGAAAGCCCCTGATGATTTTTCAATATGAAAGCCATGCGCTGTTTCGCCGGCAGCGTCTCGAGCGCCGCGCCGACCCGGCGCGATAGTTGGCCGGCGATGGCCTGCTGATCGGGTGAGACCGGATTCGAGACGAGGAGGCTCGGTTCGACCCGGCCTTCAACGGTTTCGTTGAATTCCTCCGTGGACGTGCGCTTGGCGCGGCGCCGATAATCCAGGCAGACATTGACGAGGATGCGATAAAACCAAGTATAAAAGCCCGAGCGGCCGTCAAAGCGGCTGATATGCGTGAACGCCTTCAAAAAAGCTTCCTGGGACAGATCCTTGGCCTCTTCGCGATCACGGGAGAAGTCGAAGGCGATGCGATAGGCCTTCTGTTGATGCCGTTCCACAAGTTCCTCGAAGGCGCGGCGATCCCCCTTTTGGGCTGACGCCACCAGCTCTTCGTCACCGATCTGCGCCGTCGGAATGGCTGCCATCCTTGTTAAGTTAGCACAGCCGGAGGGGAAAAGTAGTCGGCCAAGAGCGGTGCACGAGTCGGTTGCCAAGGTGGTGTTCACGAGCGATCAGCTTTGGTTGGTCTAATTGACTAACTTATCTTTGAGGTCGCGTCTCAACTCACGCCGGTCTTTCACGAGCTCTCGGCGATCGGCTTTGCGTTCGATGCGATCGGTCTTGAGCTCCTTGCGGTCCCCCTTTATCTCTTGCCGATCTCCTTTGATCTCTTGTCTGTCGGCGGCGATCTCTTCCTTGCTGGCGCCTCTCCTAATATCTTTGCGCAGCTCGCGCCGGTCTTTGCGTAGTTCACGCCGGTCGCCGCGGATCTCTTTACGGTCGCTCTTGAGTTCCTTGCGATCTTGTTTCAGTTCTTTGAAGTCGTCGCGAATTTCGCCGGCGGGCAAAAGCGCCGCGCTGGAGAGTAGCATAACCGCCGCGCAACTTATCCCCACAAGCATCCTTAGATTTCGCATAGGTCTAACTCCTCCGGGTGTGAAGTTTGGACAGTCTAATTGAATTAGACGGGGGTGGGAGGAGTAAGGTTTACCGATAGCCAGCGCAATCTCCGGCACCGGCCCCTAAGATCGCCCATGCCAAGATTACTCTTTGTTATCGGTGGGTTTGAGATAGACCGGGGCGCGGGCCTGCGGTTCGCGCTCGATAGTTTTTTAGAGACTCACGCACTAGCCTGACAAAACGAGGCGATGGTTTTTGGCTTTGACAACCGATTCTAACTCGAGTAGATAATTAGTTGTGACCCCTTCTGGCATGAAAACCAGCGCCTCTAGACGCCGCCGCGTCGTCGGGCTGCTGCTCTTTCTTACGGTCTTTTTCCTGCCGCTTCACATTCATTCCGTAACGGTAACGGCCCAGGTCGCTAAAGAATGCGGTTGCCTCTACGGCAGCCGGACGCAGGCCGGCCTGACGACCGCGCATTCGAACTCGCTGCCCGTCTTGGTTTGGCAGCCGGTTCGGACTGAGTCTCATGAATTCTTCGGTTCACTTTTTCGTACCAAGTGGCGTAGTCGCGCACCTCCTTTCACAGTCTCTCTTTAGTCTCCCTTTTATTTCGTAATCGGCATTCGTCGCGGTCCCTCCCTCTGGTTGGGACGCGACCCGTTCTTTTCTTTGGGAGGTGTGATTATGAATTTAATTCGGAAGAGGATTTTCTCCTATGCGATTTGCTGCGCCTGGCTGCTTTCGGTTCCGCAGGTGAGTCATGCTCAGAGGTCCGAATTGGAATCGTTAAAGGCGTTGGTGGAAAATATGCAGCAGACGTTGCAAAAGGCGCTGAGCCGCATCGATCAGCTGGAGAAGGAAAAGGCGGCAAATTCGGGAAAGATCGAACGGCTGGAACAGCTGGAGCAAGAAAAGGCAGCGCAGGCTGAAGCTCCGGCGCAGCCTGCGCAACAAGCGGTTCAGTCTTTTCCCGGAGCCTTGAACCCAAGCATTACCGTGTTTGGAAATTTTGTCGGCCGAGGCGACAGTAAGAGGGTCTTCAATGAAGACGGGGATCGGATAAGCAACAAGTTGAACCTGCGCGAGGTGGAGGTCGACATGCGGGCAGCAATCGATCCCTACGCAGACGGGGTCTTGATCGCGTCTTTTGAGTCGGAGACGCCCGGCCAATTTTCCGCAAGCGTCGAAGAGGCGTACGCCATGATCAAAAAGCTGCCCTTTCTGGACGAGCCCCCCTTGGGGCTAAAGTTGAAGGTCGGGCGCTTCCGGCCTGCTTTTGGCAAGTTCAATATCATCCACACGCATGATCTCCCTACGACATTTAGGTCCCTACCGACGGCAGAGTTCATGGGCGAAGAAGGGTTCATACAAAATGGATTTTCCGGAAATTTCTTCATCCCCACACCCTGGGATCGCGATTCCAGCCTCGACGCTACGCTGGAGGTTTTAAACGGAGGAGATGTAGCCATATCGCCTCACACACGGTCCAGAATGTCCTACCTGGGACATCTCCGATGGTATCGCACGCTTTTCGACGGTCATGACCTGGAACTGGGGTGGTCCAGTTACTTGCACCCGGCCAATAAGAGCGTTGATCCCGCAGATTTTCATGGAGTCGATTTCATGTACCGCTGGAAACCGTTCCGCCTGGGAGAATCCAAATCCTTCCTTTTAGGCGGCGAGTTGATGTTTGCTCGACGCCCCTATCCGACGGCATCGGAGCCCGCAGACGTCGCGCGAGCGATTACACTCCGGGAGCTGCAGCCGGGGAAAGGCAAACCGTTTGGGTATTCCCTTTTTAGCCAGTGGCAGTTCAATCAAAGAACCTACGCGGGACTGCGCTGGGACCAGACTACGACGCTCTTCGACCCAGGTCTCATGCGGCGGAGCCTGACCCCCTATGTTTCCTACTATTTCACCGAGTTTCTCCGTGCCCGCTTGAGCTACGAGCACCGGTGGAGCGATCTCTTTACCGAGAACAAGCGAAATTCCTTTTTCTTTGAATTGAACTGGGTTTTTGGCTCCCACCCGCCAGAACCTTTCTGGGTGAACAAGTGAAAGACAGCCGAGAATATTGACGTCTACGTGGAGGCAGAAATGAAACTTTTGAAAACATTTTTTGCTTTGCTTGTTGGATCCTTCATGATGGTTTCCCTGGCGACGGCGCAAGAAAAGAAGGTGCGTGTGGTTTGTACGCTCCCCACCTTGAAGGCGCTCACCGAGGAGGTAGGTGGAAACAGAGTTGATGTGATTGCCCTAGGTAGAGGCGATCAGGACCCGCATTTTGTGACACCTACCCCGGTCCTGATGCAGAAAACGCGTAATGCTGACCTTTTGATTGAGAATGGCTCCCAGCTGGAACTGTGGGCCGATCAAGTGGCAAACGGATCGGGAAACCCGAAAATCTTCCGTGGCACTCCGGGGCGGATCATTGCCAGCAACGGAATCTCCCCATTGGAAGTTCCCGCTGTCGTCTCACGCGAATTCGGGGACATTCATCCCCAAGGTAATCCCCACATGTGGCTGGACCCACTGCTTGCAAAAGTGCAGGCTGGAAATATTGCTGAAGCGTTGAAATCCGTAAATCCTGCGGGCGCAAGCTATTATGAATCGCGTAAAGCCGATTTTTTCAGACGCGTCGACAATGCGCTTTTCGGACCGGAGCTATTGAAGCTCGTGGGGATTCAGAAGCTCACCCGCCTGGCGTGGAGCAGAGAATTACATTCTTTTCTCGAGACCAACAAGATCGATCGCCAACCGTTGGCAGCAAAAGCCGGCGGATGGCTGAAGACCGCCGAGCCGCTGCGTGGGATCAAGGCTTTCGAATTCCATAAGGTGTGGGTTTACTTCGCCAGGGTTTTCGGCTTTCAGCTTGTGGGCACCATCGAAGAGAGACCTGGCATTCCACCCGGGCCGCAACATCTTTTGCAGATAACGGAGCGAATCAAGAGCGAGAAAGTTCCACTCATCATGGTGGACAATTTTTACGATCCCGGACAGCCCAACAGCATCGCGCGACAAACGGGCGCCAAGGTTGTTATCTTGCCGAACCAAGTCGAGGGGGAGGCGGGAGTGAAAACCTATTTCGATCTGATCGAGCACATCATCGCCAAGACAACCGGCGTGCTCAAGAATTAAGCGGCTGGTCGAAGATGTGGCGTCTGCGCTAGAGTGATCCGGAGAAGCGTACGAATTAAGGAGATTTAATGTCTGGTATTGTCGAGCTCAAGTGGATGCTGGTTCCTTTCCTCGCGTGCCTGGTGCTTTCGATCAATCACGTATACCTCGGCATTCACGTCATCGCCCGCAAGGTTATTTTTGTCGACCTCGCTCTGGCGCAGATTGCCGCCCTCGGCGCCACCTACGCGCTGGTTCTCGGTTACGATCCCAACAGCGATCCGCTCCAGGTCTCGCTCTTCTCCCTTGCGTTCACCTTTGTCGGTGCCGGCGCTTTTGCCATCGCGCGCATGCGGAAAGAGCGGGTACCGCAGGAAGCTTTTATTGGAATCATCTACGCCGTTGCTTCCGCGGCAGCCGTGCTGATCCTTTCCAAGTCGGCGACCGGCGGCGAGGAACTGAAGCATATGTTGGTCGGGGATGTATTGTTGGTTTCGCTTTCCGAAGTGCTCAACATGGCGGTCCTTTACGGCGTCATCGGAATTTTCCATGTTATCTTCCGCAAACAGTTCCTGGCCATTTCTCTCACCCCGGAAATCGCCGAGGCGTCGGGAATGAAAATTCGCGTCTGGGACGTGCTTTTTTACATGTCCTTCGGTGTCGTGATCGTGAAGTCCGTGGCGATCGTCGGGGTCCTCCTCGTTTTCTCTTACCTGGTGGTTCCGGCGGTGATCGCGCAAATGTTCAGCGAAACCATCATCGGCCGCTTGCTGGCTGGTTGGGTGGTGGCGATCGCGGCCAGCATGCTAGGGATTCTGTGGTCCTTTTACGCGGATTATCCAACCGGACCGGCGGTGGTGGTGATGCTCGGGATTCTCTTGATCTTGTCCAGCTTGATCTACTATCTGCGTCACGCCAGTAATATCGGCCGCGCCGTCGCCAATGTCGCGGTGCTGCTGCTGGTGTCGTTGGGTTTTTTCTCGGGCCTCTCGGCGTTCAGAAAATCGACGCCGGTCACGATGGCTCCCAGGGCTGCGTCCATCGATCATCTGCTGAATGAACTTAAGGAAGGTGAACCGGTTCACCAGCTAGATGCGCTAGCCCATTTGAAGGGAATGCGCGACGCAAAGATTACCCCCGCCCTCGCCGATCTCCTCGCGCGCAGTCCTTCGGAACAGATTGTCGAGAGCGCAGTCGAGTTGTTGAAAGAGCGGAACGATCCGCGCGCGCTGCCTGCGCTACGGCAAGCGGCCCGGGGCAATCATGATAATTTTCTCAAGCTTTCCATCGCCGAGGCACAACTCGCGCTGGGGGACCGTGAGGGATTTTCAACATTAATGACGATTCTCCAGAGCGACGAGGCCGGCCTCGCCCGACAGCAGGCGAACGCGCTGCTGGAAAAGCAAAGCGGAAAGCAGTTCGGCTATCAGCCTGAGAAGGATGTAAAACAGAACCTTCCGGCCTTGTCGCGCATCGCTGCTTGGTTGAACGGCGAAGCCAAGACGCTGCATTGGGATGCCACCACCCGCCGGTTCCAAGCTCAAAAATAACATCCCAGTTGTTTTCCTTTGCTTTGAATTGAAAAAGCTCTCTGCTATAGTTCGTCCCGTCACAGTAGAGGAGCAATTTCCCTCATGTCTTCGATCCTGATTAAAAACATCGGCACGCTGGTGACGGGAAAGTTGGAGAGCCCGCTGCGCCGAGCCGATTCGATCTTCATCAAAGACGGCGTGATTCAATCGATCGGCAACGGTTTAAGCCAAGCCGCCGATCAAACCATCGACGCCAACGGGATCACGGCGATACCCGGCTTGATCGATTCGCACTCCCATCCCTCCATCGGCGAGTACACGCCGGCGCAAAACTCGCTCGGCTGGATCACCAACTACATGCACGGCGGCGTGACGGCACTGATCTCCGCCGGCGAGCTTCATCTACCCGGCCTGCCGCTGCCGCCGGACGCGCGTACCGCTTTGTCGGTCGCCATCGTGACCAAGCGCTGTTATGACAACCTGCGGCCCTCGGGTGTGAAGGTTCACGCCGGCACATTGCTTTTGGTGCCCGGTTTGAGCGAGAAAGATTTCGACGAAATTCAGTCGCTCGGCATCAAGCTCGTAAAATTCATCTTCTACGATTACAGCTTGCTGCCCAACGGCGAAGCGGAGCGGTACGTGACGTGGGCGCATGCGCGCGGCATCAAAGTAAAGATTCATTCGGGCGGCGTGTCGCGCTCGGGCGTGAGCCAGGTGGCCGGCTTCGACATCGTGCAAAAAATCAAGCCCGACATCATCGGCCATATCACCGGCGGGCCGATTCCTATGCCCGAAGAGGACATGATCCGCATCGTCAACGAGACCGACTGTTTTATGGAAATCTGCACGTCGGGAAATTACCGGCTGGCTTTGGTCCTGGCGCGGGCCGTCAAAGCGAAAGGTTTGCATCATCGCGTGCTCATCGGCACCGACACGCCGGGCGGAACCGGCGTGATCCCTCGCGGCATCCTGCGCGAGATCGCGTTCATTTCGTCGGTCGGCGAAGTGGCGCCGGAAAAAACCATCTGCATGGCGACGGGTAACGTCGGACGGGCACATGATCTAGATCTCGGCATTTTGGAAGAGGGACGGCCGGCGGATCTCGTCTTGCTGCACAAAATCACCGGTTCGGTGGCCAAGGATGCCCTCGATTCCTTCGCCAAGGGCGACCTGCCGGGCATTTCCACCGTCGTCATCGACGGCGAGGTACGCGTCGCAGGCCGCAGCCAGCAGACGCCGCCTGCAGAGCGGGCAGCGGTGGTAATAAACTGATCGAGGATAGAGGATGGAAGATCGAGGATCGACGGATACGCTATCTTCCATCCTCGATTCTCTATCCTTAGACCTCATACTTCAGGAGTTAACGCGATGAATTACGGCGTAGGTCTTTTTCCCACCGAACCGTTGCCCAAGATGGTTCACCTGGCCAAGGTGAGCGAAGAGCTAGGCTTCAGCCATATCTGGGTCGGTGACTCCCATCTCATCTGGCGCGAGGCCTACGTCAATATGGCCGCGATGGCTCTGAGCACGTCGAAGGTCAAGCTCGGCACCGGCGTGACCAACCCATTGACGCGCCATCCCTCGGTTCTCGCCAGTTCTTACGCGACGTTGGAGGAGTATGCGCCGGGAAGAATGATCGTCGGCATCGGCCTGGGCGACAGCTCCGTGGAAACGATGGGGATGAAGCCTTCGACGCTGGCGAATTTCGAAAAATCCTTGCAGCAGATGCGCGAACTGTTCGCCGGAAAAGAAGTGGAGCTGCCTACCGGCAAGATTCACCTGCTCCATCCGTGCAGAGGCAAAGTGCCGATCTACATCGCCGCCAGCGGGCCCAAAATGCTCGAGCTCTCCGGCCGCATCGCCGATGGTATCATTGTTCTCGTCGGTGTCGCCGACGAGTACATCGCGCATGCAAAAGAAAAGATCACCGCAGGCGCGAGAGCGGTGGGGCGGAAGCTTGAAGATATTAATCTAGTTCTCTGGGTCCCCTGCGCGGTCTCCGACAATTCGCCGGCGAAAGACGCCGTCAAAGCCCACATCGCCCGCGTGGTCGCCCATCCGCTCCCCTACGTGCTCGATCCAAACGAACAGAAGGTCTTAGAAGAGATCCGCAAAACCTACGACTACTACCACCACATGGACCAGCAGGCGAACCACGCCGACGTAATCCCCGACTGGCTGGTCGACAAGTTCGCCGTCGCCGGCACCGTCGCCCAATGCCGCGCGCAGATCGAGCGCATCAAGAAGACCGGCATCCAGCAGATCGCGATCATTCCCTACAGCTGCCCGGGCGAAGACCGGGAAGCCACGCTAAGGGGATTTGCTAAGGCGATGCGGTGAAATCGGGCGTCACGGATGAGATTCGCTGAATAATCCAGCACAGGAGAGACGGTTATGAAAATCGTACATACCATGATCCGTGTGAACGATCTCGATGAAAGCCTCAAGTTTTATTGCGACGGGCTCGGCATGAAACTTCTAAAGAGAAGGGACTTTGAGTCGGGTCGCTTCACCAACGCTTTTGTCGGTTATGGTTCGGAAGAAACCGATGCGGTTATCGAGCTGACTTATAACTGGGACACGCACGCTTATGATATCGGCAACGGTTTTGGCCATATCGCGCTCGGCGTGCCGGATGTTTACAAGGTCTGCGATGAATTCCGCGCTAAAGGCGTCAAAATCGTGCGCGAGCCGGGTCCGATGAAGCACGGCGGCAATGCCATTGCCTTTCTCGAAGATCCCAACGGTTACAAAATCGAGCTGACTACGCGGGCGAAGTAGCGATTTAAACCGCCCGGCTTACTCCTTGCGCAGCTGGATGACCCTCGCGGTGCCGGTGTCCGTTCTGTTAGAGGACGCGGCTTTGCGCAAAAGTCCAGGCGCGACATTCCAGTGCTGTCCTATGTCGGTGATAACCGTGACCGTTTTCCTGTCGTAGCGAGTGACGATACCAAACAGCGGCGGGTGCCCTTCCGGATGAAAAATGACACGGTCGCCGATCCTGAAGTCCAGCATCTGTGAGTGCGCGCGCATCTGGTTCAAGAACCGCAAACGCGCGACGACCCGATTGTTCAGATCGATCAGTTCTTCTTCGCTGAGTTGGTCAATATCGATTTTCATGACTGCTGCTGCGCTCCGGTGAACGGGAGGTGGCTAAGCTGCGCGTAGACAGCTTAAACCGTATAGGCGTCAAGATGCCGTATCAATCCATACCCGTCAAGCATGAGATAACAATAACTTCCCGGTGAGTGCGCGCCCACGCCTGGAGCGTCTGCTTGCGAAAGCGCTGTTATCCGGGCTCTTAGAAAAACCGACCTACGATAAAGATTCCGATCATCGCGAAGGCAAGAGCCAGCTTGAGCGCTGCCCCGAGCACCAGGCCGATGGTAGCGCCGATGCCGGCGCGGGCCGCTTGTTGAATCCCGCGCTGGGCGAGCAGCTCGCCGATTACGGCGCCGATGAACGGGCCAAAGATCACCCCGGGAAAGCCGAGAAAAACGCCGACGATGGAACCGATCACAGCGCCGATGACAGCGCGCCGTGACGCGCCGAATCGTTTGGCGCCGAACATGGTCGCCCACAGATCGACGCCGTAAGTCAGCAGGGCGAGCACGGCGAGAATCGCGAGGGTGCGCACACCGGCGTACATGAAATTCTCCGTCCACGCGGCAACGAGGAGACCGAGAAAGAGTAGCAGAGCACCGGGTATCGCCGGCAGCACGAGACCGGCCACGCCGAGAACCACAAGCGCTAGAGCAATGAGCCAATAGAATAGGACGGGGTCCATCGAGCGCTGGAAGCGACTGGCGGATGATTGGAATCAGTGCCGGCGTCGGCGCCTGGGTTTCGACGGGGAAGGGTTCGGGCCGACTCGAACCTCATTCGCCAGCCGCTGGGCGATGATCCTGAAGACCTCGGGAGAAAAACCAAAACCCATGTGAGTCGTGCGAACCTCGACATGCTCCACATTCGACCCGTGATGGTCGATGCAGGCTTCCCACGCGACGAACGCATCGGCGCGCGAGTAGATGGCAGTCACCGGCGTCCGAAGCAAGACTTTGTTGCGGGATTCGATCTCAGCCGCCATCGCGTCAAGATCGACCCCGCGGCGGTGAAACGCGCGCGCGGCGACCGTGTATTTGGGACCGCCGACAACGGGTGTGCCGAGAGTGATGACTTGATGGACGGCCTCGGGGCGCTCCCGCGCCGCTTCGCGCGCCAGATAACCCCCGAAGCTCCAGCCGATGACCCGGACCGATTGCTGAGATTTGCGATACATGGAGAGGATTCGTCGCAACACCCGCGGAAGCAGCTCTGCTACATTGCCCGAGCTGCGCCCGAGGTGCCAGCCGCTTACCCGGTAGCCGAGAAGCCGCAAGTACGTTTTAAGAATCGCTGTCGATCCGTCGCCCGCGCCGTAGCCGGGGAGAACGAGAACGGGCTCGCCATGTCCCCGAGGTTGGCGTGCGAGCTCGACAGAGCGCAACACCAGGTGCGCAAACTCGAAGACGAGGCGAGCCTCGCGAATCAATCCGGTGGGGCGTGGCGGCTGCAGTGCTTCGATCATCGTGGAGAATTATGTCAAACGCGCAGGCGTTGTCGATTGTGAAAATTACTTGCCATCGACTGGGACAATCATATCACCGCTTCACGGCTGATCATAGCAAAAGGATCGGCTCGATGCAGCTAGGATTTCGTCTTCTCCCGGTAGGGGCATAAGTCCTCAATCGCGCACTCGGGACAGCGCGGTTTCTTGGCCAAGCACACGCGCCGGCCGTGATATTGAAGTAGGTGGCAGAAGCGAACCCGTTGCTTTTCAGGCACGATGGATGTCAGGTCAAATTCGATCTTGTCGGGATGGGTGTTGTTTGTAAGGCCGAGTCGTTGCGACAAGCGCATGACGTGAGTGTCGACGCCGATCGCTTGCCGGCCGAAGGCGTTGCCGAGAACGATGTTGGCAGTTTTGCGCCCCACGCCGGAAAGCGACACAAGATCGTCCAACCGATCCGGCACTTTGCCCCCGTAGCGTGCGACGATTTCGCTACAGCAGTTGTGAATCGACTTGGCCTTGTTGCGGTAGAAATTGATTTTATGAATTTGTTCTTGGAGTACCGGAAGAGGAACGCGGGCGTAGTCTTCGGCCGTTCGATAATTTTTAAACAGCGGGACGGTAACCTGATTGACGAGGTCGTCGCGAGCTTGCGCCGCGAGGATCAACGCGATCAGCAATTCAAGCGGATTGGTGAAATCGAGATCGAGTTTGGCGTCGGGATGGACTTTGTCGAGCCGGTTAAGAACCTGTTTTATAACAGCGATCTTGGCTTTTGAACTCGGTTTGCGCGCGGCGGCCATTGTGGTTTCAAAGGAAAATATGCTACCAGAAGACAGGGATGTCAAAGGGAGGAAACAAATATGGACCTCAAGGAACTGAGAAAGCTGCCCATGCCGAAGCTGCGCGACCTGGCCAAAGCGGAGACTGATCTCCAGGGCGTCATCGGCATGGAAAAGGAAGCATTGATCAAGGCCATCGCTCTGGCCAAGGGCATAGCTTACGACGAGACGCACAAGGAACTGAACGCGATTCACGGCGTTAAAGCCGATATTCGGGCGCTGAAAAAGCAAAAGGCGGAGCTCATCACTGCGAACGGCGATCAGAAAAAGGTAAAGCGGATCAAGCGCAAGGTGAAACTGCTCAAGCGGCTCACGCGCCATCTGGCGCATGATGCTAAAACGGCCGCCGCTGCCAAGGCCGCGCAGGCCGCAGCGCCCGCTGCCGCGCCGCCGCCTGCCGCCGGATAGCCTCCCATGAAATCCTCGCGTCCGGCGCGCGGCCGAGGATCGCCGAGCAACCCGAAGAATCGCTTCGAGGCGATCGAGCGCATTCCCGAGCCGCTTGACGACCCGGACGAGACATCATCTCCTCATACTCAATTTTTTGCCGATAGCTCCAGATCGATCATCGCGTACAACGACAGCCCCGACGTCGGCTTCGACGCCAGCGTCAACCCCTACCGCGGCTGCGAGCATGGCTGTGTTTACTGCTACGCCCGACCGACGCACGAGTATCTCGGTTTCTCATCGGGATTGGATTTCGAGACGAAGATCATGGTCAAGGAAGACGCGCCGGCGCTGCTGCGCGAGGAACTTTCCAGCCCGAGATGGCGGCCTCAGATCCTCGGCATGAGCGGCGTAACCGACTGTTACCAGCCGGCGGAGAAAAAACGGCGGCTCACACGTCGCTGCTTGGAAGTAGCGCTCGATTTTCGTAATCCGGTGATGATCGTGACAAAAAATTTTCTCGTCACGCGGGACATCGATATCCTCGCCGAGCTGGCACGCTATCAGTGCGTCGGCGTAAGGATTTCGATCACGACTTTGGATCACCAACTGTCCTCGGCGCTGGAGCCGCGCGCGTCCCGTCCGGCGCGGCGTCTGGCGGCGATCAAAATCCTCGCCGACGCGGGCATTCCAGTTGGCTACCTGCAGGCGCCAATGATTCCGGGTCTGACGGACGCGGAAGCGCCGGCGATCGCGCGGGCGGCGGCGAAAGCCGGTGCGAGCTTTGCCGGTTACGTCGCACTGCGCTTGCCCTACGCGGTGAAATCGCTCTTCGAGCAGTGGCTCGAACGCCATTATCCCGAGCGCAAAGACAAGGTGCTCAATCGCATTCGCGCTATTCGCGGCGGCAAGCTTAACGACGCGAACTTCAAGACCCGCATGCGCGGCGAAGGCATTTATGCCGAGGAGATGGCGAAGCTGTTCGAGCTCGCCTGCCGGAAGGCGGGTATCAACAAGCGTTGGCCCGGCCTTTCGACGAAATATTTTAGGCGACCCGGCACGACGCAGCTCAACCTGTTCGAAGGCGGCGCGGCGTAATCGTAGCCGACCCGCTCCATCGCCCTTTCAATCCACTCCACCCTAAGACCCTATCTTAGCCCGAATTATTCCCGCGTGGTAGCAATCGAGGCGCGAGCCCTCCGGAGCGAAGGCAATGGGCCCCTCAAGAAGCGTTCAATTCGTTCAAATAGTTCAAATCGTTCAAAACGTTTTGAACGGCTTAAACGGCTTGAACGTTTTGAACTCCGTTCATTAGCAGGCTCACCCCTTTGTCATCCCGAACGAATGCGAGGGATCTAAGACGGTTGGCTACCTTCGGTCGAAGCAAGGATTTCTCGCGGAGTCTACCGTGAGCATCGCCGAAGGGCTCGAAATGACACGATGGCGATCATCACCTACGGTATCGTGACGCAGCTTCATGGCACGAGTTTTTTTCCGTCAGCCGTGATTGGCGATTGTTTAATCGCAGTAGTATTCGATCTGGTATCCGTTCGGATCGGAGATGTAGAAGGCGCTCATGCCGCGGCGGCCGTCGATGGCGATTCCGTGCGCGTTAATCTTTTTCTCCAGGCGCTTGAGCGCCGCCGGGGTGACTTTGAAGCCGATGTGCGCTAAGCCCTGGTTGCCCGAAGGCCGCTTGCTGCTGCGGACGAAGTTCAATAGATCGCTCGTGCCGGGCGTGCGCAGAAAAATCATGCTGGGTGGGTGACGAAAAGCGACTTTCAGTCCCAAGACTTCGGTATAGAACTTCTCGGTTGCCCTTAGATCGCGCGCCCGCAGCGCGATGTGACGTAGTCCGCCGTCGGCCATCGGCCAATGCCTCCGTGATCGTGAAACGTGATCGTGTTCGATCTCAGATTACCTCATAAATTCGGATATTCACAAGACGCAACGTCTATTGCCGTCGTTTGCTTTTACAAGCCTGCCGATCCTTGCTACTTTGAATACTCTCGCAGCATGGTGATTCCGCTTTGACTTCTCACGCCCGCACTTTTGCGACTTCACACCGGCCGCGTTTCTTTTACGGCTGGACTATCGTCGCCGTGGGTTTTCTCTCTCATGTGGCCTGCGCGTTTCACATGTCGAGCACGCTCAGCGTCTTTCTCAAACCGCTGACGGAGGATCTGGCGGTCTCGCGCGGTTTGTTCTCGCTGCTCCGCTCGGGCGAAATATTGATCGGCGCGGCGTTGGCGCCTTTCGTCGGTCCGCTGGTCGACCGCTTCGGCGGACGCTGGCTTATGGCCGGCGGCGCACTGGTTGCCGGGCTCGGCTTGGTCCTGCTCAGCCAGGTCGGCGCGTTCTGGCAGTTTCTTTTGCTGCGCTGGATCCTGGTCACCGTCGGCGGGGTGTTCATGTGTCACATGGTGGTCAGCGTCACCGTGGCGCGCTGGTTCGTGCGCAAGCGCGGCCGCGCCATCGCGATCGCCAGTTTGGGCCAGGGCGTTTCGAAGGTCTGCATACCCGTCGTCACCGCGACGCTATTTGTCTGGCTCGGCTGGCGCTCGACGTGGACGGTGTTCGGTGTGGTCACGCTCGCGTTGGTGGTCATTCCGGCGCTCATCTTCATGCGCCCCAACCCCGAAGAGATGGGGCTTAGGCCCGATGGCATCGACGAGCGCATTGAAGCTTCGGCGACGCCGATTACCAAAGGCGGAGCCACTGCTGCGCGGCACGCTGCGGCGGACGAAAGGATTTGGACCTGGAAAGAGGTTCTCCGCACCCAAACGTTTTGGATCATCTGTTTCATTTACGGCATGGCCAACGTCGGCATCGCCGGGTTGAACTTGCATGTGTTCGCTTACGTTACCGACATCGGATTCGAAACCATCGTGGCAGCGACGGTCATGAGCATCATCGCCTCGGCGCAACTCGGCTCGACCATGGTCTGGGGCTTCGTCAGCGAGCGAATGGAGATTCGCCGCGCCAGCATGCTGACGTTTTTGATTCAGTCGACCGGTTTGGCTCTCGCTCTGGCCGGTAATCAGGTCGCGGCGCTTTATGGCGGATTCTTTTTTTACGGCATCGGCTTGGGGGGCAGTTGGGTGTTACAGGAGATGATCTGGGCGACTTATTACGGACGCGTTTCCCTGGGCATGGTGCGCGGCTTGGGCATTCTCGTCACCCACGCCTTCGGCGCCGCCGGGGCGCCGTTCTTCGGTTTTCTTCACGATGCAACCGGGAGCTACCGGTCATCCTTCGTCGCTTTTACTATCGCTTTGGTGGCGTCCGCGTTTTTGAGCCTGGCGGTGC
>Ga0214473_10003164_pt1 | contig 20047 bp, 15 predicted proteins | sample RVTome_7_FD_203509 | JGI IMG/M metagenome (GOLD analysis project Ga0214473, IMG submission 203509) | Soil microbial communities from uranium-contaminated site in the Upper Colorado River Basin, Wyoming, United States - RVT98D197 | ecosystem: Environmental > Terrestrial > Soil > Contaminated >... | reverse complement strand
CGGTTGCGAGGACATCCTGGCCGCGGGGGTAGTCCTGACGGGAGGGGCCTCGATCCTCGAAGGTGTCCCCGAACTGGCGGAGCAGATCTTCAACATGCCGGTCCGGCGGGGCTGCCCGACGGACATCGGGGGGCTTACGGACGTGATCAACAGCCCCCTGTATGCGACCGGTGTCGGGCTTGTGCTCTATGGAAGCCGTAACATAGCACGAGAGGCGCTGAGCAGGGCGGAGGGAAATTTCATCAGCCGTATATTCAAGAGGCTCAAATCGTGGGTTCTTGAATTCTTTTAGGGAGGGGGAGGAATTATGTTCGAATTGTCGGATACGGGTTTTGTGAGCGCGGCCAAGATCAAGGTGATCGGCATCGGCGGCGCGGGTGGAAATGCCGTCAACACCATGATTTTATACAACCTTCGGGGGGTTGATTTCATCGCAGCCAATACCGATGCACAGGCGCTGGGGGCCTCCACTTCACCGGCCAAGATCCAGCTCGGCGTCGAGGTCACCAAAGGACTGGGCGCCGGTTCGGACCCCGATATCGGCCGGCAGGCCGCCCTCGAAACCAGGGAGCTGATACGGGAACAGCTTGAGGGAGCCGACATGGTTTTCATCACCGCCGGCCTGGGAGGAGGCACAGGCACGGGGGGAGCGCCGGTAGCGGCGGAAATCGCCAAGGAGATGGGCGCCCTGACTGTGGCGATCGTGACGAAGCCCTTCCAGTTCGAGGGGAAGAAACGAAACGGCCAGGCCGACGAGGGAATCGCCGAACTGCGAAAGAGCGTGGACACCCTCATCATCGTCCCCAACCAGCGACTCCTCAGCCTGGGCGGCCGCAATGTCTCGCTCCTCGAAGCCTTCAAGAAGGCCGACGACATTCTCTACCATGCCGTCAAGGGGATCTCCGATCTGATCATGGTTCCGGGGCTGATCAACCTCGACTTTGCCGATGTGAAGAACATCATGTCGGAAATGGGTTTCGCCCTGATGGGGACCGGCGTGGCCAGCGGCGAGAACAGGGCGGTGGAGGCGGCCCAGAAGGCGATCTCCTCGCCGCTTTTGGAAGACAACACCATTCAGGGCGCCCGCGGCGTTCTGTTGAACATCACCGGCGGCCCGGACATGACCCTCTACGAGATCCACGAGGCCTCCTCGCTGATCCAGGCCGAGGCCCACGAGGATGCAAACATCATCTTCGGCACCGTCGTCGACGAAACGATGACAGACGAGATCCGGATCACCGTGATCGCCACCGGCTTTGAAAATCCCGGCCTGCCCAAAGCCAACGTCACGACGCTCGGCATTCTCCGGCGAAACAGCAATCTGGCCGTGCCCACCTACATCAGGAACGACAAACCGGTTGACGTTTGCGGCACAGTCAAGACCGACAGAGGCGAAGATGAGGGGAAGCCCGATCTGGAGATCCCCACGTTCCTCCGGAGGCAGGCGGATTAAAAATACGTCCGGCGGGGAGGAAAAGGCCTGAGAATGTCCTGGAAACTGAAAAAGAAATGCCTCGCTCTCCTCGCCCGGGAAGAGGGGTACACCCGCAAGATCTGGGGAGATGCCCTGACGATCTGTCTCGCCTACCCGAACGTTTACAGGACGGGGATGTCCAATCTCGGGTTTCAGACCGTCTACGCCCTCATAAACCGCCACCCCGCCTGCCTGTGCGAACGGGTCTTTCTCCCCGATCCCAACGACGAAGCGGCCCATGCCGCCTCCGCAACCCCGCTCTTCAGCCTCGAATCGCAGAAGCCCCTCGGCGATTTCGACATGGTCGCCTTCTCCCTCTCCTTTGAAAACGACTATCCCAACATCCTCCGGATTCTCGATTTAGCGGGGATTCCTCTCGCAGCCGAGATCCGAAGAGAGAAGGACCCCCTCGTTATCGGCGGCGGTATCGCCGCCACCCTCAACCCCGAACCCCTCGCCGACTTCTTCGACCTCTTCCTCTTAGGCGAAGGCGAGGCGGTTCTCCCCGAATTTCTGGATGCCGCGGTCGCCCTCCGCCGGCAGCTTACGCGGGAGGCATTCCTCGCTCACGCGCAGAAAGAGATCTCCGGGGCCTATGTCCCCCGTTTCTACCGGGTCACGAACCAATGCGACGGACGTATCGCCGCCCGGGAGCCCGTCGACGCCGCCTTCCCCCGGCGGATACCCAAACGGTGGGTCCCTGACCTCGACACATTCCCGACCGAACAGGGCATCACCACCGCCGGCACGGAGTTCGGCGGCATGTTTCTCACGGAGGTCAGCCGGGGGTGCCGGCGGGGCTGCCGTTTCTGCGCCGCCGGTTTCGTCTGCCGGCCGGCGCGTTTCCGGAGCGCCGCGTCTCTGGAGGGCTCCTTCCGGCGGGGGCTCGAAAAAAGGAAGACGATCGGCCTTTTAGGCACGGCCGTCTCGGACCACCCCGATCTCATCCCTCTGTGCCGTTCTATCCTGGACAACGGCGGAGGATCTGTGGCCGTCGGCTCTCTCCGCCTTGATCGCCTGAGCGTCCCCCTGGTGGCGCTCCTGAAGGAAACGGGAATGGAGACCGTCTCCCTCGCACCTGAGGCCGGATCTCAGCGTCTCCGGGATGTGATCCGCAAGGGGTTCACTGCAGAGGAGATCTTTTCCGCGGTTGAAAAACTCATCGAATATGATATGCTGCATCTACGGCTCTACTTCATGGTGGGCCTCCCGACGGAAACGGACGAGGATATGGATGCCATCGTCCAATTGGTCAAGGGGATGGAGCATCGAGCCCGCCGGTATTCGGCGGGCAGGAAAGGGTTCCGGCGTCTAACGCTCAGCATCAACCAGTTCATCCCCAAACCCGGAACTCCCTTCCAGTGGCACCCCCTGGAGGATACGGCCGTCGTCAGGAGAAGGATCCGGCGGATCACCGGCGCCTTGCGGGACGAAAAGGCGGTCCGGGTCATCCACGACATCCCGAAGTGGAATTATATCCAGGCGCTGCTCTCGCTGGGCGACCGAACGGTGGGAAAACTGCTGCTCGCGGTTCACCGTCACGGGGGCAACTGGGCGCAAGCCTTTAAGGAAGTGAATGTGAATCCCGACTTCTACGTCTACCGCCGGAAGGAGACCGGGGAGATCCTGCCGTGGGATTTTATCGATCACGGCATTGAAAAAACATTCCTAATCAGCGAATACCGGAAGGCCCTGGGGACAGATTTAAATCTGTCCCCATAAACAAGGAGACAAAACCATGACAGTCGTCCGCACCCCCCATCCCCGGACCAGACAGATGAAGGGGATGATCCTCTTCATCGCCGCACTGGTCCTGTTGGTTGTTTTTCTTCGGATCATCGGCCTGATCACCGAATGGTTCTGGTTTCAGGAAGTGGGTTATCAGCAGATCTTTACCGTGACCCTCCTGGCGAAGATCAAGACCGGCCTTCTCTTTGGCGCGGTTTTCTTTGTCATCCTCTACGGCAGTCTCCTGATCGCGCTGCGCCTTTCGCGGGAACCCCTTTTCGGCGATCAGGCGGGATCGTTCGACATTCCGCTCCGGCAGATGGAGCCGGGCGCCCTCAAGATCCTGGTCTCCGCGGGATCGCTCCTCTTCGGCCTTTTCGCCGCGGCGAACGGATCCGATCAGTGGGAAAACTTTCTCCGCTTCGTCAACGCGGCCCCCTTCGGCGTCTCCGACCCGCTGTTCCAGAAGGATATCGGCTTCTACGTCTTCCAGCTCCCCTTCCTTCTCCATATCCACGGCTGGCTGAAGTTCGTCCTCATGGTGACTGCGGCGGCGACGGGGGCCATCTATCTCATCAGGCGATCATTTCTGTTTATACCGCCCCGGGTATGGAAGATTGCGCCCGCCGCCCGTGCGCATCTCGCCCTCCTTGTCGCCCTGTTCTTTTTCTGGGGCGTCTTCGGGACCTGGCTTGACCTCAACGACCTCCTCTTTGCGAAACGAGGGGTGGTCTTCGGTCCCGGCTACACCGACACGACCACCCAGCTCTGGGTGCTGAAACTCATGATGGGGCTCTATGCACTCTCCGGGATCGCCGCGATTTTCTATGCCTTCCGTCCGGACTGGCGGGTTCCGGCGGCGGCGGTTCTCCTTCTCATCGCCGTGACCGTCCTGGGCCGGGGGATCTACCCCTCCCTCGTCCAGAAATTTCAAGTGATTCCCAACGAGATCGTTGCCGAAACCCCCTATCTGGAGAAGAACATCCGCTATACGCGCCTTGCCTATGGCCTGACCCAGATCGAGGAGAAGGAATTCCCGACGGAAGAGAATCTGACGGCGAAGGACCTGGAGAAGAACAACCTCACGGTAAAGAACATCCGGCTGTGGAACCATGCACCGCTCCTGCAGACCTACAGCCAGCTCCAGGAGATGCGGACCTACTACAAGTTCACCGGCGTCGACAACGACCGCTACACGATCAACGGCGAATACCGGCAGGTGATGCTCTCCCCGCGGGAGATCTCCTATCCGGCCCTGCCGTCCCGGACCTGGGTGAACGAACATCTTGCCTACACCCATGGCTACGGCGTCGTTCTGGGCCCGGTGAACCGCATCTCCCCGGAGGGGCTCCCGGAATTCTTCATCAAGGACATCCCCCCCGTCTCGACGACGCCCCTGAAGGTCACCCGTCCGGAGATCTACTTCGGGGAGAACTCCAACGAATATGTCTTTGTCAAGACCAAGATGCCGGAGTTCGACTACCCGGTGGGCGACAAGAACGTCTACTCCCGCTACGAGGGAAAAGGAGGGGTCCCGCTCTCCTTTCTGAGGAAACTGATCTTTGCGGTCCGTTTCGGTTCCATCACCCTCCTTCTGTCCGACGATATCACCTCCGACAGCCGGGTGATGTACCACCGCAATGTCCGCGAACGGGTCTCCATGATCGTCCCCTTTGCACACCTCGACCAGGACCCCTACCTTGTCATCTCCCCGGAGGGGCGCCTGCTCTGGTTCATCGACGGCTACACGGTCACGGACCGCTTCCCCTACTCGGAGCCCACCCTGGACGTGGGCAACTACATCCGCAACACCTTGAAGGCGGTGGTGGACGCCTATGATGGAACGGTCCAGCTCTACGTGAGCGATCCGACCGACCCCATTATGCAGACCTACAGCCGGATCTTCCCCGGCGTCTTCAAGCCCCTGGGCGAGATGCCGGAGGCGCTCCGGAGCCACGTCCGCTATCCGCCGGGATTGCTGGCGATCCAGGCGCGGATGTACCGGGCGTACCACATGCAGGACCCGCAGGTCTTCTACAACAAGGAAGACCTCTGGTCGATCCCGGGGAAACAGGTCGCCGGCGGCCAGCAGGCCATGGACCCCTACTACACGATTATGAAGCTCCCCGGGACCGAGAAGGAGGAGTTCATTCTCCTGGCCCCCTTCACGCCCAGCATGAAGGACAACATGTCGGCCTGGATGGCCGCCCGCTGCGACGCCCCAAATTACGGGAAGGTGATCGTCTACAAATTCCCCAAGCAGAAGCTGGTCTACGGCCCGCGCCAGATCGAGGCCCGGATCGACCAGGACACCGAGATCTCCAAGCAGCTGACGCTCTGGCAGCAGAGGGGCTCGAACGTGATCCGGGGGAGCCTGCTGGCGATCCCGATCGAAAAGTCGATCCTCTACGTCGAATCCCTCTACCTCGCCGCCGAGAACGGCCAGCTCCCCGAGCTCAAAAGGGTGATCGTGGCCTACGGAAATACAATCGCCATGGAGGAGACGCTCGACCTTGCCCTGCAGAAGATCTTCGGCGGGGCGCAGATGAAGGACCGGGAACCACAGACGGAGGTGAGGCAGCCGCCGGCGGGCGCTGAGCTGAGCGACCGGCAGACGGCCATCGAGGCCCTCGGCCATTTCCGGAAGGCGCAGGAATTCCTCCGGCAGGGGAACTGGGGGGGGTTCGGCGAGGAGCTTAAAAAAACGGGAGAGATCCTTCTCTCGATCGAAAAGAAGGGCGGAAAGGCAAAATAGCGTTTCTAAGTAAAAACCGGCCGGTTGCAAAGCCGTCAATAGGGTTACACAGATATTCAAGGAGGTCAGGGTCATGGTCAGGGATAGTGCGGCGGTTTCCACCACTGCATGCCGGGAAAAAGGGGAGGCCCCCGGCCGGGGACTCGTCAGAACGGTCGTTTGCCTGTGCCTGCTGCTTCTGGTGAGCGGCTGCACGCCCAAGCTCTACAACATTGACATGCGGTATCAACCGACAAAGACGATCACGCCGGCTCTGAACGACGGCCGGAAATACAGCCTTACCGTGGCCTCTTTCACCGACCGCCGGAAGATGGACGACACGCTCCTGATCGGTCGGGTCTTTAAATCCGACGGCTCCTCCATCCCGATCCTGCCTAAATACGTCAAGGCGACGGACGCCGTGGCCTCGGCGCTCCGCGAACTTCTCATCAAATCGGGATACAGCGTCGTCCCGGACAAGCCGGCCTGGAACCTGGAGGAGGCCGCCATCCAGCCGGGCTGGGGCACGCTCCTCGTCGGCGGCGCCATTGACGATCTCGATGTGACCTGCCTCGACACTATCCCGAGAATACGCTACACGGCCAAGGTGCGGGTGACGCTGATCTTTGCCGACGTCCAGAAGAAGAGAATCTTCTACAAGGTGACTTCGGAGAGCAGTTCTTCCCTGGATCATGTCGTTTTTTCAGAGGAGAAGTTGGAAAGCCAGATCAATGGCGTCCTGTCGGACGCGATGGAAAAGGCGATCGAAGGACCGGAAACCGGCCGCCGGATCCGGGAGGCGCTCAAACAGTAGCTGCCTCAGGCCGGCTTCTGCCGTCAAGGCTCCCGCAAAACCGGCAGGCAAGCCGTTAAAACAGGGAGCCGTCACCAGTGGGGCTGGTTGCCGATGCGGTGTCCCATAACCTCGGTGGTGTCGGACACCACGACGAAGGCGGCCGGATCCTCGCTGCGGACGATCTGCTTGAGGGTCGCCACCTCCCGGAAGGTCACCACCGTGTAGAGGATCTGCTGCTCCCGCTGCGAATAGGCCCCCTGACCGCGGAGGATGGTCACGCCGCGGTGGATTTCGGTGAGAATCCGGGGAGAGATCTTTTCCCACCGGGGCGAGATGATGAAGACCGCCTTCCGCTGGCTTAAGCCCGTCACGACCAGGTCGACGATCTTCGTGGAAACATAGAGGTAGATGAGGGTATAGAGGGCGTCTTCCAGGGAGATGAGCAGGGCTGCGGTTGCCAGCACCAGGGTGTTGAAGGCCAGGACCGTCGTCCCCACGCGGATGGAAAAGCGCTGGAGGAAGATCACCGACAGGATATCGGTCCCGCCGGCGGATCCCATCGATTTGAGGATAACCCCCGACCCCGTTCCGAAGATGAGACCGGCAAGAATGGCGGCCAGCAGCTTGTCCTGGACCGGAACGGGGAATTGAGCCCATTGGACGGCGGCGGAAAAGATCAGCGTCCCGACGATGCTGTAGAGGAAAAACCGGCGGCTGATGAAATACCAGCCGGCGATGAACAGCGGCACGTTCGCAAGGGCGTAGATCAGGGCAACGGAGAGAGACGGGACGAGGTAATGAAAGACGAGGGCCAGACCCGTCACGCCGCCGCTGACGAAGCCGTGGGGAATCAGGATGCCGTTGACGCCCACGCCGCACAGGAGGCTTCCCAGAACCAGCAGCACCAGGTTCCAGCCGATGTTCTTCAGAACCGGCCAGCCTCCCCACCGGAAAAGGACCGGCATCATCATCACCTCCCGTTCACGGATGATCCCCACAGCGATCGGTCTGCGGGGATTCGTATTTCCGGCAGCCTCAGGCGCCGCCTCCGGGCGAAAGCGCCGACCCTGCCGGTGCGAACATGATACAGGGATTGCCGGAAAAAGTATACCGGCAATTCCCGCGGCGACCACTTCATCGCCCCTGCCGCTCTGCAACGAAAGGTGCTTCGGATGCCCCGGTCAGTAAATCATTGACATGCAGGTTGCTTCTTCCTATACTGGCCCCGCAAAAAAGTTTCCGGACGAGTGGATATCCTGTCATGGGTCGAAAAATGGATACCATGAGCCGTCCGGTTTCATTGACCCCGCACCAAGGCATCCCAGAGAATCATATGGAGGAAAAAACGCGAAAACGGCAGGCAACGCATGCGGACGGCGCCATCGACAACGGGCTTGCCGGGGGTGGGTCCCCGGCCGTCGTGGCGGGCATCGGCGCCGGGACAGGCGCCTTGAAGTCGCTCAGGAAGATTCTCGGCGGGCTGCCTTCCGGGCAGGGCGTGGCCGTCGTCCTGATCCATCACCCCGAACTCACGAAGAAAAACCTGGTTAAACTGCTGAAGGGTCAGACGGCGCTGGAGGTGGTGGAAGCGGCCGACGGCATGGCGGTCCTGGCCGACCGCATCCATGTCATGCCGCCGGAGAAGTTCCTCAACATCGCCCAGGATCGGCTGACGCTCACGGCGCCGGTCCACTGCGACGGCCTGCTGATGCCGATCGATCATTTCTTCTGCTCCCTGGCCGACGACCGGCGAAACCGATGCTGCGGCATCCTGTTGTCGGGCGGCGGCGGCGACGGCACCCTGGGGCTGTCGGAGATCAGGGCCGCCGGCGGCAGGACGATCGTCGAGGACCCGAAGAATGTCAAGTTCCACGATATGCCGCAAAGCGCCACCGACGCGGGCGTGGCGGATGCGGTTCTCCCGTCCGACGCCATCGCCGGCGCCGTCGCCGAGCTGGCCGGGCAGGTGATCGCGGCGGCCCGGAACGACAAAGCGGCCTCGCCGGAGGCCGACGCCGGCCTACGGGCCGTCCTGGATATCCTGCGCGCCAGGGTCGGTCACGACTTTCGCTGCTACAAACCCAGCACCCTCCTACGGCGGATCCGCCGGCGGATGACGCTGAAGAGTATCGCCACCATGGACGAATATGCCCGGCGCTTGTCCGATCAGCTCGACGAGGTCGGCCTGCTGCAGAAGGACCTGCTCATCGGCGTCACGGACTTCTTTCGCCAACCTCAGGCTTGGGAGACTCTGGAGAAGAGTGTCATCGCGCCGCTCTTGGAAGACGCCACGCCAGGATCGGAAATCCGCGTCTGGGTACCGGGCTGCTCCTCGGGCAAGGAGGTCTACGGCCTGGCCATGCTGCTGACCGAGCAGGCGGAGAGGAGCGGCAGGAAGACGGATTTTCAGATATTCGCTACCGACGCCGATCTCACCTCGCTGGCAACGGCCCGCACCGGCAGCTATCCGGCGGAAGAAATCGGCGAGAACATCTCGGCCGAGCGGCTCAAGCGGTTCTTTTCCCGGAGGGACGGCCGCTATCAGGTCATCAAGAGCATCCGCGAGCGGGTCGTGTTCGCCGCGCAAAACATCACGGCCGATCCGCCCTTCTCCCGGCTTGACCTGATCATCTGCCGCAATCTCCTGATTTACCTCGATCAGCAGATCCAGAAGAAGATCATCGCTCTGTTTCACTTCGCATTGCGCGACGGAGGATTTCTCTTCCTGGGCAACGCCGAAACCGTGGGAGACAGGGAGGAACTCTTCGAGCCGGTCTCGAAGAAATGGCGGATCTATCGCCGCATCGGCGTCGGGCATCGCGTGAACGTCGAAATCCCAGCCCGCCCCGCCACCCAACCGGCGCTGTTCAAACCCCCGGCATCGGCTGCGCCCCCCAGGCCGAGTCTGACCTCGATGGCCCAGCAGACCCTCCTGGACCGGTTTGCCCCCACCTGCGTGATGATCGACCGGAAACTCCAGGTGCTCTACGTGCATGGGATGATCGAGAACTACCTGACCATCCCCGCGGGCGAGTTGACCACCCGGGTCGTGGACATGTCCAGGGAGGGCTTGCGGGCCAGGCTGCGCGCTGCGATCGCCAAGTGCATCGAAACCGGCCGGCCGGCCGCTTTCACCGCCCGCACCAGGCGCGGCGAGAAATCGGTGCCGGTCAAGGCCACGGTCAGCCCCTTGCGGCACCTCAGAGAAACCGACGGCCTGCTTTTGATCACTTTCGAAGACCAGCGCCTCCCGGTCGCAGTGAAGTCGGGCCGGACGGCCGGGGTGGAAGATGATGTCCGGCAACTGGCAGACGAATTGAAGATCACCCGCGAGGAGCTGCAGAGCACCATCGACCAACTGGAGGGTTCCAACGACCAGCTCAAGGCCTCCAACGAGGAGGTCACGGCGGCAAACGAAGAACTCCAGTCCGCAAACGAGGAGATGGAGACCTCCAAAGAGGAGCTCCAGTCCCTCAACGAGGAGCTCAATACCATCAACATCCGCCTCCAGGAGAAGGTCGACGAGCTGGAAAGCACGAACAACGATGTGGTGAACCTCCTGGCCAGTACGAGCATCGCCACCCTCTTTTTGGACAGGGGCTTCAGGATCAAGCGCTTCACGCCGGCGATCACCCGCCTGATGAGCCTGATCCCCACCGACCTTGGCCGGCCGATCGGGGATATTTTGATGCGTTTCACCGACGAGGCGCTTCTGGACGACGCCCGCCGGGTGCTCGTGGATCTGGCCCCTCTCACCCGGGAGGTGCAAGCCGACGACGGCCGCTGGTACATCCGCCGCATCATGCCCTACCGGACGCAGGACGACCGCATCGAGGGGGTGGTCGCCACCTTCGTCGACGTCATGGAGATCAAGCAGGCAGAGGAGGCGCTCCGCGAGGTTCACAAACGGACGGTGTGGCTCGCCCGGTTCCCCGATGAAAATCCTATCCCGGTGATGCGCGCATCGGCGGAAGGCACGATCCTCTATTGCAACCCGGCGTCCATGAAAAACAGGGAGTGGGCGTGCAGCGTCGGCGATCCCCTCCCCGACCCGGTCCGGACGCTGGTCACCCCAGCGATGGCATCGGGAGAAGAGCTCCACCGGGAGGTCCAACTGGGCGCGAGCTTCTACGCCGTCACGCTTGTGCCCTTTCCCGAGGAGTCGTACGTCAACATCTACGGTCGGGAAATCACAACACGCAAGCGGGCCGAAGAAGAGATTCGCAGGAGCGAGGAGCGGCTAAAACGGGCGCAGGAGATCGCCCATCTCGGCAGTTGGGATCTGGACCTGGTCGACAACCGACTCATCTGGTCGGATGAGGTGTATCGTATCTTCGGCCTCCAGCCGCAGGAGTTCGCCGCAACCTACGAGGCCTTTCTCGAACGCGTGCATCCCAACGACCGCGAGGCCGTGGATGCCGCCTATTCAGGATCGATTCGGGAAAACCGCGATGCCTATGAGATCGAGCATCGGGTGATCCGGAAGCATACCGGCGAAATACGCTTCGTCCAGGAGCGCTGCCAGCACTTCAGGGACGCATCGGGTGCGATCGTCCGCTCGGTCGGGATGGTTCACGACATCACCGGGCGCAAGCGGGCGGAGGACAACGCCCGGCGGCAGGGCGAACTCCTGGCGGGAATCAACCGGATCCTGAACGCGGTCCTGCACTCCGATTCGGAAGAGGAACTGGGCAAGACCTGCCTGGCCGTGGCCGAAGAGATCACCGGCAGCGGGATCGGCTTCATCGGCGAGATCGGCCCGGACGGCTTGCTTCACGACGTCGCGATCAGCAACCCCGGTTGGGAGGCCTGCAGGATGACCGATTCGACCGGCCATCGACGCTCCCCGGGGAACTTCAAGATCCACGGCATCTACGGCCGGGTCCTGAAAGACGGTAAGGGCTTTTTCACCAACGATCCGGCCTCCCATCCCGACCGCATCGGATCGCTCCCGGGCCATCCGCCGCTGGCGTCTTTCCTGGGCGCCCCCTTGCTGAGCGAGGACAGGGTGATCGGTATGATCGCCGTGGGCAATCGGAAAGCCGGATACGGCACGCCGCAACTGGAGGCATTGGAAGCCCTCGCGCCGATCGTCCTGGAGGCTTTCCAGCGCAAGCGGGCCGAGGAGGCGCTGCGCAAACTGAACGCCGAACTGGAGGAGCGCGTCGCCGAGCAGACCGCCGAGATCCGCCGGAGCTGCGAGGCGGTAGAGGCGGAGAGGCAGCGCTTCTACAACGTCCTGGAGTCGCTGCCCGCCTACGTGGTGCTCCTGACGCCGAACTATCATGTGCCCTTCGCCAACCGGTTCTTCCGGGAGCGGTTCGGCGAGGCCCACGGGAAACGCTGTTACGAGTACCTCTTCCAGCGGACCGAACCCTGCGACATCTGCGAAACCTACGCCGTTCTGAAAACCGGAAAGCCCCACCACTGGGAGTGGATCGGCCCGGACAGCCGCAACTACGATGTCCACGACTTCCCCTTCACCGACAGCGACGGCGCCCCCTTCATCCTGGAGGTGGGGATCGACATCACCGAAATCAAGCGAGCCGAGGCAGCGCTCAAGGAGGTCAACGAGACGCTGGAGCGGAGGGTTGCCGAGCGCACGGCGGAGTTGGAAGCGGCCCACGCGGCAACCAAAAGGGAAAAGAGATTGCTGGAAACGGTCATGGATGCCTTACCGGTGGGTGTTGCCATCACCGACACCAAGGGAGGCCAACTCAAGTCCAACCGCGCCTACGAGCAGGTCTGGGGCGGGCCGAGGCCGTCGGCGGATTCCGTCGCCGACTACACCGCCTACCGGGCGTGGTGGGCGGAGACGGGCGAACCCCTCCAGCCGGAGGAATGGGCCTCGGCACGGGCGGTCCAAAAGGGGGAGTTTGTCAGCGGGCAGTTGCTCGAGATCGAGCGGTTCGACGGCGCCCGCGCCTTTGTCCTCAACAGCGCGTCGCCCATCCTCGACGCCGAGGGAAAGATCGTCGGCAGCGCCGTGGCCATCCAGGATATCACCGAGCTCAAGCAGGCGGAGGACGCCTTGAAGGAGCGGACGAGGCAGCTCGAGGCCGCTAACGGGGAGCTGGAGGGTTTCAGCTACACCATCTCCCACGACCTCCGCGCCCCGCTCAGGGCCATCGACGGGTACAGCCGGATGATCCTCAGAAAGCACGCCGATCGATTCGATGACGACGCCCTCGACAAATTCAATGTTATCCGGGACAACACGCGGATGATGGGCCAGCTCATCGATGACCTCCTGGCCTTCTCCCGCCTGGGCAGGGCGCAACTGTCCGCGGTAACGCTGGACATCAAGGGACTGATCAGGGAGGTCTGGGAAGAACTGATAGCCCAAAACCCGAATCGTCACCTGACGCTGAAGACCGCGGAGATCCCCACGAGCAGGGGGGACCGGGGGCTCATCAAGCAGGTCCTCGTCAACATCCTCTCCAACGCCGTCAAGTTCACCAAGACGCGGGAAAAAGCGCTCATCGAGGCGGGCGGAGACAAGAAAGAGGGCGAGATCGTCTATTACGTCCGGGACAACGGGATCGGATTCGACATACAGTACCACGACAAGCTGTTCGGCGTTTTCCAACGCCTCCATAACACCGACGAGTTCGAGGGAACCGGGGTGGGACTCGCCATCGTCCAGCGGATCATCCACCGGCACGGTGGCCAGATATGGGCGGAAGGCGAGATCGACAAGGGCGCCTGTTTTTACTTCTCGCTCCCCGCTTGAGGTTCCCGCTCAAGGTGGATGTTCTCGCAAAAAACTCGGCTTTCCTCTCTTCTCCTGGCGGGAAGGGATTAACCAAAAAGCTTCCCCTTCCCTGGCAGGAAGAGATCAAGGGGGAGTGGAATGTAACTTTTTGAAATCAGATCGATGCTCCCCCTGGCCTTTCCCTGTCAGGAGGAGGGCATGTCAGACTTTTTACAACTTCATCAAGGCGGACGGACCGGGAAACTCTCGGGGCCTAAAATTTCGTAGCACTATAAATTTCCTGAATCCGTGGCATTCAATGTGCTTGCCGCGTAAAATGGTTATAAACGGACACCTGATCCGGCCGCCTTCATCTGAAGACGGCAGGCATCACGCACCAACTGACGTCAATATCCAGCACCGCCAACTCGCCCGTGCGGGTGGACACCATCTCAACGTCAGGGGACGTCTTGCCAATCAGACGCGAAGACTTCTCCTTCTTGACGATCCCATATAAGTAGTTTTCGACTACCATTCGGCTTCCATTTAATCCTTATTGATTTACCTAATGCCGGAGATTAGAAGATAATCAGTAAACTCAGCAGGCTGCCAGGGAGGATTAAAATGGAAAATATTATTTTTAACGACCGTCGCGAGGCAGGAAGAATATTATCCGCTCATCTCATCAGGCAAGGCTACAAGAGTAAAAATCCAGTAGTATTGGGTATCCCCCGGGGGGGCGTCGTGGTAGCCGAGGAGATTGCGCAAGGCCTGTCGGCGCCGCTGGATGTCATCATCGCCCGTAAACTTCGCGCCCCCGACCAACCGGAACTGGCTATCGGCGCGGTGATCAGCGGCGACCACATCACCGTCATCAACGAAGAGCTGGCCCGCGCGACAGGCGCCACAAAAAGTTACCTGGACCGAGAGATTGCTTATCAACAGGCCGAGATTGAGCGACGGATGCAATTCTACCGAGGGGAACAGCCGGCCACGGAGGTTACCGGAAAAGCTGTCATTGTCGTGGACGACGGCATCGCCACCGGATACACCTTTCGCGCTGCCCTGGAAGGCCTGCGGCGTCGTCATCCTAAAAAGCTGATCGCCGCAGCCCCGGTGGGAGCCAGCGACAGCACTGAAATGCTGCGCTCCTTTGCCGATGAAGTCATCTGCCTGAGCACACCCATTTCCTTCTATGCCGTGGGCGCCTGGTACCGTAATTTTGACCAGACAACGGATGAAGAAGTTATGTCAATTTTGCGTCGTAACTGGGCCCGATTTGAAGCCCGGGAGGCGGTAAGCATCTAAAAATTAAAAAGGGGGGTCCGGCCCATGAATCAACCTACAGCGGGTGGCGGCCATGAAAAACAGGTCTTCATTCGCACTGATGCGGGACAACTCCCGGGGATTCTTGGTAACCCCCCCGGCTCCAAAGGCCTGGTCATTTTTGCCCATGGCAGCGGCAGCGGACGTCTCAGCCCGAGGAATAATTACGTCGCCCGGGTACTGCAAGGTGCAGGACTTTCAACGCTGCTGGTGGACCTCTTAGGGGAACAGGAAGCCATGGACCGGCGGAAGGTTTTTGACATAGATTTGCTGGCCGACCGTTTGCTGGCCTGCGCCCGGTGGTCGTCAAAGCAATCGGCAACAAAAGCTTTATTACCGGGCTACTTTGGAGCGAGCACGGGCGCCGGCGCCGCCCTTCAGGCCGCGGCACGCGAACCCGCATCGGTGAAGGCCGTTGTCTCCCGCGGGGGAAGGCCGGACCTGGCCATGTCTTACCTGCCCCGCGTCCAGGCGCCTACCCTTCTCATTGTCGGAGGTGACGACTACCCCGTCATTGCCATGAATGAAGCGGCCTTTGCCAAACTGCAATGCATAAAAAAATTAGTCATCGTTCCTGGTGCGACACACCTCTTCGAGGAACCCGGGACCCTTGAAAAAGTGGCTCAACTGGCACGTGACTGGTTTGTCACCCACTTCCTTTCGCAGGCCCCATAAATAGAAACGACGCCGTACCGCCGCTCACTCACGGCAATTCCTCCGGCAAGGGATAAGGGATGATGAAATTATTTCTCGCCTCTTCCAGCAAACATCTACGGCCTTCCCTCGTCAAACAGGGCCGCGCCATTGGAGGCTATGAAACCTATACCTTTGCCGACCAGGAGCGGGGATATCGTTTGAAGGAAGATGTGGAGGGGAAATCGATTGCCCTCATCGCCTCCATTCTTCCGGCCCCTGAATCGCTTTTTGAACTCCTGGCCCTCTATAGGTTGATCGTTGAAAATGGTGCCGCCGAAACGGTTTTGATCGTCCCGTACCTGGGATATGCGCGCCAAGACCGGCCCCTCCGGAAAGGCGAGGCCGGCATCGGCCTCATGGTCGCCGAAATCCTAACGCATTTGCAGGCATCTCAACTTATCCTCTGGGACCTGCACAGCGAGCCTATTCGTCGCGCCTTTGGTCCCTCCCTGATGGAACTGTCCGCCTTACCACTCTTTGCCTCGCTGCTGGCCGACCGGCCGCCGGAGGTAATCGTGGCGCCCGATACCGGTTCGATCCCACGGGCAGAAAAGCTGGCAAAGCTTCTGATGCCCCATCCGGGGATCGCCCTGGTCGATAAGGTCCGCCCTCGGCCGAATGTCGCCGTGGCGAGAACACTGTCCGGAGATGTTCAGGGGAAAGAGGTACTCATCATCGATGACATGATCGATACGGGCGGCACGCTCGCGGAAGCGGTAAAACTTGTATCTGAAAAAGGCGCCTCCTCCATTCGACTTGCCGCCACGCATGGCATTTTTTCCGGCCAGGCAAGAGAACGTCTTTCGCGACTGCCTATCAGCGAAATACTGATCACCAACACGCTGCCTCAGATCCGTTATCCGAAAATCAGACGCCTCGATATTGTACCGCTGCTTCTTGCCGCCCTGCCGCGTTTATAAAGCGATCGGCTTTCCCTGTTGTATCAGCATAAACGAACCCGCCCCCACCCATAACCGGTTATTGGTAAAGTAGGCATAAACTTTTCTGACTCTCGGAGATTTCTCATGACTTACGCACGCAAAAGGTCCGATGTCGATGCAGCCTTTTCTTTTTGGGGTATGGCTCTGCAGGAGCGGACTCGCCCTCTTCTTCTTCACCTGCCGGCCCGACCGTCATGGCCTCCACGAGTTTTTCCCCGCCGGGCAATGCATCTTCCACATAGTCGGGCTCTCTGAGATGGGCCTGCCCTTTGCCCGCAGCGCGAAGTTCCTTTTCGCCAAGTTCTTCTTCAATCGGCGGATCTGCCTTGAATTCCGCGGCGTCCTGCGGCGACTCCTGGTTTTCGTAATCACCAAGTTCCCAGATCATGTTATCCAGATCCTTGTCTCGTTCCTTCTCCACACCGCTCTCGAACTCATTGGTCTTTTCACCCATGAGTTTGTCCAAAGGTTTAACTTTCTCATCACGGACCATACTGTTCCTCCTTTGAAGCACATCTGTTAAAAAAGAAAGCCTGCTTCTCTTATAAGGCGTTCCCCATCTTGCTTTATAATATAGCAATGCTTTCCACCATGGCAAGGTCCCCCCCCGCAAGTACCGAGATCAAACAACATCTCCCCTCAGACGTCGTTATCCTTGACGCGGCGTATTTCCTTTCATGAATCCGGTAGTTTTTCCCTGCTATTAAACTCCCATCAAATCCTTATTGTTTTTAGACATTGGGCAGAATAGTTTAAGTTGTAAGGGACAGGATCTTTTGTCGATTGTCCTTGGATCGGGGTGGGTTCCCGCCCCTGAGCCGCCATGGCAGGGAATGAAAGAAGGCAGGTCCTGCAGGGGAATGGAGGGGTCTGAATGACCTTCATGCTGCCGGCAGGACGCATAATAGTAAAATCTATTTCAGACAAGGAGGTAAGACGATCATGTATGGACCCAGAGTTTGGAGATGGGGGGGGATCTCAGACCCGCTAAGCGAAATGCAGCGCCTGCAGAGGGAAGTGAATCGCCTGTTTGCCGGCACCGGCAGGTACCAGGGGGTCGATTATCCGGCTATCAACGTGCTGCTGAGTGAAGACGATGTCATCGTGACAGCGGAGGTTCCAGGGCTGGAGGCCGACAAGACGGACATATCCATCACCCGGGATGTCCTTACGATCAGCGGTTCACGCGAGTCGGAAATCCTAAAAGAGGGAGAAAGCTATCACCGTCAGGAACGTACGGGCGGCCAGTTCACGCGCACGCTGCAGTTGCCGTTCATTGTCGATTCCGGCAAAGTCGAAGCCAGATATGAGAAGGGCATCCTGTCGATTAAGCTGCCCCGGGCGGAGGAAGACAAACCGAAAAAGATAGCGGTCAAGACAGAATAAGGGAAGGAGGAGGGAGTCATCATGGAGGAAGAAAAAAAAGAATTTCAGAAACAGGTATCTCAGACCCCGGTCGAGCAGGAGCGGACAAGAAGCAGAAAAACCTATGTGCCGAGGGTGGACATTTACGAGAAAAAAGATGCGATGGTGCTTTTGGCGGATATGCCGGGTGTGGACGAGAAATCGGTGGATGTGACCCTCGACAAGAATGTGCTGACCATCAGGGGAACCGTTGAGCCGAAAGTTTGTAAAGATCACAGCGTTTACTATACCGAATATGACATGGGCGATTATGAACGGGTCTTTACGATCACCAACGAGATCGATCCAAATCGAATCGAGGCTCAAGTCAAAAACGGCGTTTTGCGACTCACGCTGTCCAAAGCGGAAGAGGTCAAAGTGAAAAAAATCGCCGTGAAAGTTTCATGAGCGTAGAAAAGGAGGTTTAGATATGGCTATCCGGGATCTGTTACCCTCAATCTGGCGAAGGGATGTTGCACCCGCCAGAGAGGAGGATGAGTCTCCATTTTATACACTTCAGCAGGAAATGAACCGGGTGTTCGATGATTTTTCGAAAGGATTTGATGTGACGCCATTCTCTGTCGTTCGTGAGCCCTTCGGGAAATTTTCCCCTGTTGTTGATATCAAGGAAAACGACAAGGAAATCATAGTCACAGCGGAACTCCCCGGGCTGGACGAAAAAGATTTTGAGCTTTTCCTCACGGAGGATGCCCTGACCATTAAGGGTGAGAAAAAAGAAAAAAAAGAGGATAAAAAGAAAGGTTATTATCATATGGAGAGCAGTTACGGCTATTTCAGCCGGGTGATTCCCCTGCCTCCCGACATCAGCAGGGACGAGGTCAAGGCCAAATATAAAAAAGGGATACTGACCGTTGAATTGCCCAGAACGGAGGAGGCCCGATCCAAAGTAAAGAAGATCTCCATAAAGGTGGATTGATGTCGGTGTTTCGCAGCCCCTGTGACCGAACCGGCGACTATGGGCATCGGCTTTGATAAGGCATTGCTTTTTCAAGTTGCGGGTATGTGAAGAAGGATCTTGTGGTCAATTGAATTTTGACCACAAAATATGGGGTGCGGTCTCGGTGATGATGGAAGGTGTGTATCGGGTTGCCTAATCTTCCGGTTGAGCAATCCGGTTTTTGGCTGTTTCGCCTGTTTAATAGCGGCCAATGAACAATAAATGTCTATGACTTATGTTGAGGCGATTATAATCCTGTTTGCGATCGTTGATCCGATAGGGAATATTCCGATATTTCTCAATGTTACAGACTATCTGGGCCCCAAGGAGAGCCGTAAGGCATTCAATACGTCGGTCATTGTTGGAGCTGTGATACTTTTAGTTTTTGCTTTTGCCGGTCAAACGGTACTGAGCCGGGTCTTCAATATAGAAGTAAATGATATAATGATCGCAGGTGGGGTGCTGTTATTTATTCTGGCGAACGATCATCTTTTTGGCGGCAGATTTGAACGCATCACGGCATTAAAAAGTGAAACACAGCCATACGAAATAGGATCTGTACCATTGGGATGTCCGCTGTTGGCCGGACCAGGGGCAATGATTACCAGCCTCACAATAATTCAGAAAGCTGGTCCTGCGGCCGTCGTTATAGCAATCATTGTGGTATTTGCGGCGACGTGGCTGATGCTGCAATTTGTTAGGCCGCTTCAAAAGGCGATGGGCAGGCTCATTTCGCAGGTGTTTTCAAAGGTGCTGGCGCTATTCATCGCGGCCATCGGTGTAAATATGGTACTTAAGGGCATCAGCGCATATATTCATACCGTTAGATAGTGCTTGTTACTCAATAACAAAACATCACGTGATTTGAAATTGCTCAAGGGTGAGACAGATGGAAATCAACTGTTACATCATGATAATTATGATTAAAGCAGTATAAATCAAAATTATTTACGTTTCGATCTGCTCCTTCAGACGCACGATGGTGGGGGAGATCCGGACGGGGTAGAGCTTCTCCGCATGCAATTTCCGAAGGTAGGGAGGAAGGCACTTCATCTGTTCAGCGGTGGCGGCGGCTATTTCCGGGAGTTTCCTCGATGGGGCGACCCGCCTCCCCCCGGCCACCACCTGTTCTACGAGGGGGGCGCCCTCGCCTTCATCCCCGTCGACGGTAATGAGATCTTCCGCCATCACTCCCTTTTCGTATCGGCGGAAAACCTGTTTGCGGCCCGGCCAGGTGACCTTGCCCGTTGATTTCTTCATTCTCGGCCTGCCCGCATACTCCATGAGCTTGTAGGC
>Ga0214473_10003163_pt1 | contig 20047 bp, 18 predicted proteins | sample RVTome_7_FD_203509 | JGI IMG/M metagenome (GOLD analysis project Ga0214473, IMG submission 203509) | Soil microbial communities from uranium-contaminated site in the Upper Colorado River Basin, Wyoming, United States - RVT98D197 | ecosystem: Environmental > Terrestrial > Soil > Contaminated >... | reverse complement strand
GTCAGAATTAACCCTTAGAACTCGGAATAACTCGAATATGCAATTCTTTCAATTGCTTAGGCGAGACCTCGGACGGCGCCCCCATGAGCAGGTCCTCGGCCTGCTGGTTCATGGGGAACATCACCACCTGCCTTAAATTCTCTTCCCCGCAGAGCAGCATCACCATGCGGTCGATACCCGGCGCGATTCCGCCATGGGGAGGAGCGCCATATTGCAGGGCGCGCAGCATGCCGCCGAAGCGCTTCTCGAGCTCTTCCTTGGCGTAGCCGGCGATGGCGAAGGCCTTCTCCATAATCTCGGGCTTGTGGTTCCTAATGGCGCCTGACGAGAGCTCCACCCCATTGCAGACCACGTCATATTGATACGCAAGAACGTCCTCCGGCTCCTTCGTCTCGAGCGCCTCCAGCCCGCCTTGCGGCATGGAGAAGGGATTGTGCGAGAAGTCGATCTTCCCCTCCTCCTCGTTCCACGCATACATGGGGAAGTCGACAACCCAGCAGAACGCGAACTGGTCGGTGGCTGTCAGCCCAAGCTCGTTGCCGATCTTCACCCGCGCGCGGGCGGCAAAATCGGCGAACTCGTTCGGCAGTCCGGCCACGAAGAAGACGGCATCGCCATCGCCGAGCCCAAGCTGCGACCTGATCGCTTCGGTGCGCTCGGCGCCGATATTCTTGGCGATGGGCCCCGCCCCTTCCCCTTCGCGGAAGAAGATATAGCCGAGCCCCGGCTGCCCCTCGCTTTGCGCCCAGGAATTCATGCGGTCGCAGAATGCGCGGCTACCGCCGCCCTTGGCCGGGATCGCCCAGATGCGCGTGTTGGCGTCCATATCGATCATGCCGGCGAACAGCTTGAAGCCCGACCCGCGGAAATGCTCCGTCACATCCTGCATCTCGATCGGGTTGCGCAGGTCGGGCTTATCGGTTCCGTATTTGCGCATCGCCTCGGCGTAGGGAATGCGCGGAAATTTAGGCGTGACGGGCTTGCCCCCGCCGAACTCCTCGAACAGGCCGCGCAAGATCGGCTCGACCGTGTTGAATACGTCTTCCTGCGTGACGAAGCTCATTTCCAGGTCGAGCTGGTAGAACTCGCCCGGCGAGCGGTCGGCGCGGGCGTCCTCGTCGCGGAAGCAGGGTGCGATCTGGAAATAGCGGTCGAAGCCCGCGATCATGATGAGCTGCTTGAATTGCTGCGGCGCTTGCGGCAGCGCGTAGAATTTCCCCGGGTGCACCCGGCTCGGCACGAGATAGTCGCGCGCGCCCTCAGGGCTGGATGCGGTCAGGATCGGCGTCTGGAACTCGAAGAAGCCCGCCTCGCGCATGCGGTTGCGCAGCGACCAGATGATCGCCTGCCGCTCCATGATGTTGGCATGCATGCTCTCGCGGCGAAGATCGAGGAAGCGGTATCTGAGCCGCGTCTCCTCCGGATAGTCGGGCTCGCCGAACACCGGAAGCGGCAGCTCCTTGGCTTCCGATAGAACCTCGAGGCTCTTGATCCTGACCTCGACCTCGCCGGTGGGGAGATTGGGATTGACGGTCTCGGGCGTGCGGGCGACCACCTCGCCGTCGATGCGCACCACCCATTCTGGCTTAAGCTTCTCGGCCTCTTTGAAGGCCGGCGATTTCGGATCGGCAACGGCTTGGGTGAGGCCGTAATGATCGCGGAGGTCGATGAAAAGGAGCCCGCCGTGATCGCGCAAGCGATGCACCCAGCCTGAAAGCCGGACGGTCTTGCCGACGTCCTCTTTGCGCAACTCGCCGCAAGTGTGGGTGCGATAGTCGTGCATGGTTTTGGTCTGGACGGGGGCGACGGATGGACCGGAAAACGCCGCGGAACAGCGCATGGGAGGCCGTCCCTTGTCAAGGCAAGCCGGCCCTCCCGGGGGAACGAAGCCTGCCGGCTTGCGTTTTCACGAGAGGGCGGCAAACGAGGGAGTTTGATATGCTTAGGATCCCCGACGCGCCTCCGGTGCGGACGCGCGTACCCCTTGCGGCATGGGCTGTCGCAGCCATCGTGACGTTGTTCTCGCTCATGTCCGCTCTGCTGCACGCTCATGCGCCCACAGACCGCGCCCTGCCCAGCGCCGAGCAGGGAGTCCAACCGAAAGTTGGGTCCCATCAGGCGAAAGTCTGAGCGACCGGAGGCTGATCGCCGGCCTGCCCGCTGAGCGGGAAACCCCCGCCAGCGGACCGAGCCAGGCAAAATAGAACGGGATTGCCGCTTATTTGCGCCTTTGCGCCCTTGGCCTCTCGCGCGCGCTTAGGCTATACCCGCCCCCCATGAACCTCATCGCCCGCAATGACGAGCTGGCCGACGCATGCGCGCGGCTGGGCAGTGCGCCCTTTGTCGCGGTCGATACCGAATTCATGCGCGAGCAGACCTTCTGGCCGCGGCTCTGCCTGATCCAGATCGCCGCCGACGGCACGGAGGTGCTGATCGATAGTCTCGCGCCCGGCCTCGACCTCACCCCCTTCTTCGAGCTGATGGTCAATGAGCGCGTGCTAAAGGTGTTTCACTCGGCGCGGCAGGACGTTGAAATCGTTCACCACCTGGCGCGCGTCATTCCGCACCCGATCTTCGACACCCAGGTCGCCGCCATGGTGTGCGGCTTCGGGGAGGCGGTGAGCTATTCGATGCTGGTGAAGCGGCTGTTGAACCGCAATCTGGACAAGACCTCGCGCTTCACCGATTGGAGCCGGCGCCCGCTCTCCGAGCGCCAGCTCACTTATGCCATCGGCGACGTGGTGCATCTTCGCGACCTCTATCCCAAGCTTAGGGCCCAGCTCGACAAATCGGAGCGCGCCAGCTGGCTCAACGAGGAGATGGGGGTGCTGACCGACCCCGCCACCTACGAGCTCCATCCCGAGCAGGCCTGGAGGCGGCTCAAGATGCGTATCAAGACGCCGAAGGCGCTGGCCGTGCTCATGGAGCTTGCCGCCTGGCGCGAGCGCGAGGCGCAAAGCCAGGACGTGCCCCGCGCCCGCATCTTGAAAGACGAGGCGCTTTACGACATTGCCAGCCAGGCGCCGCGCACCGTGGAGGATCTCGGCTCCTTGCGCACCTTGCATAACGGCTTTGCCCGCTCCATGCGCGGCCGCGCCGTGCTCGAAGCGGTGGGGAAAGGGCTCGAACGCGATCCTAAGACCGTCCCGCCCATCGAGCGGGGCGAGCCCATGCCGCCCGAGGCTCAGGCCGTGGTCGATCTGCTGCGGGTGCTGCTGAAGGCGACCGCAGGACGGCACGGCGTGGCGCCCAAGCTGATCGCCACCAGCGACGAGCTCGAAGAGATCGCCCGCTCCGACGAGACCGACGTGCCGGTGTTGCGCGGCTGGCGCAGGAAGCTGTTCGGCGACGATGCTCTGGCGCTGAAGCGCGGGCAGCTCGCGCTTGCCATCAGGAAGGGGGAAGTCACGGTGATCGAGCCCGAGGCCCCCGCATCGCTAGCGGCGGACAAGCCAAAGGACGAGGCTTAGCAGCACGCTCACGATGACGGCGGTCGTGATTGGCGCATAGACCACGACATCGCCCTGATCGATGACGATATCGCCGGGAAGCCGCCCGAGCCCGAAGCGCACGCTCAAGAAAGTCAGCGCCGCCACAGCCAGCAGGAAGACAAATGGGCCGCCGATGGCCCTCATCATCGCTCTCCGCCTTCTCTGCGGCTGGTGATCCGCATCCGCACCGTGGCGCGAATGTCGGGAGGCAGGTCTTCGAGCGCGTCGAGCAGGCCCATGAGCTCGGAGCGAAGCCCGTGGATCTGGTCGATCAAGTTGAGCAGCACCGGCACGTCCTCTTCGGCGAAGCCGAGCTCGTCCTCGAGATTGCAGATCAGCGCCGCTCGCGCCAGGTCGGCCTCGGAAAAACCTTGTGCCGCCGTATCGGCCGGCTTGATCCAGCCTTGCGCGACCCACACCCTGAGCCGTGTCACGGTGAGACGGCGCACCCTCGCAATGACGTCGCGCTCGGAAAGCATCAGGCCTGCTCCTTGAGCTTCCGCCGCGGATCGTAGCCGTGGGCTTCCCGCCATCTCTCCGCGAAACTCTTGAGATCCTCGTCGATCCGCTCAGGGAGAACAACGCTGAGCTTGACCAGCTGATCGCCGGTGCCGCTCTTCGACTTGATGCCGCGACCTTTGAGTCGCAGGGTCTGGCCGGTATTGGAACCGGGCGGCACGGTGGCGAACACGCGGCCGGTGATGGTCGGGACCTCGACCTTGCCGCCAAGCACCGCCTCGTCGAAGGTGATCGGCACCTCGACGATGATGTCGCTGCCCTCCCGCTTGAAGACCGGATGGGGCTTCACGCCGATCTCGATCAGCGCGTCGCCGGGTCCCCCCTCGCCCATGCCAGGATTGCCCTTGCCCTTGAGCCTGAGCACCTGGCCGTCAGTAACCCCGGTCGGAATGGTGACGTCGAGCGTGCCCCCATCGGGCAGCGTAAGGCGCGTCTTGGTGCCGTTCACCGCATCGAGAAAATCGACGTCGAGGCGATAATGCGCATCCTGCCCGCGCATGGAGAAGCGCCGCCCGCCGGCGCCTCCCCGCGCCCCTCCCCGCTCGCCGAACAAATCGCCGAACAGATCGCTGAAGGCGCCGATGTCCTCGAAGCCCGCGGTCGAGCGATAGCGCGCGCCCTCCTCGCCGCCGGCATATTCGCGGTAATAACGCTGCTGCGGCGTTTCCTGGCCGGATGCGTCGATCTCGCCGCGGTCGTAGCGCCCGCGCTTCTCCTCGTCGCCGATGATGCCGTAGGCGGCCGTGATCTTCTTGAATTTTTCCTCGGCCGCCTTGTCGCCCGGATTGAGGTCGGGGTGCAGCTTCTTGGCGAGCTTGCGATAGGCCTTGGTGATGTCCTCAGGCTTCGCGGACTTCGCCACGCCAAGTACCGAATAAAGATCCTCTGCCATCTATCGATCGAAGAGCTGGAGTGAATTGGGACCCGGACTCGACCCATTGTCATTGCCCGGCTTGACCGGGCAATCCAGTAACCCCGGCCTTCGTAAAACGATTTCAGACGGTGGTTACTGGATTCCCGCTTGCGCGGGAATGACAAACTGCCAACGCCGCCAAGATTTGGGAAGGGAGCCTTCGTCCAGCAAGGAGGCTCAACTCGCCGCGAGCTGGAACGAGGAGCCTACCCTGATCTCGCCCTCGCGGTCGAGCAGCCCGGCAAGCTCCTTGAAGCGGCGCTCGACCCGCTCCCCTTCAAGGTTGGAGTAGGGATCCGGCAAGGTCCAAATCAGCCGGTTGCCTTCATAGGTGATCGGCGTGTTGGTGAGGACGCCCGGCATGGCGGCCGACACCATGTGGGCGGCGCGGAAGGCGGCCCCCAAGATGCGCGCCCGTTTCAGCATGTCCTTGTCGACGAGCTCGATCAGCCTTTGGCTCAGCTCGTCTTTGACCAGTCCTTCGTTGCGGTAATAAACGGTGAGCGCGAGGAAGGCGCGGCCAGGATGATCCACGCCGACAAACGTGCCGTGGGCGACGAGGTTGAGGCTCTGAATGCCGCGATAGTCGGGATGCGCGCGCCAGCCGATATCGGACAGGAGGCAGGCGGCATGGCGAAGCCGCCTCTGCTCCGGCGTCTCGGTGGGTCCCGGCGCCCTGAACAGGGCGTCGGTCCAGAAGCAAAGCTCGTAAGCGCTGTCAACGGAGCGCGACCATCTCCGCGCGACGTCGTCGCAGGCGGCGATCAGCGGATCCTTGCGCTGCTCCTCTTCACTGAGCAGGCTATAGAGCAGGCCCTCGCGAATGCCGAACACCGAGATCACGACAGCGCGCGGCTTCATTTGCTTGATCAGCCTTTCCAGCACCAACGCGCCATAGGGAACGGTCTCGCGTCTCGCACTCGAAATGTCGCGGATGCCGGCGAGCGAGCTCTGCGATTGGTGGTCGAGCAGAGCGGAGAATCTCAGCGCGTCGTCGGCATTGATCCGGTAATTATGCATGACGCTCAACGGATAGTTGGTTTGCGTCATGTGCAGGCGCGCGAGGGCCCGCCAGGTCCCGCCGATGGCGTAAAAGTCGCGACCCCTCCCCTTCTCCAGCCAGTCGACCTTGGCAAGCTCGGCGTCGACGATCTCACGCGCCTTTTTGAGGCTGCCGCCCGAGGCGTCGATCAGCCTCAAGCTCCCGAGCGGTAGGGTGGCGGCGTCGGACAGCCTGCCGCCCCTCACGTCGATCAGCTCCAGGCTGCCGCCGCCAAGGTCGCCGGCAAAACCGTCCGCGGCATGAATGCCAGACACCACGCCGAGAGCGGCGAGCTCGGCCTCCTTGGTGCCCGACAGCACGGTGACATCTTGGCCGAGGATGCGCTCGGCTTGGGTGATGAATTCGGGACCGTTGTCGGCCTCGCGCGCCGCCGCCGTGGCGATGACCTCGACATGGGCGACCCCCAACTGGTCGATCAGGGCGCGAAAGCGTCTGAGCGCGCGGAGGGCGCGCTTCACCGCGTCGGGAGCGAGCTTGCCGGTCGAAACGAGGGAGCGCCCCAGCCCGCACAAAATCTTCTCATTGAAAAACGGCGAAGGCGCGCGGCCCGACGCTTCGTAGACGATGAGGCGGACCGAGTTCGAGCCGATATCGACCACCGCCACCGGGGTGCGATCGTTCTTCAAGAGCATGGCGGCAGGCTTGAGCGCTTAGCCCGTCTCGACCAGGCGCGTGAAGCGCGGCGGCATGTTCTCGGTAAGAGACGTGCCGCGGCCGGACAGGCTCGGATTGGTCATGAAATAGTCCTGAGCACTGAAGGGTTCCTGGTCCTTTCCTGGGTGGATCCGTTCCGAGCTTCCATCGGGCTGCACCCGCCAACTCTGGAGATTGTCCTTGAGATTGGCGACCATGATCTGGTCGAGGATCTGCTCGTGCACGGTCGGGTTCTTGATCGGCACCATGGCCTCCACGCGGCGATCGAGGTTGCGCGGCATCATGTCGGCAGAACTGATATAGACCACCGCCTTCCGATTCGGAAGGCCATGACCGGCGCCGAAGCAATAGATCCGCGAATGCTCGAGGAAGCGCCCTACGATGCTCTTCACATGGATCGTCTCGGAGAGATCGGGGACGCCGGGCCTCAAGCAGCAGATGCCGCGCACCACGAGGTCGATCTCCACCCCCGCCTGGCTCGCCTCGTAGAGCGCATCGATGATCTCGGCGTCGACGAGCGAGTTCATCTTCATCCAGATGGCCGCCGGCCTCCCGGCCTTGGCGTGGTACATCTCCTCGCGGATATGGTCGAGGATGCGCGCCCTGATGCCGTGCGGCGACACCGCCATGGCTTCGAGCTCGGCCGGCTCGGCATAGCCCGTGACATAGTTGAAGATGCGTGTCAGGTCGTGGCCGATGGTGCGGTCGGCGGTGAAGAACGACAGGTCGGTGTAGATCTTGGCAGTGACCGGGTGGTAATTGCCGGTGCCGACATGGCAATAGGTGACGAGCTCGCCCCGCTCGCGTCGCACGATCTGGCTAAGCTTGGCGTGGGTTTTGAGCTCGATGAAGCCGTACACCACCTGGACGCCCGCGCTTTCCAGATCGCGCGCCCATTTGATGTTGGCCTCCTCGTCGAAGCGGGCCTTCAGCTCGACCACGACGGTCACCGACTTGCCGGCCTCGGCTGCGTCCTTCAGCGGTTCGATAATGGGCGAGCTCTTGCTCGTACGGTAGAGCGTCCATTTGATCGCCACCACGTCGGGATCGGCCGCCGCCTGCTTGAGGAACTGCAGCACGACGTCGAAGGATTCATAGGGGTGATGGACGACAATGTCCTTCTTGCGGATGGCCGCGAAGCAATCGCCGTGAGCCTCGCGGATGCGTTCCGGGAAGCGGCTGACAAAGGGCTGGAATTTGAGGTCGGGCCGGTCGGCGACGATGAGCTGATTGGTGTCGGTAAGTCCGATCAGGCCCTTCTGCACGAAGCTCTCGCGCTCGGTGACCTTGAGCTCCTGCATGACGAAGCGCTGTAGCCGCGACGGCATCGAGGCCTCGATCTCGAGCCTGATGACCGAGCCGCGGCGCCTCCGTTTCAGCGCAGATTCGAACAGCCGCACCAGGTCCTCGGCCTCCTCCTGGACCTCGATGTCACTGTCGCGCAGCACGCGGAAGGAGCCTTGGCTTCTCACCCGGTAGCCCGGAAAGAGGCGGGAGACGAAGATGCCGACCACCGTCTCGAGCCTGATGAAGCGGATCGGCCCCTTGGCCTCGCTCGTGCTCGGAAGACGGATGAAGCGGGCAAGCTGGGGCGGGATCGGCATGAGCGCGTGCATGGCGCGGAGCGAGCCCTCGCGCACCAGCTCAAGTCCGAGGGTGAAGCCGAAATTGGGGATGAACGGAAAGGGATGGGCGGGATCGACCGCAATCGGCGTCAGCACCGGGAAGATGTGGCCGAGGAAATGCTCTTCGAGCCAGGCGCGCTCCGCATCCGAAAGCTGATCCGCGCTCAAGACATGGATGCCGGCTTCGGCCAGAAGCGCTTCGAGCGTGACCCAGTTCTCCTGCTGCTCTGCGGTAAGCTGGGCAACGGAGCGATTGATTTGGTCGAGCTGCTCGGCCGGGGTGAGCCCGTCTACGCTCGGCGTCTCGATGCCGGCCACGACCTGGCCGCGCAGGCCCGCCACGCGCACCATGTAGAACTCGTCGAGGTTCGAGGCAGAGATCGAGAGGAAACGCAGGCGCTCGAGCAGGGGATGGCGCTCGTTCTCGGCTTCCTCGAGCACCCGTCGATTGAAATGAAGCCAAGACAGCTCGCGGTTGAAAAAACGGCTCGGTCCGAAGGCGGCGATGCCGGGGCTCGGTTCGAGCCGCTCAACCTTCTCTGGCAAACTCATCGATAACCTCTTATGAACTCAGCGTTTTTTCGCCGCCCTGCGCGGTGGAGGGTGCCCTCTCCGGAGATGTTACCCCAAGAACTGTATCACTTGCGTTACGGCCAAGGCCAACAGGGCGCCCGCCTCTAGTCGGTCGGAGCGCTGGCCTGGAGCGTCTCGATGACGAGCTGACGGCTGATCTTGCGCCCGGTGGCAAGCGCCGCCCGGTCGACCGCCGCCACGGCGGCTTCAGCCGCGGCCAGCGAGCGATCCACGTGCAGCGCAAGATATGTAAGCACTTTGGGATCGATATCGAGCTGCCGATCGGCGAAATGCTTAAGCATCACGGTCCGAATGAGCGCTTCGTCGGGGGGCCCGATCTCGACGGCGGGGACCGCGTTCAGCCGCGACAACAGGTCCGGCAGCGAGAAGGGCCACCGGCTTGGGACGGTGCGGGCCGTGAGGAGCACAAAGAGCCGCTTCTCCCGCGCCAGGTTCAAGAGGTGGAACAGGGTCTTCTCGTCGTAAGCGAGGCGATCCGCATCCTCCACCACGAGCGGCGTGCCAGCGCTCATGGAATCGACGAAATCCATGGCGAGACGCTCCGGCTCGAGCCCTTCAGCCCCCGACAGCGCCTGCCAGACTCTGGCCAGATGCGTCTTGCCGCTTGCCGGCGGCCCGATCAGAAGCTGGACATGGTCCTGCCAATTGGGCCAGGCGTCGATCAGCCTGACCGCCGCGAGATTGCAGTCGCTGACGAGGAAATCCTCGGCGCCAAGCGCCGCCCGGTGGGGCAGGTCGAGAATGAGTTGGGCGAGCGTCACGTAGTCCTGACCCGCGAGCGTTGCGGCTGGTCCAGTCCGGCCGCCTTCCTCTGGCGAGGAGGGAGCGGCGTGGCGGGCTCGTAGCTCGCCATGTGCCGGAGCCACGACCAGAAATAGGCTGCGGCCGAAAGGATGGTGAGCGTGCCGGTCACCCAGACCAGAATGTTTATGAGCTCATGGAGCCCGAGCCCGAGCCCAAGCTCGGCCAGCACGAGTCCCGCGAGCACGATCTGCGAGAGCGTGTTCGCCTTGCTAATGAGCAGCGGCTGCATGCTGAGCGGCCGCGACAGCATCCATGACAACACCACGGCCCCGACGATGAGGATGTCGCGGCTCACCACCGCGATCACGAGCCACACCGGCAAATGGCCGGCGAAACCCAAAGTGACATAGATGCTGACGAGGAGCGCCTTGTCGGCGATGGGGTCGAGATAGGCGCCGAGCTCGCTGCGCCAGCCGTAGCGCTTGGCGAGGTAGCCATCGGCTGCATCCGACAGTCCTGCCAGCAAGAACAGCAGGAAGGCTGCAAGCATCTCGTGGGTGATGATCAGCCACACCACCAGCGGAACGAGCACGATCCGCCCGAGCGTGAGGCTATTGGGAATATTCACGAACGCTCCTCCCGGAGGCCGTTCGCGCGTTTTGACGCGCTTGAGCCTCCAAGCCCGCATTTTAGCAGATTCGAGGTCAGGGTGTGATGGTCACAGCAAGGACCAACCCTAGCGCGAGCGGAGCACAAAGGTCCCCTCTCTCTCGTCGAAGACGAACCCGTTTTGATCGAGTTCCTTCTGTAGGCGGCCGAGCGAGCCGGCATAATCGAAGGTGATCGACGCTGCCCGCGCCGAGAGCGAATTGACCTCGAGCGCCTGAATTCCGGCCACGTTCATCAGCCGCCCGCGCATGTCCTGCCAATCCTTGAGGCCCGAGAACTCGACCTCAGCCACGACATTGCGCGGGACCTCGCCCTTGGGTGGGCTGCCGGCGCCGGGCTCCGTGCCTTCCTCGGATTTGACCTCGGTGGTTGGCGTCTCCCCGGATTGGGTGACCTTCCAGCGGTTCTCGATAATCGCAAACGCGGTGGCGGCCGCACTCCGCGCGGCGGCCTTGGCATCGCCGCCAAGCGCGTCGCGCCGCCCGAAATTGATGGCGCCCACACTGTCGGCACCGGCCAGCCGGGTGACGAACTCCCCGTTCACGGTCTCGCCCACGGCGATGACCAGCGGCCCATAGCCGTAATCCGCCTGCATCGACTCCAACACCTGCGCGTCGCCAGCGAGCACGGCCTTGACGGTGTCGAGGCCAAGGTCCGGGCGCGGCCGCAGGATCGTGGCCGGCGTCATGCTGTGAGTGAGATCGAGATCCTCCCAGGCCTGCCGCCAGACGTCCCCTCCTCCGCCCGTCACGCTTCCGCCCGCGATCACGAGGGGAAGGATGGAGATCGACGGCGCGCGCCCCTCGCCATAGGGAATGCCCTGATCTTGCAGAAGCTGCTTGATCCCCTGCTCGTTGACGCTCACATCGAGGGTCGCGATGTAGCGGGTCGTGGAGTTCTGCTCCTTGCGGATCGAGACTCCATTGACCAGGCCTTCGACATCCTCCTGGCTGAGCTCGGGCAGCAGCTCCTGGGCGCTTAGAGGCACGAGACGTTGCAACACGATCTTGACGGCGCGCATCTCGGCCTCGGCCATCCCCATCTTCCGCGCGGCGACGGCATCCGCGGCGGTGGTATCGACCGAAAGTTTGGCGACCTCATAAAGGCTGTCGGCAGCCTGGGCCGCGCCGCCGAAGAGGTTCGCTAGGGAAAAAAGGGGCAGCAGGATGAGGAGGCTCGCCGCCCGCGCCGAACGCTTCAGTCGCCACAACGCCATGTCTAGTTCTGCCGCCACGGGTTTGGGGCCGAGGACGCCCTAACCTTCACCTTCGGTAAACCTTGCGAATGTGGCGGACCCACGGCCTTTCCGCCTTGACGGGCCTCGTCCGGCACGATTGTTATGCCAAATCGCCTGATCTTGCACCCCGAGTGGTTCGGTGCCCGCAACTCCCACGGACAAGACTAAACTGACCTATCGCCACGCGGGCGTCGATATCGACGCAGGGAACGCGCTGGTTGAGGCCATCGGCCCTCTCGCGGCAAAGACCAAACGCCCTGGCGTGCTCGGCGGAATCGGCGGGTTCGGCGGCCTCTTCGATCTCGCGGCGTGCGGCTTCAAGGACCCCGTGCTGGTCGCCGCCACCGACGGCGTGGGCACCAAGCTCAAGCTTGCCATCGAGACCGGCATCCATGACGGGATCGGCATGGATCTCGTCGCCATGAACGTCAACGACATCGTCGTGCAGGGTGCCGAGCCCCTGTTCTTCCTCGATTACTTCGCTTGCAGCAAGCTCGACCTCGGCGTGGCCAAGACGGTCATCGCCAGCATAGCCAAGGGCTGCAAGGAAGCAGGCTGCGCGCTGATCGGCGGCGAGACCGCCGAGATGCCGGGACTCTATGCGCCGGGCGACTACGATCTCGCCGGCTTTGCCGTGGGCGCGGCCGAGCGTTCGTCATTGCTGCCGCGGAAGGACATGGCCGAAGGCGACGTCATCCTCGCCCTGCCGTCCTCCGGCGTGCATGCCAATGGGTTCTCTCTGGTGCGCCGCGTGGTCGAGGAGACGGGTCTGGACTGGAGCGATCCCGCGCCGTTTGCGCCGGGCGTGGCTCTCGGCGAAGCGCTGCTCACACCGACCCGCATCTATGTCCGGCAGATCATTGAAACGATTCGCGGAAGCGGCGCCGTCAAGGCGCTCGCCCATATCACCGGCGGCGGGCTCACCGACAACATTCCGCGCGTGCTCCCTGAGGGCCTTGCCGCCGAGATCGATCTTGGCACCTTCGCCCTTCCGGCCGTGTTCGCGTGGCTGCAAGTGGAAGCAGGGCTCGATCAGAAGGAGATGCTGCGCACCTTTAATTGCGGCATCGGCATGATTCTCATCGTGAGCCCTCAGGAGGTTGAGCGCGTGCTCAAGCACCTCGACGACGAGACGAGAGTGATCGGCGCGATCGCCAAACGCGGCCGCGGCGAGGCGGTTCGTTACAAGGGCGAGCGTGCATGGGGTGACCGGTGAGGAGGAAACATGTTGGCGTCCTCATTTCGGGCCGGGGTAGCAATTTGCAGGCGCTGATCGAAGCCTGCCGGGTTCCCACCTATCCCGCCAAGATTGTCCTCGTGGTATCGAACGTGCCGAGCGCGCAAGGACTCCTGCGCGCCGAGGCCGGCCTCATTCCGACGCTAACCATCAACCACAAGGACTTCGCCTCACGCGAGGACTTCGACACCGCCCTCGACGAGGCGCTACGAGAGGCAGGCGTGGAGCTTCTCTGCAATGCCGGCTTCATGCGCCTCCATACGGAAGGCTTCGTGCGGCGCTGGTGGAACCGTCACCTCAACATCCATCCCTCCCTCCTGCCCGCGTTCAAAGGTCTGCACACCCACGCTCGCGTTCTGGATGAAGGCGTCACCATCACCGGCTGCACCGTGCATTTCGTACGACCCGAGATGGACACCGGCCCCATCGTGGCGCAGGCCGCCGTCCCAGTGCTGCCGGGCGACACGCCTGACAGCCTCGCCGCCCGCGTGCTTCAGGCGGAACATCGCCTCTACCCTCATGCGCTCGGCCTCGTCGCCTCGGACGCGGTCCACGTGGAAGGCGAGTTTGTGGTCGGAATGACACAGGTCAGAGATCAAGCCCCGTTCTTTTCGCCGCCCCTCGACGAAGCGCTTTGATTGAAATTGTTAACGGCCGTAAGATGGGATCCTGGACGGGACGGCATGTCGCACCACAAGATGTCCGGCGTGCCATGATGGACAATGCCGACGGCCGGATGCTAGAGACTGGCCTAAATCGAGGCAATTCCGGGCCTGCTTGCCGAAACCGTGCGGCCACGCGAGCGGCACCGAAAGCTTTCCGACCCCGGAGATCAAGAGCAGGGACAAGGGGTAAGGCGTAAATGGCGGATATGACAGTCGCCTATTCTCCATCGCATGGGCTCGGCGAAGAGCAGAGCATTTGGTTCAAGCTGTCTTCGCTCTTGAACCAGGAGAACCCCATGCAGGTTCTCTCGTGGCTCAGCGAGAAATATGGCGGTGTGGTTCCCATCAACCTCAAGAACCACCGCATCGTGATTCTTTCGGAGCCGGCGCATGCCGAGCGCGTGCTCGTGAGCAACGCCGACAACTACGTCAAATATTTCGACGGGCTGCGTCCCATCTTCGGCAAGAGCATGATCACCGTCGACGGCGCGCTGTGGCAGAAGATCCGCGCGCCCCAGCAGCCCGCCTTCCATCCGGGGATGTTCGAGGACTATTTCCCCTACCTTATGTCGGCGATCCACTCGAAGATGGCGCGCTGGGAGAAGTTCGCCTCTACCGGCGAGACCATCGAAATGGTGGAGGAGACCTGGACACTCGCCGCCGAGATGGTGTGCAAGGCGCTGTTTGACCGCGAGATGCCGTTCAACCCGCACTTCATCTTCGGTCAGGTCAAGACCTACACCGACGTGATGAACCACAAATCCATTCGCCTCAAGAAGATGCACGGCGAGCTCACGGAGATCACCGACGAAGAGACAGCTAAGGCCATGGAGATTTGGGGCGAGATCCCCGAGACCGTGATCGGCGCCAACATCGTCGACCAGCGCGAAAAGACGCTTCTAAAGATGCTCGAGGCAGCCGAGGCCGATCCGAGCTTTCCCGAATTCGATCGCCAGCAGGTGATCGACGAGATGAAGCAATATCTCTGGGCCGGCACGGAGACGACCGCGCTCACGCTTGCCTGGTCCCTATATCTCCTCTCGCAGCATCCCGAGGCCCTGGAGCGCATCAGAGCCGAAGCGCGTGCCGTCTGCGGCGACCGCGATCCGGTATGGAACGAGGTACAGCAGCTCGGCTATACGCGGATGGTGATCCAGGAGACCATGCGCCTCTTCCCTCCCATCTGGGGGCTGATCAGGATCGCCGCCGATGACGACGTGATCGAGGGCCATCAGATTCGCAAAGGCGACAAGGCGGTGATCTGCACGTATGTCATGCATCACAGCCCGAAATATTGGGATGCGCCGGAGAAATTCGATCCTGAGCGCTTCGCGCCCGAGCGCGCCAAGAAGCGGGTGAAATACAGCTACCTGCCCTTCGCCGCGGGAAAACGCGCCTGTATCGGCGGGGCGCTATCGCAGATCGAGAACACGCTCGCTCTGGTGCAGCTGCTTCGCCGCTTCACCCCGGAATATGCGGGGCCGGTGCCGGCGAAAATCCACGCCACCGTCACCCTCTGCCCCAAAGGCGGCCTCCCCTTCCGCATCCGCGCGCTGAGCTAGCCAACAGCCTCGGTCAGAAGCCGGATTCGAAGGCCTGAAAGCGCCGCTCGAGCTCCCATTGCTGCGCCGCCTTTTCGCTTGCAGCGAGAAAGGACGCGCACTTCGCGGAGGGCTCATCGGGGCCTGTAACGTCGCTCAGGCAATCGGGGACGACGCGTGCGTAGCCGCCTCCATCGTCCCACAGGCTTGAGCCCGGCAGGAAGCTATATTCGAGGCTGTTGCGCACCATCTCCTTGAGGTCGGCATAGCTGAGACCATAGGTCTCGACGGCGCGGACATATTCATGGGTGAGATCGATGCGCTCGATGCCCGGATCGTCCGTCGACAGCGCCACCGGCACGCCGTAATTGCGATAGGTCGCGAAGGGATGATGTTTGCCGTTGATGCCGAGAATGAGGTCGTTGCTCGTGAGGTTGATTTCGACCAGCACGCCCTTGTCCGCCATGTTCTTCAACAGCTCGTAGGGACGGTCCTCGTACATGACGTCCACGCCGTGGCCGATGCGGTCGGTCCTGGCCTGCTCCACGGCCAGCCTGACATGGCAGCAGAGACCTTCGGGCGGCACGAGTCCCGGCGCAAGCTCGCCGGCATGAAGGCTGACACGAACCTTGGGATAAAGCTCGCGCAGGAATCCGACCATGCGCATGTGCTCGGCATAGTCGGTCATGGCAGTGTGCTCATCCTCCTCCCCGACCAGGTTGATGGCCACCACCCGCGGATCTGCCGAGGCAAGCTCAAATCCTAACAACGCCTGGGCGAACACCAGCTCCTTCGGCGTGCTCCGAAAAACTTCGTAGATGTATCGGAGCGCGACCTTGCAGCCGGCTGTCTCGTCCTGCTCGCCGCATCGGCCGCGCTCTCGGCGCGCAGCCTCAGCCTTGTTCCAGAAGTCTCGGGCCCCCGGAACGTCGTCGGCCAGACCCTTGGCGAGCAGCTCGTCGCGAAGTGCGGCCAGATCCCCGCTATAGCTCATATCCTTGGTGATGGTGTTCAGCCGATTCCAAGTCGGCGTGGCCATCAGCTCGAGATATTGCGTGTTCTGGGCGGCGGCGCGGCCAGCAACCTCGTCGAGCCATTCGCCGGTATGGCTTGGATCAGTCCCGCCGAATTTCTTGAACGCGCCGAAGAAATGGTCGTGCCCGGTCTCACCCTCGGATGGAACGAAGCCGCGCATCGAGAAGGCGTCGATCAATCCGTTATAGAGACGCAGATCCTTGTAGGCATTGGCGGCGGGAACGGCGCCCTCACCGCAGACCGGCGCCTCGTCCCCCATCGCTTGCGGCTTGGCGAATGAATGGGCTGCTTCATCCACGCAGAGTTTGTCTTGGACGGCGTCGCCGATCAGGGTCTCGGCAAAGACGGCGCTGTGCAGATGATTGTGGAGCTCGGCGCCCTTCGGCATGCGCTTGAGGAAGGCGTGGAGCGCGAGCGGGTCGTCGCGACTGGCATCCAGCGCCTGCGCCGCGCGAGGGCCGGCGTCCTTCGGCTCCTTCTGCGCGACCGCAGGCATCGGCACGGACAAGGCCGCGAGAAGCACGGCAGTGGCGGCTATGACCCGTGCGATGCTCATGACGGGTTCTCTAATAGCACACCGTCGGAGATCGGACCCCTAGCCCACGATCTCGCTCTTCTTGAAGCAGAGCGCGATCTCGCGCTTGGCCGTCGCGGGGCTATCCGAGCCGTGCACGGAATTCCGCTGCAAATTGACGCCAAAATCCTTGCGGATCGAGCCGGGCGCCGCATCGACGGGATTGGTTGCGCCCATCACCTCTCGGTTCTTGGCGATGGCGTCCTCGCCTTCCAGCACCTGCAGCACGATCGGTCCCGAGGTCACGAAGGCGATGAGATCCTTGAAGAAGGGCTGGTCCTTGTGGATGTCGTAGAACTTCCTGGCATCCTTCTTCTTCCACCACACGCGCTTCTGCGCGATCACGCGAAGCCCGGCAGCCTCGAGCCGTCCGATAATCAGCCCGGTGAGGTTCCGCTCCGTGGCGTCGGGCTTGATAATCGAAAGCGTGCGTTCACTGGCCATTGCCAAAAGTCCCTCTAATGCATTGGAAGCTGCGGCTTATAGCGGTCGCGCGTGACAGCCACAAGGCAGTTGGCGGGTAGCTAGGACTAATCTCACGCCTTCTGCTGCCAGCGCCCGTCTTCATCCTGCTGCCAATAGCTGACGGCGTTTCCTCTCGCTTTGGCGTCCTGCCATGCCGCACGCGCTCGCGCGACCGCGTCCTGATCGCGGCCGTCGAACACGTAAGCGACCCGGACGTAAGGCGAGGCATCGGCGAGGATGGCGCCGTCGACCAGGAAGCGCACATGCGCCTCGTTGGGATTATCGTCGCCCGCGGTGAGATAGATGGGATGGGACGACGCCCGCCCGTCACGCACCGTCCCATGCGGCAGGAAGCTTTCGTCGCGATAGGTCCATAGCAGCGTGTTGAGCGCTTCGACCCTTTCCTCGCTCGCCGCCTGCACGGCGGCGCGCCAGCCGCGCTTGAGCGAGCGCTCGAGCAGCTTCGGCAGCACGTCAGCAAGCGACTGCCGCTCCAGTTGATAGAAATAGACTTCCGTGACGCTTCCCTCGCCCATCCTGCAAACCCTCACGCAAACGGGTTGGCGCCTTTACGCACGTTTAGCCTGATCGGCACCCCCGGCATGTCGAAGCTCTCCCGCAAGGAATTCACCAGATAGCGCGAATAAGAGTCCGGCAGCGCCTTTGGTCGCGAGCAGAACAGCGCGAAGGTCGGCGGCCGCGCATTGGCCTGGGTGATGTATCTGAGCTTGATGCGCCGGCCCGACACCGCAGGAGGCGGATGCGCCTCGACGGCTGCCTGCAGCCACTGATTGAGCGCATGCGTCGGCAGCCTTCGGTTCCACAGCTCGTCGGCGGCGAGGACCGCACTCATCAGCTTGCCGAGACCCTTCCCGCCAAGCGCAGAGACCGGCACCAGCGGCACTCCTTTGATTTGCGGCAACAGCCGCTGGCAGGTTTCGCGGAGTTCGTTGAGGCGCTTCTCGCGCTCTCGGATGAGGTCCCATTTGTTCACGGCAATGACCAGCGCGCGGCCCTCCTGCTCGATCAGGTCGGCAATCTGCAGGTCCTGCTTCTCGAAGGGCTGCTCCACATCGAGCAGCAGCACCACGACCTCGGCAAAGCGGATCGCCTTCAGCGCGTCGCCGACGGAGATCTCCTCGGCGCGGCCCTCGACCCGCATCTTGCGCCTGAGGCCCGCGGTGTCGAACAGGAGCAAGGGACGGCCGTCCCATTGCAGCTCGGAGGCGATCGCGTCGCGGGTGATGCCGGCCTCTGGCCCCGTGATCATGCGCTCCTCGCCGAGCAGCGCGTTGACGAGGGTCGATTTGCCGACATTCGGCCTGCCGACGATGGCGATGCGCAAAGGATGCGGGCCCAGCTCCTCAGCAATGTCGCCTTGGACTGGCGCGGTGCCGCCGCGATCCTGGCAAACCTGCTGAATGGCCTCGCTCAACTCGCCGACGCCGATGCCATGCTCGGCCGAGATCGGCAGCGGCTCGCCGAGCCCGAGCAAATAGGCTTCATAGACGCCAGGCTCCGCGGCGCGGCCCTCGCATTTGTTCGCCGCCAGAATGACCGGCTTGCCCGAGCTCCGCACGAGATCGGCGAAGATCTCGTCGGCGCTCACCACCCCTGCCCGCGCGTCGATGAGGAACACCACGAGGTCGGCCTGGGCAATGGCGGCTTCGGTTTGTTGGCGCATGCGCCGCGTAAGCCCCTTATCCCCGGGCTCCAGGCCGGCGGTATCGATCAGGGTGACGGCGCAAGACCCGAGGCTCGTTTCGGCCTCGCGCCGGTCGCGCGTCAAACCCGGCTGATCGTCGACGAGCGCAAGCCGCTTGCCTGCCAGCCGGTTGAACAGGGTGGACTTGCCGACATTCGGCCGTCCGACGATGGCGACGGTGAACGACATTGGTCCCTTCGGGGGGCGGAGCTTGCGGCGGTCTCCTCGGGGTCGCTCCCCTCAAGGGGCTCCTAGTTGAGAGCGATCAGCGAGGCATTGTCGGCCAAGATATACATGCGGCCGCCGGCCACAACGGGCGAAACGAAGACCTTGGTGCCGAGATCGAGCTGGGTTGCGAGCTGTCCTGTGCGCGCGTCGGCCCCGACCAAGAGCCCCTCCCCTGATACCACCCACAGCCTGCCGCCGGCGAGCACCGGCCCGCTCCAGCGCGTGCTACTGGGGAGGTTGGCCGTCCACCGCACTTTGCCGTCGGTGCGGGCAAGCGCGATAAGCTTGCCGGCGAGGTCGACGACATAGACTGTGTCGCCGGCAACCCACGGCATCTGCGTGCTGGCGAGATTTCGCGTCCACAGCCGCTCGCCCGAGGATTCCGTCGTGGCAATCATTTTGCCGCCGTGACTGACCGCAAACACCACACCGTGGTCGATCACAGGCCGCGCGGGATCGCCAAGGATGCCGGCAGCCGTGGTGTCGCTCGAGCGCGCCAAGGAATCATTCCAGGCCGCCTTGCCGCTACTCGCGTCAAAAGCGGCAACATCGCCCGCCGGAAACGGCGCGATGACTATGCTGCCGCTGACCGCAGGGCTCACATTGCTGAGCAGCGTGGCCGGTTGCGGCAAGCCTCGCGACGTCCACAGCTGCTGGCCATCGTCGTCGCTGAGCGCATAGAGGATATTGTCGGCCGAGACGAAGTAGATCTTGCCGCCGGCGGCCGTGGGCGAACTCCGAATGGGCTTCCCAACCCGCTTCGTCCACACAATGGCGCCGTTGCCGGGATCGATGCTGACAACGGTGCCATAGCCGGTGGCGGCAAAGAGGCGGCCACTGTCCAAAGCGAGCCCTCCTCCGAAGCCTTCCCTGCTCTTCTCATTGTCGGGGGTCACGCTCGCCGTCCACAGCTTCGCGCCGCTCGCCGAGGAGAACGCCGACACCCTGCCGCCGGCATCGAGGGTAAAGACCTTGCCGTCGGCGACCAGCGGCACCGCGCTCAGGCGTCCGCTGGACGACGAACCGGTCCCGGCGTCGGCCGCCCACACCTTCCGCACCTGTTCGCCCAGGGCGAGATGACCGAGATT
>Ga0214473_10003162_pt1 | contig 20051 bp, 18 predicted proteins | sample RVTome_7_FD_203509 | JGI IMG/M metagenome (GOLD analysis project Ga0214473, IMG submission 203509) | Soil microbial communities from uranium-contaminated site in the Upper Colorado River Basin, Wyoming, United States - RVT98D197 | ecosystem: Environmental > Terrestrial > Soil > Contaminated >... | reverse complement strand
GTATCGCGATACCCATCGCTCCTCGCTCCTTGCCAGGGACGAAAATCGCACATGGTCGCGCCCGTACGCGAGCAGATCGGAGGTTCCTCAGACGCTCGCCAGGTTGCCCTTGCTCTCGAGCCAGTCGCGCCGGTCCGAGGCGCGCTTCTTCGCAAGCAGCATGTCCATCAGCTGATCGGCCTCATCCTTGGCGTCCACGGTGAGCTGCACGAGCCGGCGCGTTTCCGGCGCCATCGTCGTCTCGCGCAACTGCAGCGGGCTCATCTCGCCGAGGCCCTTGAAGCGGGTGATCATCGGCTTGCCCCGGATGCCCTCGGCCTGGATGCGGTCGAGGATGCCGTCCTTCTCGTACTCGCCGAGCGCGTAGTAGACATTCTTGCCGACGTCGATGCGGAACAGCGGCGGCATCGCCACGTGCACCCGCCCCGCGAGCACGAGCGGCCGGAAGTGCCGCAGAAACAAGGCACAAAGCAGCGTAGCGATATGCGCGCCGTCGGAATCGGCGTCGGCCAGGATGCAGACCTTGTGGTAGCGCAGGCCGGACAGGTCGCTGGAACCCGGGTCGACGCCGAGTGCGGTCGCGATGTCGCTGACTTCCTGCGACGACAGGATATCCACGGCCTCGACCTCCCAGGTGTTCAGGATCTTGCCGCGCAGCGGCATGACGGCCTGAAACTCGCGATCGCGCGCCTGCTTGGCCGAGCCGCCGGCCGAGTCGCCCTCGACCAGGAACAACTCGCAACGCTCCGGCTCCTGCAGCGTGCAGTCGGCGAGCTTGCCGGGCAGGGCCGGGCCGCTGACGATGCGCTTGCGCGTGACGCGCTGCGCGGCACGCACGCGCTCGAGGGCATTGCCGATCGCGAATTGCGCGATTTTCTCGCCCGCATCCGGATGCTGGTTGAGCCACAGCGCGAACGCATCCTTGACGACGCCGGAAACGAATGCGGCCGATTCCCGCGACGACAGCTTTTCCTTGATCTGGCCGGCGAACTGCGGGTTCTGCATGCGCACGGACAGCACATACGCGACGTATTGCCACACGTCCTCGGGGGCGAGCTTCAGCCCGCGCGGAACCAGGTTGCGGAATTCACAGAACTCGCGCACGGCGTCGGCGACGCCGGCCCGGAGGCCGTTCACATGCGTGCCGCCTTGCAAGGTCGGGATGAGGTTGACGTAGCTTTCCGCCACGGATTCGTCGCCGCCCGGCGCCCAGCAAAACGCCCACTCGGCGACTTCGTGGCCACCCTTGAAATGGCCCGTGAACGGTTCGTCCGGAAGCCGCGCGGAGCCACCGAGCTGCTCGATGAGGTACTCGCGCAGGTTGCCCGTGAAAAACCACTCGTCGGTCTCGCCGCTGGCCTCGACCAGCAGCTTGACGCGCAGGCCCGGGCACAGCACGGCCTTCGCCTTGAGCACGTGCTTGAGTCGCGGCACGGAAAAATTCGGCGAATCGAAAAACCCGGGATCGGGCCAGAAACGGACCATCGTGCCGGTCTGGCCGCGGCCGGCCGGTCCGACGACCTCGAGTTTCGAGGCAACCTTGCCGTCCCGGAACCCGATGTTCCACTCCTTGCCGCCGCGCCGCACATTGCACTCGAGGTGCTTCGACAGCGCGTTGACGATGGACACCCCGACGCCGTGCAGGCCACCGGCTATCTCGTAATTCTTGTCCGAGAACTTGCCGCCGGCATGCAGCCGGGTCAGGATCAGTTCGACGCCGCTGACTTTTTCCTTCGGATGGATGTCGACCGGCATGCCGCGGCCGTCGTCGTCGACCGATACGGAGCCGTCGTCGTGCATGACGACCGAAATGTTGCGGCAGTGGCCAGCGAGCGCTTCATCGACGCTGTTGTCGACCACCTCGTGCACCAGGTGATTCGGGCTGCGCGTATCCGTGTACATGCCCGGCCGGCGGCGGACCGGTTCGAGACCGGTCAGGACTTCGATGTCCGAAGCGGTGTACGACTGGGTCATCTCAACCTGCGACTGGCGCGGCACACGGGCGCCGCCGGCGCGGCGATTCTAGCAGTCGCGGATGCACGCGAGCGTAGCGATGTCTCAGGCGAGATCCCGGCTGAGCGCCCGCACCGTCGCGACGGGCAGAGGCACTGCGTGCCTGCAGGCCGGGTGGTCGGTGCCGATCGTGACCGCGGCACCGCCGCGGATCGCATCGCGCATTGCCGGTGTCAGTTCGAAGCGCAGCCAGTGGACCGCCGAGGTCTTCTGCTCGTTTTCCCGTTCGAGGTCCTCGTCCGCGATCGCCATGACGCGGCCGAGCCCGGCGACTTCGACGTAGCAACGATCCTCGATCCCGCGCAGCCTGGCGAGCGCCGCCTGGCGCTCCTGTGGATCGGGATATTCAATCATCATCGTCGCTTTCCAGTTGCTGCCGTCCGGGATCAGCGGATTGTAGGCAGCGAGCTCTTCCTGGATGCCGCGCGGCTCGAATATCCGTTCGACGCGCAGCATTTCCTGCACCTGATACTGGATCGTCAGGCGGTCTTCGAAGACCCAGGTCATGTTGGGGCCGATCGGGACGGTCCGCGTGCGCTTGTGTTCCATCACGCTTGCCCGGAAGGCCTCGCGCTGGCGTGCGTATTGCTCGAGGCCCATGAGGTCGGCCTCGGTCAGCGCGCCGACTGTCACCGCCTTGTTCATGGCGCCCACCTCAGATGCCGTAGGCCCGCCGCAGCAGGCGGATCGGGTGTTCCGGCACGCGCGAGCGGCCAAGGCCGGCCTCGATCTGGTGCCCGGCCATCGGGCAGTCGCTCGCGTAATGATCCGCGGCCGCGGCTGCGACCCGCTGCACCACCGGTCGTCCGATCTTCATCGAGACCTCGTGAAACTCGCGCTTGAGCGCGTAGGTGCCGTTATGTCCGGAACAACGCTCGATGGTCGTCAGCGTTGTGCCCGGCACGAGGCCGAGCACGTCGCGCGTCTTGAACCCGATGTTCTGAACCCGCAAGTGGCATGGCACGTGGTAGGCGACCTTGCCCAGGCTGGCGCGGAAATCGGTCGCCAGGCGTCCCTCGGCGTGCCGCAACATGAGGTACTCGAAGGGATCAAAGGTCCGTTCCGCGACACGCCGGACGTCCGCATCGTCCGGGAACATCAGCGGCAACTCGCGCTTGAACATCAGCACGCAGGACGGTATCGGTGCCAGCACGTCGTGCCCGGAAGCAACAAGGGCGGCCAGCGTCGGGATGTTATTCCCCTTGAGCGCCGCGACGGCCTCGAGGTCGCCGAGTTCGAGCTTCGGCATCCCGCAGCAGCGCTCCCGTTCCGGCAGCGCAACCGTGATTCCATTGTGCTCGAGCACCGCGACGAGGTCGTCCAGGATGTCGGGTTCGTTGCGATTGCAGTAGCAGGTCGCGAACAGCGCCACCCTGCCCGTCGTCCTGGCCGTCGGAACCGGCGCCGGTGCCGGCCTTTCCCTGCGGGCCTCGCGACGGCGAAATGTGGCACTTTGATACTCGGGCAATGGCGCGTCGGGATGCACGCCCAGCGTCCGGTCGAGGAGGCGCCGGCCAAGCGCGCTGCGGTTGGCGGCATTGACGATCTCGTTGATGACCGGGATGCCGGCAAGATTGCCGACCACGTCCGTGGACGACAGCAGCCGGTCGCGGAAACTCGCCCCCTGGTCGCGGAACCGCTGTGCCTTGGCGCGCAGCATCAGGTGAGGGAAATCGACGTTCCACTCGTGCGGCGGCACGTACGGACACTTGCTCTGGTAGCACATGTCGCAGAGATAACAGTGGTCGACGACTTCCCAATAGGCCGCCTTCGGGACCGCTGCGAGCTCGCCGGTGCCCGACTGGTCGATGCGGTCGAACAGCACCGGAAACGAGTTGCACAGGCTGAAGCAGCGGCGACATCCGTGACAGATGTCGAATACGCGCTCGAGTTCGCGCATCAGGGACTCGCGGTCCTGGAACTCGGGGCTGTTCCAGTCGAGCGCGTGCCGGGTCGGCGCCTCGAGGCTGCCTTCCCGCCGACCGCTGGTCGGGCGTTCGTTCACGGCGCGAGCGCGATCCGTGGACGCCGATCAGTTCAGCTGGTCGAGCGCTTTCTGGAAGCGGTTGGCGTGCGAGCGCTCGGCTTTCGCCAGCGTCTCGAACCAGTCGGCGATCTCGTGGAATCCTTCGTCGCGCGCCGCCTTGGCCATGCCCGGGTACATGTCGGTGTACTCATGCGTCTCGCCGGCGATCGCCGCTTTCAGGTTGCTCGAGGTCGGGCCGATCGGCAATCCCGTCGCCGGATCCCCGACCTGCTCGAGGTATTCGAGGTGGCCATGCGCGTGGCCGGTTTCGCCTTCGGCGGTCGAGCGGAACACGGCCGCCACGTCGTTGTAGCCCTCGACGTCCGCTTTCTGCGCGAAATAGAGATAACGGCGATTCGCCTGTGATTCGCCGGCAAAGGCCGCCTTCAGATTGCCTTCGGTCTTGCTGCCCTTCAGGTTCATGGTGATCTTATATGGACGCCTCCCGATGGCAAGGGGTTTTCGGTGTGATGACCGACAGATAAGGCTGCAGGTTTATATCCGGCCTGTTTGTGCAGGCCGAAGCCTGCGGGCCCTGATGGATTCCGCTGACCCGCGCCTCAGTTCTCCGATGGGCTCGAAGCCCGAGCAACCATGCAGGTTTGGCGGGTCACGGTCTGACCTGTTTGCCATCACACGTGGTACGACCTTGCGCAACCTGTTAGCGTGCCCTCCTCTGCAAAGTGATTGATACCACGTACATCAGCCCGCTGCGGGCTGACACACGTACCCTTGCTGATACGTCCGCTCATAGGCCGTTAAAGCCCAGATCGTGCGTGCCATCTTGTTCGCGAGCGCTACCACTGCGACATTCTTCGGTCGGCGCTGCGCCAGATTCGTGAGCCACTCGGGCGGCGCTTTGCTATTCGTGAACACTGAGCGCGCCCCGTGGATCAGCAAGGTCCGCAGATATTTGTCGCCACGCTTGCTGATGCCGAGCAGCCGCACCCGTCCTCCGGTGCCGCTCTGGCGCGGCACCAGGCCCAGCCAGGCGGCGAACTCGCGCCCGGATTTGAACGCTTTGGCATCCCCCATGGTGGCCACCGCCGCAGTGGCGGTCAGTAACCCAACGCCAGGGATTGCCGCGATGCGTTGACTGTCCGTATCCTGCTGGTGCCACTGCTGGAGCCGACGCTCGATCTGCAGGATCTGGGCATCGAGCTCGCCGAGGCGTGCAAATTGCTCGCGCAGCGTATCGATCAGTACCGTCGGCAATCGATCCGCCAGGCGTTGCAGGGCTCCGGGAATATCTCGCTTGATCCCGGCTCGGCCCTGCGGCATCACTTCGCCATATTCGGTCAACAGCCCGCGCAATCCATTGATCTGCGCCGTGCGGAACTTCACCAGCTGCTGACGCATCCGATGCAACGCCAGCACCGCCTGCTGCGCCTCGCTCTTGACCGCCACCGTCTTGATGCCGGGCTGTTGCACCGCCGTCCAGATCGCCCGCGCATCGGCCGCATCGTTCTTGTTGCCGCCGACAAAGGGCTTCACCCAACGCGCCGACATCAGCTTGACCTCGTGCCCCTGCTTCTGCAGCGCCCGCGCCCAGTGCTGCGAGCCGCCACAGGCTTCCATGCCAATCAGGCACGGCACGCGATTGGCAAAATGCTCCAGAAATTTCTCGCGCTTGAGCTGCACGCTCACGATCTCTCCGCCGTCCGCTTCCACCCAATGCAGTTGAAATACACGCTTTGCGATATCCACACCGACCACGTTAAGCTTCATCTCGGGACCCTCCGGTTGCCTGTGAAAGATCGTAATCCTTCACCCTTGGGCACTTTGATGCCGTCGGCACCGGCGGGTCCTCTTCACCCAACCCCTCGCACCAGCGGCTCAGTCAGGTGGGAGGCGTCCATACCATTTCTCCGGAATCCTGGCGCCCTGGCCAGTGGTTTAGACAGATTCTAACACCCGTCCCGGCGTGCTGACGAGGGTGCGCTTGCCGGTGTAACGTACCGGCCCCACCGGCCCTGCAAGGCGGCTCTCCGTGACCCGACAGAAATCCGCGACCCCCGACTTCGAGGCGGCGCTGGCCGAGCTCGAACAGATCGTCGAGCGCCTCGAACAGGGCGAGTTGTCGCTCGAGGAATCACTGCGCCAGTTCGCACGTGGCGTCGAACTGACCCGCAGTTGCCAGAAGGCGCTGCGCCAGGCCGAGCAGAAGATCAGCATCCTGAGTCGCGGCCCCTCCGGGGAAGCCATCGAGCAGGAATTCACGCCGCCCGCCGAAGACTGAGCGGTTCGGCCGATGTCCGACGAGGCCGCCCCTACCCCGACCTGGCAGGCACCATACCGGGAGCGTGTCGAAGTCACCCTCGACCGCCACCTGCCGGCCCCCGAAACGGCACCAGCACGACTGCACCGGGCGATGCGCTACGCAGCGCTCGGACCCGGGAAGCGCATCCGGCCCGTGCTGGTGTACGCGACCGGCGAAGCCGTCGGCCTGCCGCCCGAATCGCTCGACGCGCCCGCGGCGGCGGTCGAGCTGATTCATGCCTATTCGCTGATCCATGACGACCTGCCGGCGATGGATGACGATGACCTGCGCCGCGGCCGCCCGACCACGCATCGTGCGTTCGACGAGGCAACCGCCATTCTCGCGGGCGACGCGCTGCAGGTCCTTGCCTTCGAGATCCTGGCGGGCGATGCATCGTCGCCCGGGGAACCCGCGCGTCGCCTCGAAATGATCCGCCTGCTGGCCCATGCGAGCGGCACGCCGGGCATGGCCGGGGGACAGGCAATGGATCTTGCCTCCGTCGGACTGCGACTGGGGCGCAGCCAGATCGAGGAAATGCATGCGCGCAAGACGGGCGCCCTGATCCGTGCCTCGGTCCTGATCGCCTCCGCCGCCGCGCCGGTGCAGGTAGCGGCGCAACGCGATGGACTCGACCGTTACGGTGCGGCGGTCGGCCTGTCGTTCCAGATCGTCGACGACATCCTGGACGTCTTGGGCGACCCGGCGATGACGGGAAAGAACAGCGGATCGGATGCGGCGCGCGGCAAGCCGACCTATCCTGCGATTGCGGGCATCGCGGCTGCGCGCGCCCGCGCCGCGGAACTCGCCGACGCCGGCATCGCCGCGCTCGCGGCCTTCGGCCCGGAAGCGCAGCACCTGCGTGAATTTGCCGCCGAGCTGGTCGTGCGCTGCCGCTGAGCGGGTCGCACGGACCTTATGCCGGTCCACGCGCGTCCAGTACACTCGCTGCATGAGCGACAGCAATGGGATCGCGCTGCTGGAAAGGATCGAGTCCCCGGCCGATCTGCGCGCATTGCCCCAGGACCAGCTCGCCCCGCTCGCCGCCGAATTGCGCGAGTTCCTGATTCACACGGTCGGGCAGATGGGCGGCCACCTGGCGGCAGGACTCGGCACCGTCGAACTGGCGATCGCCCTGCACTATGTCTTCGACACGCCCCATGACCGGCTGGTCTGGGACGTCGGTCACCAGGCCTATCCGCACAAGGTGTTGACCGGCCGGCGACGCCGGCTCGGCAGCATCAAGCAGCACGGTGGTCTGGCGCCCTTCCCGTCGCGCGCCGAGAGCGTCTACGACTGCTTCGGGGTCGGCCACTCGAGCACCTCGATCAGCGCGGCACTCGGCATGGCGCTCGCCAACCAGAGGGCCGGAGGCGACCGGCGCGTCGTGGCCGTCATCGGCGACGGTGCGATGAGTGCCGGCGTGGCCTGGGAGGCGCTGAATCACGCCGGCAGCCTCGACATCGACCTGCTGGTCGTGCTGAACGACAACGACATGTCGATTTCGGAGAACGTCGGCGCCCTGTCACAGTACTTCGCGCGCCTGATGTCGGGGCGCATGTACTCGCACCTGCGCGAGGGCTCGAAAAAGGTGTTGCGCTCGATGCCGGCTGCCTGGGAGCTGGCGCGGCGCTCCGAAGTGCATGCCAAGGGCATGGTGCTCCCGGGCACGCTGTTCGAGGAAATGGGCTTCAATTACATCGGCCCCGTCGACGGGCACGATGTCGGGGCACTCGTCACCACGCTCGGCAACATGCGCCATCTTCCCGGGCCGCAGTTCCTGCACGTCGTGACCCAGAAAGGCAAGGGCTACGCTCCCGCCGAAGCCGACCCGATCAAGTGGCACGGACCCGGCCCCTACGACCCGGCCAGCGGCACGCTGCTCAAAGAGCAATCGGGGGGGCCGAGCTATTCGCAGGTCTTCGGCCAATGGTTGTGCGACATCGCCGCGCAGGACCCCAGGATCGTCGGAATCACGCCGGCCATGCGCGAGGGCTCCGGCATGGTCGAATTCGAAAAGCGATTCCCGGACCGCTATTTTGACGTTGCGATCGCCGAGCAGCATGCCGTCACGCTGGCTGCCGGTCTCGCCTGCGAGGGGTTGCGTCCGGTGGTCGCGATCTACTCGACGTTCCTGCAGCGAGCCTACGACCAGCTGATCCACGACGTGGCGCTGCAACGGCTGCCGGTCGTGTTCGCAATCGACCGCGCCGGTCTCGTCGGCGGCGACGGTGCGACCCACCAGGGGGTGTTCGACCTTTCCTACCTGCGCTGCATACCCGGCCTGGTCGTGATGGCGCCAGCCGACGAGAACGAATGCCGGCAGATGCTCTACACGGCGACCACGCTCGACCAGCCGGCGGCGGTCCGCTATCCGCGCGGCCGCGGGCCGGGCGTGGCCGTCGATCCCGCGCTGCGCGCGCTGCCCATCGGGCGGGCCGAGATCCGGCGTCGGGGCGGCAGCGGCCTCGCGCTGCTGGCATTCGGAACGATTCTGGCGCCGGCGACCAGGGTCGCGGAGAGCCTCGACGCGACACTCGTCAACATGCGTTTCGTGAAGCCGCTGGACGAGCCACTCGTCGCGACCATCGCCGCGGAGCACCGCGCGATCGTCACGCTGGAGGAAAACGCCGTCGCGGGCGGCGCGGGCTCGGCGGTGCTGGAACTGCTGGAGGCCATCGGCAGCGCAGTACCGGTGCTGCAACTCGGCGTGCCGGATGACTTCATCGAGCACGGCTCGCGTGAAGACAATCTGCGCGCGGCAGGTCTGGACGAGCCGTCCATCAGGGCGGCCATCGACCGCTTCTGGCGCCAGCCCGGCGTTCCCCGTGCCGTGCCCGCGGGCTGATCAGGACCGGCGTGGTATGATTTTTGCGCAAGCCGATGCAGCGGCGCAGCGCGGGGATTGATTCCACCCATGAATGCCAAGACGGCGACTTCCGCGATCACTGCGGTCATCGACGACGTGCAGAGCCGCCCGGATACGCGCCGTATCCCGATCAACCGCGTCGGCATCAAGGACATCTATCACCCGGTCCGCGTCAGGGACCGTTCGGGCGGCGAGCAGCACACGATTGCGAACTTCAACATGTACGTGCACCTGCCCCACAATTTCAAGGGCACGCACATGTCGCGCTTCGTCGAGATCCTCAACGAACACGAGCGCGAGATCTCGGTGGAGTCGTTCGGTGCGATGCTGGCCGAGATGACCACGCGCCTCGATTCAGAGGCCGGCCACCTGGAAATGACCTTCCCGTACTTCATGATGAAGCAGGCCCCCGTCTCGCGCGTCGAGAGCCTGCTGGACTATCGCGCGACGCTGGTCGGCGAGCTGAAGGGCGGCCGCACCGAAACCTGGCTGAAGGTCATGGTGCCGGTCACCAGCCTGTGTCCCTGCTCGAAGCGCATATCCGACTATGGCGCGCACAACCAGCGTTCACACGTGACGATTGCCGCGCGCATCGCCGAGCACGTGTGGATCGAGGAACTGATCGAGATTGCCGAGCAGGAGGCGAGCTGCGAGCTGTACGGCATCCTCAAGAGGCCGGACGAGAAGTACGTGACGGAACGCGCCTACGACAACCCGAAATTCGTCGAGGACATCGTGCGCGACGTTGCGATGCGCCTCAATGGGGACGATCGCATCCGTGCCTACGTGATCGAGTCGGAAAACTTCGAGTCGATCCACAACCACTCGGCCTACGCGCGCGTCGAACGCGACAAGGACCAGGCCGACGCTTAGCTCGCGCCGCGGGTATCGCTGTTCTGCAGGCGCGAGATCAGGGTCCGCAGGAACACCTTATTGAACCGCAACTGGCATGCCGATGAGGTCTGCTCGAGTAGCGTGGCGCTCACCCGCATGATGGTGGCATCCTCATCCGCCAGCACCGCGGCCTGGCGCTTCGCACCGCGCAGGTAGCTCGTTTCGCCGAAGCAGTCCCCCGCATCAAGGCGGCCGACCTTGAGCCCTTCGCGCTCGACCGAACAGCGGCCGGATACGATGACGTAGAAGCGGTCGTCGATGCCCCCGGCACGCACGATCTCGTCGCCGCGCGCGTGGCTGTCCCAGCTGCTGGCCTTCAGCACCTCCCAGATCTCGGCCGTCGAGAAATCGTGGAAGAACTTGAGGCGGCGCAGCAGCGCGAAATGCTCCTGGCGGTCGATGCGGTCGGACTGCGAACGCAACTGGGCATGCACGCGCGCCATCGCGGCCGCGAACTCGGCCCCGTTTGCGTAGCGCTTTTCGGGCTCCTTGTGCATCGCCGTCGCCACGACGGTTTCCAGGTCGGCGGGCAGGTCGGGGCGTGTTTGCAGCATCGGCGTCGGCGTCGAGTAGACGATCTGGTGCAGGAGCTTGGCCAGCGACCCGGCGCGGAATGGCCGGTGGCCGGTCAGCAATTCGTACATCACGGCGCCCAGGGAATAAATGTCCGAGCGGTTCGTCAACTCCAGCGACTGAACCTGCTCGGGCGACATGTAGCTCGGGCTGCCGGCAATGCCCTCGATCCGCGAGATGTCGGCGTCGGCGTGCAGCGCGATGCCGAAATCGATCAGCCGCAGGTCGCTGTCCGTCGTCAGCATCAGGTTGCTGGGCTTGATGTCCCGGTGGATCACGCCGCGCGAATGGGCGTAGTGCAGCGCCTTGGCGCACTTGAAACAGAGCGCCAGCACGTCGTCGACTGGCAGCAGGTTGTCCGGCGCAGTATAGGCCGCAAGCGTCCTGGCACCGTGGATGAACTCGGTGACGATGTAGTAGAAGCCGCCTTCCTCGCCCGCGTCGTAGATCGGCATGGTGTTGGGATGCTGCAGCATCCCGACCATGTGCGCCTCGGACATGAACATCTTGCGCGCGACCCTGGCGCGCGCCGGATCGTCGTCGCCGACCACGCGATAGGCCTTGATCGCGACGTCGCGGCCGTAATACGGGTCGTGCGCGAGGTAAACCGTGCCGGTCGAGCCACGGCCGACTTCGCGGATGACTTCGTACTTGCCGATGCGCTCCCCGATGTTGGGTTCGCCGGCAGCTGGCTGGCATAGCGTCGGCAGTGTTGCGGTAGCGATGACTGGTTCCTCCAGGGCCTGCTCGGCGGGCACGAGCCAGCGGACTGCCGAAGAGGATATTTCGTCAAACGGGGTGGAACCGTGAACGGGATCGCGCTTCGCCGGAAGCCCCGGGGTCAGTCAGTGAAGTGGTCGAAACCGTGAACGGCATCTCGTTCCGGCTCGCAGCCGAGGATCCGGACACCGGGCGTCGCGGTGACCTCCCCGATGCGGGAAATTCCCGTCGACTGGTCCAGCGCCTCGATACGCGGCCTGGCGTCGGGAGCCGCGGCAAACAGGAGTTCGTAGTCATCGCCGGCCGACAATGCAAAGCGCAGTCCCGCCGCCTCGCCGGCGGTCTCCCGCAATGCATCCGAAAGCGGCAGTTGCGCGGCATCGATCTCGGCGCCGACACCCCCGGCGCGACAGAGCTTCGCGAGGTCGCCCGCGAGGCCGTCGGAAATGTCGATGCAGGCGGTCGCGATCCCGCGCAGCGCCTGGCCCAGGTGGACGCGCGGCTCCGGCAGCAGGAACCTGCCCAGCAGCGCCTCACGCGCGGCGCCTTTCGCCGCCAGCCGGCCCTGCAGGATTGCGAGGCCCGCGCCCGCGTCGCCCGGCGTGCCGCTGAGCCACAGCTGGTCGCCGGGCCGCGCACCAGAGCGTCGCAGGGCCTGGCCGGCCGGCACCCAGCCGCCGAGCGTGACGGTGGCCACGAGCGGGCCGCGCGTGGTGTCGCCGCCGACCAGCTGCACGCCGAAGCGGCGCGCCAGCTGGTCGAAACCCTGCGAAAAATTGCCGAGCCATTGCTCGTCCGCCGCCGGCAACGTCAGCCCGAGCAGCGCCCAGGCGGGCTCTGCGCCCATCGCGGCGAGGTCACTCAGATTCACGGCAAGCGCCCGGTGGCCGACGAAGCGACCGTCCGTGTCGGCCGGAAAATGCACGGTCGCGACGATCGTATCGAGCGCCAGAACCAGTTCGGCTCCAGGCCGTAGCGCGATCACTGCCGCATCATCGCCGACGCCCAGCCGGACGTCGTCGCGCGTGGCTCCGCGCCCGGTGAAGAATCGCTCGATCAGCTCGAACTCGCCGGGTGGCATGTCTGGCAACCCGATCAGGCGACCTCGCCCCTCTCGACGCTGCGGTACACGCGGGAGGCCTTGTCCAGCACGGCATTGACGTAGCGATAGCCATCGGTCGCCCCAAAGCGCTTGGCCAGCTCGACGCCCTCATTGATCACGACGCGAAAGGGAACGTCGTGTCGCGCCAACAGCTCCCAGATGCCCAGCAGCAGGATGGCGTGCTCCACGGGGTCCAGCCGCGCGGGATCGATGTCCGAGTGATGGCGGAGTTCGTCATCGAGCCGCACCGAATCGTCGCAGGTCGCCTCGAGCGCGATGCGGAAATATTCCGGGTCTGCCCGCCGGAACGCCGGATCGGCGCTGAACTGGTGATGCAGATCCTGCCACGGCTGCCCGGACATCTGGCGCTGATACAGCGCCTGGACCAGGAGCCTGCGCGCTGCACTGCGCGCATGCGCCGAATTGTCCGTCGGTTTGCTCAGGGGATGCGCAGCCACTTCATGCGCCCAGTATACCGAGCGTGATCCGCAGGTCGCGACCGATGCGGCGCAGGTCGGAAATCGGGAACTTGAATCGCTCCGACATCGCGAAAGGACGCGCACCCGCACCGATCAGTGTCGGTGCGAGGTAGAGCACCAGTTCATCGGCGAGACCCGCGCCCAGTAGCGCGCCGGCCAGGGTCGGGCCGCACTCGACCTGTAGCTCATTGATCTCCAGCTCCGCGAGGCGCCGCATCACGGCGGCCAGGTCGAGGCCAGCCGGCGCGGCTGGCAGGCGCTCGATCCGCGCGCCTGCGTCTTCGAGCGCGGCGCTGCGCGCCGCGTCGCCGCTTGCGGTCAGGATCAGCAACTGGCCCGGCGGCGCGACGATGCGCGCCGTGGGCGGCGTCCGCAACTTCGAGTCCAGCAGTACCCGCCGGGGTTGTCGTGTGACACCCGGCAGGCGCACGTCGAGTCGCGGATCATCGGCCAGTGCCGTCGCCGACGTGGTCATCAGGGCCGAGGAACGGGCACGCAGCCGCTGCACATCGGAACGCGCGGCGTCGCCGATGATCGGGTGGCCCTGGCCGTCGGCGAATGCGGTGCGGCCATCGAGACTCGCAGCCAGCTTGAGGCGCGCCCAGGGCCGGCCTCGCTCCATGCGCGACAGGAACCCGCGGTTTAGCGCCCGCGCCGCCGCCGCCAGTACGCCGCGGCTGACCTCGATGCCCGCCGCCGCGAGGCTGGCCTCGCCACCGCCGCTGACCCGGGGATTCGGATCGCGGATCGCATAGCAGACGCGACGGATGCCCGCGGCGATCAGCGCATCCGCGCAGGGTGGCGTGCGTCCATGGTGGCAGCAGGGCTCGAGCGTGACATAGGCCGTGGCTCCGCGCGCGGCAGCACCCGCTGCGGCGAGCGCCGCGGACTCCGCATGCGCGAGGCCTGCCCGCTCGTGCCAGCCCTCTGCGATCACCCGCTCGCCGTCGGTGATGACGCAGCCGACGCGCGGATTCGGATCGGTCGTCCAGAGCCCGCGGCCCGCCAGCTCGAGTGCCCTGGACATGTGTCGCAGGTCCAGCCGTTCGGCCGCGTTCATCGCTTGTCGCGGGTCTCGCGCCCCTGGGCCGGCAGCAGGGACATCTGGCCGGCTGCCGGATCGTTGCGCCGGCGCTGTCCCAGCTGCTCGATCTCGGCACGGAATGCGTCCACATCCTGGAACTGGTGATAGACGGACGCGTAGCGGACGTAGGCGACTTCGTCGAGCTGGCGCAGTTCTTCCATCACGATCTCGCCGATTGCCCGCGATGCGACTTCGCGTTCGCCGAGCACGCGCAGCCGATGGCAGATCCGCTCGATGGCGGACTCCACGTCATCGCGGCCCACCGGCCGCTTCTCGAAGGCCTTCATGATCCCGCCGCGCAGCTTGCCCACGTCGAATGGCTGGCGGGTCTGGTCATTCTTGACGACCTGCGGCATGACGAGCTCCGCCGTCTCGAAGGTCGTGAAGCGCTCCCCGCAGGCCTGGCATTCGCGGCGGCGGCGAATCTGATGGCCCTCGCCGGCGAGGCGCGAGTCGGTCACCTTGGTGTCGTCGTGATTGCAGAACGGGCAGTGCACTGCCGCCCTCCGGTCGCGCTCAGCCGTAGACGGGGAAGCGCCCGCAGATGGCGAGCACCTGCGCACGCACCCGTTCCACCACGGCTTCATCGCCCATCGCGTCCAGCAGGTCGGCGAGCCATGAGCCGACTTGCCGCGACTCGTCGAGGCCGAATCCGCGGGTCGTGATCGCCGGTGTGCCGATCCGAAGTCCGCTGGTCACGAACGGTGGCCGTGGATCATTCGGCACCGCGTTCTTGTTGACCGTGATGTGCGCGCGCCCGCATGCCGCGTCGGCGTCCTTGCCCGTGTATGCGCGCCCGATCAGGTCGACCAGGAACAGGTGATTGTCCGTCCCTCCCGACACGATGCGATAACCGCGGCCGGCGAGTTCCGCCGCCATCGCCCGCGCGTTGGCGACGACCTGCCGCTGGTAGGCGGCGAAATCAGGTGCAAGCGCCTCGAGCAGCGCGACCGCCTTGGCCGCGATGACGTGCATCAACGGACCGCCCTGCGTGCCCGGAAAGATCATCGAATCGAGCTTCTTGTGGAGTGCGGCGTGCTTGCGCGCGAGTATCAGCCCGCCACGCGGGCCGCGCAGCGTCTTGTGGGTCGTGGTCGTGACGACGTCCGCGATCGGGACCGGATTCGGATAGATGCCGGCGGCGACGAGGCCGGCGACATGCGCCATGTCGACGACGAACCACGCGCCCACTTCATCGGCGATCTCACGGAAGCGCCGCCAGTCGACGATGCGCGAGTAGGCCGAAAAGCCGGCGAGGATCATCTTCGGGCGGTGCTGCCTGGCCAGCTGCCCGACCTGTGCATAGTCGATCTCGTCGGTCGCCGGATCGAGACCGTATTGCACGGCCTTGAACAGCTTGCCCGAGAAGTTGACGCTGGAACCGTGCGTCAGGTGGCCGCCGTGGTCCAGGCTCATTCCGAGCAGCGTGTCGCCGGGCTGCAGCAGCGCGAGATAAACCGCCAGATTGGCCTGCGAACCGGAGTGCGGCTGCACATTTGCGTACGCGGCACCGAACAGCTGCTTCGCACGGTCGATCGCCAGCTGCTCCGCGATGTCCACGTTCTCGCAGCCACCGTAGTAGCGCTTGCCGGGGTAGCCTTCCGCGTACTTGTTGGTCAGCACCGAACCCTGGGCCTCCAGCACGCGGGGACTGGCGTAGTTTTCCGACGCGATCAACTCGAGGTGCTGTTCCTGCCGGCGCCGCTCGGCAGCAATCGCCGAGGCCAGTTCCGGGTCGAATGACTGGATGTTCATCGCGGGGCCGAACATGAGGCCCGAAGTCTAACCGAAAGCCGCCCGGCTAAGCCGCCTCGATGAAGGCCCGCACGACCCGGGTCCACGCGCGCGCGAGATTGCCGCGGTTGTAGCCGCCGCCGCCAAGGCCGAGGATCCGTCCATCGGCATGGCGGTCGGCGATCAGGCAAAGTCGTCGCGCCGCGTGCGCGTGCGCCTCCTCGGTCAGCCGCAGGTGCGTGATCGGGTCGCCCTCCAGGCTGTCCGCCCCGCACTGGAAGATCACGAACTGCGGACGGTGCCGCTCCAGGTGTTCCTCGACCGCGGTCCAGGCTGCGAGGAACTCCCGGTCGCCAGCGCCAGGCGGCAGTGGCAGGTTGAGCTTGGTGCCAAGCGCCGCTCCGGTCCCGGATTCCTCGCTGGCCCCGGTGCCCGGATAGAGGAAGCGGCCATCCTCATGCAAGTCGGCGAGAATCAGCGCCGGATCGTCCTCGAACGAGTAGTAGACGCCGTCACCGTGGTGCGCGTCGATATCGACGTAGGCGATGCGCGTGAGGCCATGTGCGCTCTTCAGGTGCTCGATGACGACGCCGCAGTCATTGAAGACGCAGAAACCGGCCGCATGGCCGCGCGACGCATGATGCAGGCCCGCGATGGGCACGAAGGCCCGGCGGGCCGCGCCGCTCATCAACGCCTCGGTGGCAACGAGCGCCGCGCCCACGACATCGCTTGCGGCCTCGAATATTCCCTTCCAGGCCGGAGTATCGCCCGCGTCGAGGAATCCCTCGCCGGTCGCCGAGCGCGCCTGGACCAGGTCGATGTAAGCCGGCAGGTGAAACAGTTCGAGTTCCCGGCGCGTGGCGGCACGCGGGGCCAGCGTACGCACCCGCCGGTCGAGGCCCTGCGCCTCGAGCTCGCGCACGAAGGCATCGTGACGATCGGAACCGAACGGATGGCCGTCGCCGAAACCGTAGCGCGCAATGCGCTCGCCGATGACGATGCAGGTATCCGATCCGCCGCTATGCGCCAAGGCAACCGCCATGCGAGAAGACGCCGGCCGAAGCCTAGCACAGCACAGGCGCGACCCCGGCTGGCGGTGCCGCGCCGCTTCGCAGATAATCCGCGGCCCCCGGCAAGCACGGACGATCGATCGGATATGGCCCAGTACATCTATACGATGATTCGCGTCGGCAAGGTGGTGCCACCGAAGCGCCACATCCTGCGCGACATCTCACTGTCGTTCTTTCCCGGCGCGAAGATCGGCGTGCTTGGCCTGAATGGCTCCGGCAAATCGACGCTGCTGCGCATCATGGCCGGCGTCGACCAGGAAATCGAAGGCGAGGCCCGGCCGCAACCCGGCATCAAGATCGGCCTGCTGCCGCAGGAGCCGCAGCTCGACCCGGGCAGCACGGTCCGGGCAATCGTCGAAGAGTCACTGCAGCCAATCAAGGATGCGCTCGCCAGGCTCGAGCAGGTCTACGCCGCCTACAGCGAGCCTGATGCGGACTTCGACCGGCTCGCCGTGGAACAGGGAAGACTCGAGGCGTTGCTGGCCTCCGTCGACGGTCACAATCTCGAGCGCCAGCTGGACGTTGCTGCAGATGCACTGAGGCTGCCGCCGTGGGATGCGACTGTGTCCCAGTTGTCGGGCGGCGAGCGGCGCCGCGTCGCGCTTTGCAGGTTGCTGTTGTCCAAGCCGGACATGCTGCTGCTCGATGAGCCGACCAATCATCTCGACGCGGAGTCGGTGGCGTGGCTCGAGAAATTCCTGGAGCAATATCCAGGCACCGTGATCTGCGTGACGCACGACCGCTATTTCCTCGACAACGTCGCGGGCTGGATCCTCGAGCTCGACCGCGGCTACGGCATTCCCTGGCAAGGCAACTATTCCTCGTGGCTCGAGCAGAAGGAGCAACGGCTCGCGCAGGAAGAAAAGCAGCAGGAGGGACTGCGCCGCTCGCTTGCGCACGAACTCGAATGGGTGCGTGCCAATCCGAAGGCGCGCCAGGCCAAGAGCAAGGCACGGCTGCGCCAGTTCGAGGAATTGTCCTCGGTCGAATTCCAGGCACGCAACGAAACCAACGAGATCTACATCCCGCCGGGACCGAGGCTCGGCGACCTGGTGATCGAAGTCGAGAATCTCCGCAAAGCGTATGGCGAGCGGCTGCTGATCGACGGATTGTCCTTCCGGCTTCCGCCCGGGGGCATCGTCGGCATCATCGGTCCCAACGGCGCGGGCAAGTCGACGCTGTTCCGGATGCTGACCGGCGCCGAACAACCCGACTTCGGGACGATTCGCGTCGGCCCGACCGTGCAACTCGCCTACGTCGACCAGTCGCGCGACAGTCTCAATGCGCGCAACACCGTCTGGCAGGAAATTTCCGGCGGCCTCGACATGATCAAGGTCGGCAACTACGAGACGTCGTCACGCGGGTACGTCGGGCGCTTCAACTTCCGCGGTAACCAGCAACAGCAGCAGGTCGGGGAATTGTCCGGCGGGGAGCGCAACCGCCTGCACCTTGCCAAGCTGCTGAAGAGCGGCGCCAACGTGTTGCTGCTCGACGAGCCGAGCAACGATCTCGATGTCGAGACCCTGCGTGCGCTCGAGGACGCCCTGCTGAACTTCCCGGGCTGCGCCGCGGTCATCTCGCACGATCGCTGGTTCCTCGATCGCATCGCCACGCATATCCTCGCGTTCGAGGGCGACAGCGAGGTCAGCTGGTTCGAGGGCAACTATCAGGAGTACGTGGCCGACCTGCGGCAACGCAAGGGCGAACTGGCCGACCAGCCGCATCGGCTGCGTTTCAAGCCATTGCACGCCTGACGCGCCGCCGCGCCAGTTGCGCTAGACTCGGGCCTTATGGCCGTATTCATCGACTCCGCGGGGCGCCTGCACCACGACCAGGACAGCGGACTCGCGCTGCACTGCCCGCATTGCCAGGTGCTCGCGCACATCACGCCGGTATCCGTGCCGGACTTCAACGTGCTGCAGCAGCACAAGCCGAGCCATGTCGGCCTCGTGTACCGTTGCGAGGCCTGCAACGCCCCCATATTCCTGCGCTTCGCCGTCAAGCTCTACGCGGGCAGCCGCGTCGAGCTCGCGCCCAGTTTCGTCGAGCTCGAGCGTGCGCGGGAAAAGTTCAGCTTCACGCACCTGCCGGAGGACGCCGAGCTGCTTTTCAAGGAGGCCCTCGCCTGCTTTTCGGCGGCCTGCTATAACGCCTTCGCGTCGATGTGCCGCCGCGTGGCGCTATGCGTGTATGCCGACCTCGGCGAGGACGGCAAGCTGCAGCTCTACGACGAGCTGCTGAATATCCGCCGGCTGGCCGAACTGGACGACGATTCGTTCGCAGTCGTCAAGAAGGTGCTGTTCGAGGGCGACGCGCCGGGACGGTCGAGCCTGCCGGTCATCGACGCCTTTCAGGCCGGCGTCCTGCTCGAGGTGGTCAAGGACCTGCTGTACCAGGCCTACGTGCGCCGCGGCCGCCTGCAGCAGGCGATGATGGTCCGGCGGTATTTCGCCGAGGATTCGGGTTCGAAGATCACGCCGCTGCCCGGCGCGCGGTCCTGATCCAGGAAACCCTAGCCCAGCCAGACGCGCGCGTTGCGGAAGATCCGCATCCAGCCACTGTCCTCGCGAGCGTGGGCGGGACGCCACGAGTTCTGCGCGCTGCGAAACACGCGTTCCGGATGCGGCATCATGATCGTGACGCGGCCATCGTCCGACGCAAGCCCCGCGATTCCCTGCGGCGAGCCATTCGGGTTGGCGGGATAGCGCTCCGCCACCCGGCCGTGATTGTCGACGAAGCGCATGGTCGTCAGCGCCCCTGCAGCGCGCAGCTGGGCGTCATCCCGGAACACGGCGCGCCCCTCACCGTGCGCGACCGCAATCGGCAGCCGGGACCCTGTCATGCCGGCGAAGAACAGGGATCGCGACCCGGTGACCTCGACCATCGACAGGCGACCCTCGAACTGCTCCGAGCGATTGCGCAGAAAGCGCGGCCAGTTCGCGGCGCCCGGTATCAGCTCGGACAGCGCCGCCAGCATCTGGCACCCATTGCAGACGCCCAGCGTGAAATTGCCTTCGCGCTGGAACCAGCCGGCGAACAACTCGCGTGCACGGACGTTGAGCAATATCGACTTGGCCCATCCCTCGCCTGCACCGAGCACGTCGCCATAGCTGAAGCCGCCGCAGGCGACCACGCCGTGGTAGCCGTCGAGACGCTCATCACCCTGCAGCAGGTCCGTCATGTGCACATCGACCGCCGCAAAACCGGCGCGATCAAAGGCTGCCGCCATT
>Ga0214473_10003161_pt1 | contig 20054 bp, 14 predicted proteins | sample RVTome_7_FD_203509 | JGI IMG/M metagenome (GOLD analysis project Ga0214473, IMG submission 203509) | Soil microbial communities from uranium-contaminated site in the Upper Colorado River Basin, Wyoming, United States - RVT98D197 | ecosystem: Environmental > Terrestrial > Soil > Contaminated >... | reverse complement strand
CCCAAAGCACCAGGTGCGGCTGCGGCCGATGGCTCGCCCCGCGCTCGCGCACTTGAGCGACTGCCCAATCGAGCAGTTCGTCGGCGAAACGAGGCTCACAGGCCAGCTCGCACAGCGCGTGCGGCACGGCCTCCAGCAGCGCCAGCTGCCGCCCGCTCAAATCGATGCCCAACATCCTGGCCTCCAGCGGTGCAGTCCCCAAGGCCAGCGCAATCAGTGCGCTTCGCAACAGTTCGGACTTCCCACTACCTGCCTCGCCGGCCGCCAGGAGGTGCCAACTGGAGGGACTGGCGATATCGATCACCAGCGGCCTGCCGTCCATCCCCATGCCCAGCGCCAGGTGCAGCGGCGGCAATTCGCCCAGCAGGTCCAGCAGTGGAAGCAGCCGCAGGTCTTCCCGGCTGGGCTGCTGTACTTCCAGGGCCAGCCCCGAGCCTTGCTGCTCCAGGCCGACCTGAGGCGCGCCCAGTGCGGCGGCCACCGCACTCAGGGCACCCTTGAGCTCACGCTGCATTCCGCTGGCCTGCTCCGACAGCCGGAAACGCACGCGGCCCTCCCGGATCTGACCGCCGCGCACCCGGATGGGAAGGGAGAGAGCCGCCAGCACCCGCTCGATGCTGTCCGCCTCCTGCTCGAAATCGGCACGGTCATGCGGTGTCACGCTCATCCTGGGCACACCAATGAGAACGGATGTTCTATTTCAGTATACGCACATTTGTTCTAATGTCAAGAGGCAGCGCGGAGGGGATACAGGGCGCAAACCACACCCTTCGCCTCCGACGGGCGAAAGGGGTTGCCCGGCGCGTGTGCTACAATGCCCAAGAGCCCTTGCCCTTCCCTCTCTGCATGCCCTCTCAGGCCAGGAACGGTTAGATTGTGAACGCCTCAGTGCTGGCGGATGCGCTGCGGGTCTCCCTGGTCTTGGTGCTGGTGCTGGCCAACGGATTCTTTGTGGCGGCCGAGTTTGCATTGGTCAGCGTGCGGCACACCCGCATCGCCCAGCTGACTCAACAAGGCCATCGCGGTGCCCGCTGGGTGCAGCGCGCCATCGAGAACCCCGATCGCTTCATCGCCGCCACCCAGCTGGGCATCACCCTGGCCAGCCTGGGGCTGGGCTGGGTGGGCGAGCCGGCCCTCGGCCGTCTGCTGCAGCCGATCGTCGAACTCTTCCCTGGCCAATTGGAGAGCGAAGTGTCACACGGCCTTTCCGCCGGTCTGGCCTTCGCCCTGATCACCTTCCTGCACGTCGTGGTCGGCGAGCTGGCCCCCAAATCCATCGCGCTGCAGAACCCGGTGCGCACTTCGCTGGTCGTGGCCCAACCCACGGTGGTGACCGAGTGGCTGTTCAAGCCGGCCATCTGGGCACTCAACGGCGCCGGGAACGCCCTGCTGCGGCTGCTGGGGATCAAACCCGCCGCGGCGCATGAACTGGTGCACTCGATGGAAGAGCTCGAAATGCTGGTGTCGGCCAGCGCCGAGCGGGGGATGATGGAAGACTCCGAGCAGGAGATGCTGCACGCGGTCTTCGACTTCCGCGACACCCTGGTGCGCCAGGTGATGGTGCCGCGCACCGAAGTGGTGGCCGTGCCCGCCGAGGCCGGATTGGAGCAGATTCTGCAGGTGGCCACCGCACACGGCTACTCCAAGATGCCGGTGTACCTGGATGACCTGGATCACGTGTTGGGGGTGGTTCACCTGATGGACATCGTGTCGGCCCAGCGCAAGCCGGGGCACGAAACACTGACGGCACGAGAGGTGATGCGGGAGACTGTCTTCGTGCCGGAAGTAGCCCGGGTGAGCACTCTGCTGCAGGTGTTCCGGGCCAGGCAGCGGCACCTGGCCATCGCCCTGGATGAATACGGTGGGACCGCCGGCGTGGTCACGCTGGAGGATCTGTTGGAAGAGGTCTTCGGGGAGGTCAGCGATCCCTTTGATCGCGGATCGGCCATCCAGCCTCAGCCGGACGGCTCCTCGCTGGTCGATGGGCTCACCCGGATCGAGGAGATCAACGAGCATTTCAGCTTGGACCTGCAGGACCCCCACTACGACACCATCGCCGGGTTCATGCTGGGCCGGCTGGGCCGGTTGGCCACCGTGGGCGACACGATCACCTCGGACGGCGTGCGCTTCACGGTGGATTCCATGGATGGCAAGCGGGTCGCCAGGGTCTGGATCTTCCCCCGCGCCGGCCCTGCCTGAGCTCCCATGTACGTCGAAGTCGCCGTCAATCTGCCTCCAGTGCAGGGCACCTTCCACTACCACCTGCCACCGGAACTGGCCGGCCAGGTGCGCGCCGGCCACCTGGTGACCGCGCCCTTCGGGAACCGCCGGGTCCAGGGCGTGGTGGTCGACACCCCCGCCCGGACCGAGGTCCCCGAGACCCGTCCGATCGAGGCCCTGCTCGACCCCGAGCCGGTGCTCACGCCGGCGCAGCTGGCGCTCGCCCGCTGGATTGCCCTGGAATACCGCTCCCCGCTCATTGAGTGCCTGACCCTGATGCTGCCCCCGGGGCTCAGCCAGTTGGCCGATTCGCTGTACACCCTGCAGGAGGCCGCGGCACAGCCGAAGGGCCGCACCCAGCGCAGGATCCTGGAGCAGTTGAAGACCCGCGGTCCGCTGCGCGGCCGGCAGCTCACTCGCGCCCTGGGCCGGGTGGAGTGGCGCACGGCGGCCGAAAGGCTGCTCCAATCGGGGGCGATCTCGCGCCGACCGGTCCTGGAGCCTCCCCGGGTCAGTCCCCGCACCGTACGCACCGCTCGACTGGCGGTCTCCTCCGATCGGCTCCCCGCTGAGGAGGAGGGACTGGGGCGGGCCGGCTCGGAGGCTCCGGCGCGCCGCCTGCGCATCCTGCAGGTGTTGGCGGCGCAGGGCACACCCATGGAGGTCGGCTGGATCTACAAGCAGACCGGCGGCAGCCTGAGCGACTTGCGCTTTCTGGAGGACCGCGAGCTGGTCGTGCTGGGCGGGGCGGAGGTGTGGCGCGATCCCCTGGTGGACGTGGACTTCGTGCCCAGCGGGCCGCCCGAACTCACCCCCGATCAGCAGGCGGCCTGGGAGCCGATCCGAACCGCACTGGAGAACGGCGGCGCCCGCCTGCCCTTCCTGCTGCACGGCGTGACCGGATCAGGCAAGACCGAGATCTACCTGCGCGCCGCCGGCTCCTCCCTGGCGATGGGCCGAGGCGCGATCGTGCTGGTCCCGGAGATCGCCCTCACCCCCCAGACGGTCCGCCGATTCCTGGCGCGCTTTCCCGGACGGGTGGGGGTGATCCACTCTCAGCTCTCGGAAGGAGAGCGCTACGACACCTGGCGGCGAGCCCGATCCGGGGAGCTGCCGCTGATCGTCGGGCCGCGCAGCGCCCTGTTCGCTCCCCTGCCGTCCGTCGGGCTGATCGCGGTGGATGAGGCCCATGACGAATCCTACAAGGAACAGGGCCAGGACCCGCGCTACCACGCTCGCGAGGCGGCCATGGCCTATGCCCAGATGCTGGGCGCGGTGTGCCTGCTGGGCAGCGCCACACCCGACGTGGTCACCACGTACCGGGCCGCCCGCGGCGAGCTGCAGCGGCTCAACCTTCCACAGCGGATTCTGGGGCATCGCGAGCGCATCCGGACTCAGGCGGTCCGGCTGGGAGTCGAGCCGCGCTTCCGGCCCGCGCCGGGCGAGGCCGAGTACATCGATCTGCCCCCGGTGCGGGTGGTGGACATGCGTCAGGAGCTGCGCGCCGGCAACCGCTCGCTGTTCAGCCGCGCCCTGCAGGCTTCCCTGGCCGAAACGCTGCAGGCCGGACAGCAGGCCATCCTCTTCTTGAACCGGCGTGGCACCTCCACCTACGTTTTCTGCCGAGATTGCGGGGAGCCGCTGCGCTGCTCCCGCTGCGACACCCCGCTCACCTACCACGGCCAGGCCGACCGGCTGCAGTGTCACCACTGCGGGCTGGAGCGCCGCATGCCCCCCCGCTGTCCCAACTGCAACAGCCAGCGCATCCGTCAGTTCGGGGCCGGTACGCAGCGCATCCAGGCGGAGGTGGAGCGCATGTTTCCGGCAGCCCGCACCATCCGTTGGGATCGCGACACCACCCGGGAGAAGGGGGCCCATGCGGCCATCCTGGCCCATTTCGCCTCGCAGCACGCCGACCTGCTGATCGGGACTCAAATGGTGGCCAAAGGACTGGATCTGCCGCTGGTCACGCTGGTAGGAGTGATCTCGGCCGATGTCGGCCTCAACCTGCCGGATTTCCGGGCGGCGGAGCGAACCTTTCAGGTGCTCACCCAGGTAGCCGGGCGGGCCGGGCGCGGGCTGTTGGGCGGACACGTCGTCCTGCAGACCTTTCAGCCCGAACACTATGCCATCCGGGCAGCCGCCGCGCATGACTACCAGGCCTTCTATGATCAGGAGCTTGCGCTGCGCCGCTCCCTGGACTATCCCCCTTTCCGCAGGCTGGTCAAGTTCACGTATCAGCACCGCACGCAGGAGGTGGCCCAGGCGGAGGCGGAGCGCCTGGCAGGACTGCTGCGCACCCGCCTGGACGAGCAGCAGGCCGACCTGATTGGCCCGGTGCCAGCCTTCTATGCTCGCCTGCGAGGAGAATACCGCTGGATGGTGGTGCTGCGCGCCCTGCAGCCGGCCGCGCTGATCCCTGAGGACCTGCCGCGGGGCTGGGTGATCGACGTCGATCCGGTCTCGCTGCTCTAGCGGCGGACGGTACTCGCCGGCTGCGGCCTGCTTATCCCGGCCCTCCGCTGGCTGGCGGTCGGATCCACAGGCGGATTGGCCGGAAGTCGGTAGCGCGGTCGAAGGCCTCTCCTCCCTCGGCCCGTTTCAGCCCGTTCACCACCAGATAGGTCAGCGGCGTGGCCAGTGCCTCATAACCGCTCTTGACCAGCCACTGCGAGAGGATCGCCTGGCCCAAGACCGGGCCGGGCAGCAGGCCGGCGAAGGCCGCGCTGATGAAGATGGCTGAGTCGGCTCCCTGGCCGACCAGGGTGGAGCCGATGGTGCGAACCCACAACCAGCGACCCTGGGTCGCCAGCTTGAGTTTGGCCAGTACGAACGCGTTGAGGAATTCCCCCACCAGGTAGGCCATGAAGGAAGCCAGCAGCAGCCGAGGGCTGAATCCCAGGATGGCCTGATAGGCCTGACTCGCCTCCGCCGGCCCCGGGTAAACCTGCGCGTTCCAGAACCCGGCCGGCGGCAGCCGGCCGGCCAACCAGATGGCGGCCACCGCCAGGAGGTTGCAGCCGAAGCCGATCCAGATGGCCTGGCGGGCCCGGGCATAGCCGTAGACCTCGGTCAGGACGTCCCCCAGGATGTAGACCACCGGGAACAGGATGACCGCCGCCGGCAGGGTCAGCCCGAACAGTTCGACCAGTTTGACCGCGATGACGTTGGAGACGATCAGTGTGGAGGCGGAGGCGGCCACCACCAGCGGATACCAGCGAGGCTCAGCCCTCGCTGTGCCGCTCGCCATGCTGCGCCTCGACCGTGATGGCGATCCCCCCACGCACCTTGAACGCCCCTTGCACACGGCACCAACGCGGTTCCAACGCCGCCACCAGATCATCCAGGATTTGGTTGGTCACGTGTTCGTGGAACACACCTTCATTGCGGTAGGACCACAGGTAGAGCTTGAAGGACTTCGACTCGAGGATCTTGGCGCCGGGTATGTACTCCACAGTGATGGTGGCGAAATCCGGCTGGCCTGTGGCTGGGCACACACAGGTGAACTCGTCACTCTCCAGCCGGACCATATACTCGCGATCCGGATGGTGATTGGGAAAGGTCTCCAACTGCTTGCCGGGCTTGGCCGGCTTTCCCAGCAAAGACAGACCCTCCAGGTCGGACGCTTGGGTCACTTGTCCATCCCTCACGGTCGGGCGCCGCGGCCGGCAGCCCGCGCCGCGGCCTTTCCGTCCGCCAATCCGGCAATTGTATCAGCCGGACCAGATGAGCCGCGCCTATCGCGCCGCACGTCCCGGTGGTAGCATCATCCTTCTGCCGGATCGATCAGGTTGAACCAGACTTCCTCCCTGCACCGCCAGCCCTCCCTGCGCCGGGCCTTCACCGCCTGGTGGCCGTTGGCTACCTCCTGGCTATTGATGGCGCTGGAACTGCCCGCGCTCAGCGCGGTGGTGGCCCGCCTCCCCGATCCGCGTATCCACCTGGCGGCCTACGGCGGGGTGGTGTTTCCCCTGGCGCTGATCGTGGAATCTCCAGTGATCATGCTGCTGGCCGCCTCCACTGCCCTCAGCCGCGATGGGGACAGCTACGCCCGGCTGCGCAAGTACATGATGGCCGCCGGCGCCGGCCTCACCGGGCTGCACCTGTTGATCGCCTTCACCCCGCTGTACGACCTGGTGGCCAGCGGACTGCTCGGAGCCCCGGCAGAGATCCTGGAACCCGCCAGGCTCGGCCTGCGCATCATGACCCCCTGGACCTGGTCCATTGCCTACCGCCGCTTTCATCAGGGCGTGCTCATACGCTTCGGTCACTCCCGAACGGTGGGGGTCGGAACCATGGTGCGCCTCACCGCCGACGGGCTGGTGCTGGCAGGCGGTTTCCTGCTCGGCAGCCTGCCCGGCATCGTGGTGGCCACCATCGCGGTGGCGGCGGGGGTGATCAGCGAAGCGGTCTTCGTGGGGCTGCGGGTGCGCCCGGTCGTGCGGGGTGCGCTGCAGCAGGCGCCGGCTTCGCTGGAGCCGATCGCTTTCCTGCCCTTTCTGCGCTTCTACGTTCCGCTGGCGATGACCTCCTTACTGCTGCTGCTCAGCCAGCCGCTGGGTGCGGCGGCCATGAGCCGCATGCCGAGGGCCCTGGATTCGCTGGCGGTCTGGCCGGTGGTATCCGGCGTGATTTTCATGTTCCGCAGCCTGGGAATGGCCTACAACGAAGTGGTGGTGGCCATGATTGACACGCCCCGGGGGCAGGAAGAGCTCAGGCGGTTCGCGCTGCTGCTGTCGGTCGGGACCACCCTGGCGCTTGCCTTGATGGCCGCTACGCCGCTGGCGCGGGCCTGGTTCCAGGACCTCTCCGGTCTGCCCGCTCACCTGGCCGACCTGGCGGTCGGAGCGCTGTGGATAGCATTGCCTATTCCCGGCCTCACCGTGCTGCACAGCTGGTATCAGGGCATCCTGGTCAACAGCCGCCACACGCGCGGCGTCACAGAAGCCGTGGCCTGTTCTCTGCTGGTCAGCGGGGCGATCCTGCTGGCCGGCGTGAGATGGGGGCAGGGGAATGGATTGAGCGTGGCGATTGCCGCGCTGGCAGTGGGCGCCGCGGCTCAAGCCACCTGGCTGCGGCGCAGGGCCCGTCCGGCCATGCTCGAGCTCGATCAGGGTCCCTTCGTGCTGCCGGCCGGCGTGCCGGCCCAGCTGCCCTAGTCCCCTTCGCTTGCCCCGGTCCCCGGTTCCGGGTCCGGTTCCGCCACCTGGATCGAGCGGTCCAGCGCCTCGTCCCTCCAGGAAAGCGGATCCTCGATGGGCTCGATGTGGGTGAATACCGTCGCATGCGGGAGCGCCTGGCGGACCTGCGCCTCCAGTTGCTCCAGCAGATCATGTCCCCGCTGCACCGACCAGTCGCCCGGCACCTGCACGTGAAAGGACACGAAGCTCCTGGCCCCCGACTGCCGGGTGCGCAGGGCATGGTAGCGGATGCCGGCCGGACGGTAGGCCTCCAGGGTGCTGCGCACCAAGCTGACCTCCGTGTCCGGCAGCGCCGGATCCATCAGGCCGGCGGCCGATCGGCGCACCAGCTTGACCCCCGTCCAGGCGATCAGTGCCGCTGCACCCATCGCCACCAGCGGGTCGAGGACATACCAGCCGGTTACCGCCACCGCGCCCACCCCCAGCAGCACCGCGGCCGAGGTCCAGACGTCGGACAGGAGATGCCTGGCGTCGGCCTCCAGGGCGATCGAGCGCTGCCGGCGCCCGGCCCGCAGCAGCACCTGCGCCACACCCAGATTGATCAGCGAGGCCAGCACGGAAATGCCCAGTCCGAGGTCGAGCCGGGCGATGGAGCGGGGGGCCAGCAAGCGCTGAATTGCCTCTTCAGCGATAATTACCGCCGCGATCAGGATCAGGCCTCCCTCCACGCCGCTGGAAAAGTACTCCGCCTTCTCGTGACCGTGCTCGTGCTCTTCGTCCGGAGGATGACCCACCACGGTGAGAGCGGCCAGGGCCACCAGTGCGGCCAGCAAGTTGACGCCCGATTCCAAGGCGTCGGAGAGCAACCCGACCGATCCCGTGATCCAGAAGGCGGTTGTCTTGAGCCCCATGGTGCTCAGGGCGGCGACCAAGGAGAGTAAGGCGTAACGGCGCAGGTCCGGGCGTTCGGGCATGGCCATGATTCTAGCATTCGGAACCATCGAACACACCGGGCCGCACCCAGTGGTCCTCTCGTCTTGCGGCGACCGGTGTTGGCATAGAACCTGCAGCCGGGTACACAATTGGGCTATGGGAGCGTGAGCAGGTATGGCTGAAGAGACACCCACAATCCTGCTGGTGGACGATGATGAGGCCTACTGCACCATCATGCGCGAACTGCTGGTCAGGCACGACTTCCAGGTGCGAGTAGCCGGAACAGCCGAGGAGGCGCTCCGCCTCATGCGGCAGGAGCGGCCGGACATCATCCTCACCGACATCATGATGCCGGAAGTGGATGGCCTGACCCTGATCCGCCGCATTCGCTCCAACCCCATCGGGGCCGACATCCCGACCGTCGTAGTGAGCGCCCTGGTGCTGACGCGCGAGCGCAACGCCGCCACCCAGGCCGGCGCAGACGCCTTCCTGGCCAAGCCCTTCTCCTTCAGCGAGCTGCGCACTACCATCCTGGGCGTGTTGGCCCCGATCGGCGGCTAGGTCTTTTCAGCGCGCTCCTGGGAGAACGTCGTCCCCTCTTTCGGCTTGAATTTCAACCAGGCCGGGACAGCGGCCGCCAACAGGCCCAGCCCGGTGAGGGCGAACGGCGTCCGCGGCGTCAGCCGCTCCCAGAGCTGCGCCCCGACATAGGGGGCCGGCAGGGAGAACAGGCCGACGCTGGTCTGCAGCAGTCCGAAGGCGGTGCCGCGCAGCCGCTCCGGGATCACCTTGGAGACCAGAGAGTTGTAGGCCGGGTTCATCAATCCCACGCCTACGCCGAACAGTGCCCAGGCCAGGCCGAAGCCCATAAAACCATGCACGGAGAGCATGACGAACAGCGCCACGGCCTGCACGACAAATCCGGCGGCGATCGACACGCGCTCCCCGCGGCGGTCGGCCAGCCAACCGGAGGGCAGGGTGACGGCCATCATCGCAACGCCGAAGATGGAGGTCAGCCAGCCCACACCCTCTACGCTCACCCCGCCCTCTTCCTTCAGGAAGAGCGGTAGCAGATCGCCGGAGAGCGTACCAGCGACGTCGCGTACCCCGTCGGTGACGAGAATCCAGGTCACCAGGCCACCGGCCAAAGCCAAGCCGAACATGGTCCCCAGGCTGGCTCGCAGCGATTGCAGCGAGAGCGCCCGCGGGGAGCCCTCCGAGGTCCGCCGCACCTGGTTCGCCATCCAGAAACGCAGTACGGCCGCCAAGCCGTATAGCAGGCCGGCGGCCAGAAACATGAGCTTGAACCCGAAGCGCTCGGCCAGGATCCCGCCCAGCGGTGGGCCGATCACCGCCACCAACATGAAGATCCCTTCGGACACGCCGAAGGCCTTCCCCCGGTTGGCCTCATCGGACTGCTCGGCGATGAATGCGCCGAAGCTGGGTCCCACCATGGAGCGGGCCACCGAGCCCAATCCCAGCCCCAGCAGCACCCACTCCCAAGAGGGGGCCAACACCAGTGCGATGTAGGAGAGCACCCCGCCCACGCTGCCCAGGGCGATGGTGCGCAGCCGGCCCAGCGAATCGGAGATCCAGCCCCCCAGAATCTGCAGCGCCAGCGGCACCACCGCCGCGACCGTGAAGGCCAGCCCCACTTGCCCCACGCTCGCCCCCAGCTCACGCAGATACAGCGGCATGAGGTTCATGTGCATGTGGCTGGCGATGTTGGCCAGCACCATGGTGAATAGGAACCACCGCATCACTGGGTTCAAGAGGGGTCGGCGTTCAGGCTGCAATGCTTGCTTCCTCCATGGCCGGCTAGGGTGCGGCCCAGCCGCTCACCAGGAATTCCAGCGCCGGCTCCAACAGGGCGGTCCACAGCTCCTGAGCGTGGGTTCCGGGCTTAATGCTGAACTCATGCCCGACGCCTTGCTGCTCCAATGCCTGACTGAGTTGTTCGGCCGAAGCTCGGATCGTCTGTTCGCGGTCGCCCGCCGCCAGGAAGATCTGCCCCGGAAGCGGCCCCCCCTGCTGGACGATCCACAGTGGGTCGTAGCGTGGCCGAGCGAAGTTCAGGTTCAGCGCCGGGCTGAGCGCGGCCACTCCCGAGAACTCCTGAGGATGGCGAAAGGCGATCTCCAACGCCCATACCCCTCCCCGCGAAATGCCGGCGATGGCGCGCCCGGAACCTTGCTCGACCAGGTTGAAGCGGCTCTCCACCGCCGGCATCAGACTTTCCATGAATTCCGCCTCGTAAGAGCGCGCTCCGCCGTCGCTGCTGGAGAACAGCGGCTCGGGTTCAAAAGGCATGACGATGGCAAAGCCGGGCCACAGACCGCCCCGAATGGCCTGAGTGGCCAGTCGGGTAGCCCCCAGATCCACCCACTGCCACTCATCGTAGCCGCGGCCATGCAGCAAGTACAGCACCGGCAGCCGTTGCGCCGCCTGCCCGAACCCTGGCGGCAGGTAGACCAATAGGGGCAGTTCCTCGTCCAGCAGACGGCTGTGGTAGCTGGTGATTTCCAGGCGGCCGGCCAGCGGCTGCGCATCCGGCGAGGGCGGCGGGGCGGCAGCCCGCATGTCCCCGGTCGGGATTGGCCGGCCTGGTTGTGCGCCAGGGGCTTGGGTGGCAGCCGGCGCCTGTGAGTTGGGAGCTGGCGAGGCGGAGACCGGAGCGCAGGAGCACAGCCAGACCAGGCCGGCGCACAGCCAAGCCGATCGCACCAAGCCCAGCCGCAAGTTGAATCGCAGGGCGCCCACCGGACCGAAGGCCGAGTCTATCACGCGAGAGGTCAGGTCCCCGGACCCTCTGGCGCTTAAAAGCAAACCGCCGCCCTGGAGGGCGGCGGAGATGCAAGGGACATGCTCCCCGGCAGTCGGGCCTCAGGCGTGCAGCGATTGGCGGATGGCCGAGACCTGCTTGCGCAGGAAGTCATCGGTCTCGATCAGGTCGGAGATCTTCTCGTAGCCGTAGAGCACCGTGGTGTGGTCCCGCCCGCCCAGGGCGTCCCCGATGGCTGGCAAGGAAGCGTTGGTTTCTTCCCGCAGCAGATACATGGCGACCTGCCGGGGCAGCGCCACCTGGCGGCTGCGGCGCGGTCCGACCAGCTCGTCCTCATCGACCTGGAACTGGTCGGCCACGGCGGCGATAATGCGCTCGGGGGTGAGCGCCGGAGTACGGTAAAGGTGCTCGGCCAGCGCGGTTTGGATCAGCGCGTGGCTCAGCGGCTGGCCGGTCAGGTCGGAAAGCGCCAGCACCCGGGTCAGGGCGCCCTCCAGCTCGCGGATGTTGCTCTGGCAGCGCCCGGCGATCAGCTCCAGGAATTCCTGCTCCAGGGAGCATCCGGCGCGCTCCGCCTTGGAGCGCAGGATGGCCAGCCGGGTTTCGAAATCCGGCGTCTGGATATCGGCGGTCAATCCCCACTCAAAGCGTGAACGCAGCCGTTCCTCCAGGGTGACAAAGGCCTTGGGGGGGCGATCGGAGGAAATGACCAATTGCTTGTTCTGACCGTGCAGCGCGTTGAAGGTGTGGAAGAACTCCTCCTGGGTGGATTCCTTGCCGGCCAGGAACTGGATGTCATCGATCAGCAGCACATCGATGCGGCGGTAGCGCTGCCGGAACCCCTCGGTGGACTGCCGGCGGATGGCATCGATGAGCTCGTTGGTGAAATCCTCCGAGGAGACGTACACGGCCCGCAGGCCGGAGGCGGTGGTGGCGTGGCCCACGGCGTGGAGCAGATGGGTCTTCCCCAGGCCGACCCCGCCGTAGAGGAAGAGCGGGTTGTAGGCGCTGGCAGGGTTTTCCGACACCGCCAGGGCCGCGGCGTGCGCCAGGCGATTGCTGGCTCCCACCACGAAACTGTCGAAGCTGTAGCGCGGATTGAAGGAGCTGGCGGAGGCCTCACCCCCGAGCGGAGCGAGCGCGGCGCGTGCCTCCACCGGGGAGGGCCGTTGGCCGGGCGCCACCACGAAGCGCACCTGCACGGTGCGGGCCGCGATGCCCGAGAGCACCCGATTGACCGTCGCCTGCAGTCGGTCCTGCAGCCAATCTCGGGCGAAGCTGTTGCCTACGCCCACCACCATTTCCCCGTCCTCGAAGGCAAGGAACTCCGCCTCGCGCACCCAGGTGTCGAAGGCCGCTCTGGGCATTTCAACCTGCAACTGGCCCAGTGCAGCCAACCAGAGTCGCTCCGCGTCCATGCCTACCTCCGAAGACCTGGGGTCGCGCCCCGAGCCTGATTTGTGGTGAAGAACCCAAGGGTTTGCGACTGGGTGTCGGATCTCCAACCGAGAAGGGATCCGCCCATTCGCGGCGCCGACGCTCCCGGTACAGCCCCTGGGGAGTGTGCGCCTCCAGACGAGCGCATTCTAGCGTAAGCCGGTCAACGCATCAATACACGCAGGCTCCTACAACCTAAAAAGATTCGAATCTTTAAGGGGCTCCAACCTTAAAGCGCCGCCTCTGCCCTGAGACAATCCCTGGGAGGCGCGGGCTAGCGGCCTCCCCCAACATCCTGAACTGCCCGCCTAGAATCACGCCAGATATGAGGGTGGTGCGAACCGACTCGGGGCATACCAGGGTGAGTGACCCAACCTTAAGAAACTGCTGAACGGAGCCGAGCCGATTCGGCCGAGCTGCAAGCCGCCGGCCGGAGCTTTCGAGCGGCCCAGGTAAACGCCCGCGTGCGATTCTGGGGTAACCCGCGGTCAGCGGGCGCGCGTTTTGGTCGGAATCGTGGGCGCGGACTCAACCGAGAGCGAATCTCAGGGCCTCTTGCAGCGAGCGCGCCGGCAGCACTTCCAGGCTCTGGGGCCCGGGTGAGCCCCGGCGGCCTCCGGCCGGAACGATGGCGCGGCGGAAGCCCAGCTTGGCCGCCTCGTTCAGCCGCGCCTCCAGCTGCGAGACGGTCCGCATCTCGCCCGATAGCCCGACCTCCCCCACCATGGCCAGGTCCGGCGGCAGCGGCCGATCGCGGGCCGAGGAGGCGATCGCGGCGGCCAGGGCCAGGTCGATCCCGGGCTCCCGGACCTGCAGCCCGCCCACCACATTCACGAAGACGTCCTGTTCCCCCAGCGGCAGCCCCACCCGGCGGGAGAGCACTGCCACCGTCAGCAGCAGCCGGTTGAAGTCGATCCCGTTGGCCGTGCGCCGCGGGTTACCAAAGGGTGTGGGGCTGGTCAGCCCCTGGACTTCCACCAGCAGCGGTCGGGTGCCTTCCATGGTCAGGGCGATGGCCGAGCCGGGGGCTTCGGCCATGCGTTCGGCCAGGAACGCCTCGGAGGGGTTGGGCACCTCGATCATGCCCGAGCCGCGCATCTCGAACACCCCCACTTCGGTGGTCGGTCCGAAGCGGTTCTTGACCGATCGGAGCAGGCGATAGGCGTGGAAGGCATCCCCTTCCAGGTAGAGCACGGTGTCCACCAGGTGCTCCAACACCCGCGGCCCGGCGATCGACCCCTCCTTGGTCACGTGGCCCACCAGGAATACGGCCACCCCGCTGGACTTGGCCATAGCCTGCAGCCGGGCGGCACTCTCCCGCACCTGCGAGATGGAACCCGCCGCCGACCCGATGTCGGCCAGCTGCATGGTCTGGATGGAATCCACCACCAGCAGGGCCGGCTGCAGCGCCTCCACCTGGGTCAAAATGCGCTCCACATCCGTCTCGGTCAGCAGGTAAAGCAGATCGGCGGGTTCGGATTGCCCCTCCAGCAGCCGCAGCGCCCGAGCTTTGATCTGGGGAGCCGACTCCTCCCCGGACACGTACAGCACCTTGCCGCTCTGCGCCACCGAAAGCGCCACCTGCAGCAGCAGCGTAGATTTCCCGATGCCGGGCTCGCCGCCGATCAACACCACCGAGCCGGGCACGATTCCGCCTCCGAGCACCCGGGCAAACTCCTGCAACTCGAGGCCGATGCGCTCCTCGCCGTCCCCTTCGATCTCAGAGAGCCGGCGCGGGGGGTGGGCGGCCAGCAGGCGAGGGGTGGTCGCGCCGGAGTGGGGCTCCACAAATTCCTCCACCATGCTGTTCCATTCGCCGCACTGCGGGCAGCGGCCGAGCGGCTTGGGGGCTGCCCGTCCACACTGCTGGCAGACATAATGCACCTTGGTCTTGGCCATGCCGCCTCCCGGATCCGCCCTCCGCATTATAGCCGCCGCTGCTCTGGGAATGAAAAAAGCCCGACCTCACCGGTCGGGCCTGTAGTTGGCGAACCTTCAAGCTCTCAGCCCGGGCCTGCCGCCTGCCCGGCCAGGGCTAACCTGCGGGGAGCGCCTCCGGGGCTTCGGCCTGCTCCACCTCGCCCCGCTCCAGCACGATCTCCCCGTCGCGCACCGTCACCACCACCGAGTCGCCGTCCTTGAATTCACCGGCCAGCAGGGCATCCGAGAGGCGGTCCTCCACCTTGTTCTGGATCACTCTCTTCAGCGGCCGGGCGCCCATCTCCGGATCGTAGCCCTGCTCGGCCAGCAAGGCGCGGGCCTCCTCGGTGGGGAAAAGCCGCAGACGGTGCGACTCCAGCCGGGCGCCCACCTTCTCCAGCTCCAGATCGACGATCTGGGTGATCTGCTCCATGCTCAAGGCGTGGAAGACGATCACCGCGTCGACCCGGTTGATAAACTCCGGCCGAAATTCGCGGCGCAGCGCCTCCATGAGCTTCTTGCGCATTTCGCCGTACTCGAGCTTCTCATCCAGGTCGCGGTCCTGGCGGATGTTGAAGCCCAGCTGGGCCTGCCGCATGATGAGCTCGGCCCCCAGGTTGGAGGTCATCACGATGATGGCGTTGCGGAAGTCCACCTTGCGCCCGCGGGCGTCGCTGAGGTGGCCCTCCTCCATGATCTGCAGCAGCATGTTATGGGCTTCGTTGTGGGCCTTCTCCACCTCGTCGAAGACCACGATGGAGTACGGCCGCCGGCGAACGGCTTCGGTGAGCTGGCCGGCGTCGTCGTAACCGACGTACCCGGGCGGCGCTCCGACCAGCCGGCTGACGGAATGGCGCTCCATGAATTCGGACATATCGATCTGGATCAGCGCATCTTCGCTGCCGAACAGAAACTGCGCCAGGGCCTTGGTGAGCTCGGTCTTCCCCACGCCGGTGGGCCCCAGGAAGATGAACGACCCCACCGGCCGGTGGGGATCCTTCAGGCCCGAGCGGGCCCGCCGCACGGCCTTGGAAATGGCCTCGATGGCCTCGTCCTGGCCGATGATGCGCTCGTGCAGGGCGGACTCCATCTGCAGCAGCCGCTCCGATTCTTCCTGGGCGATCTGCATCAGCGGCACGCCGGTCCACATGGAGACCACCTCGGCGATGTCGTCGGCGGTCACCCGGGGGCTATCGTCGCTGCGTTCCCAACCCGCCCGCAGCTGCGCCATGCGCTCCTCCAGCGCCGCCTCCCGCTCCATCAGCTCCTGGGCGTCGTCGAAGCGCGCTTCCTCGATGGCGGCCGCGTGGGCCTCCCGGGTCTCGCGCAGCTCGAGCATGGTCTCCTTCAGCGAGCGGGCCGTGGGGCTCTTGTACATGCGCACTCGGGAGGCGGATTCATCGATCAGATCGATGGCCTTGTCTGGCAGGAAGCGGTCGGGCACGTAGCGGGCCGAAAGATGGGTGGCCGCCTCTAGCGCCTCGTCGGTGATGATCAGCTTGTGGTGGTTCTCGTAGGGCGTGCGTACGCCCCGCAGGATATCGATGGTCTCTTCGATGGACGGCTCACCGACGTGCACCGGCTGGAATCGGCGCTCCAGCGCCGAATCGCTCTCGATGTACTTGCGGTACTCGTCCATGGTGGTGGCGCCGATCACCTGCAGTTCACCCCGAGACAGGGCCGGCTTCAGGATATTGGCCGCATCCACCGAGGAGCCGGCCGAGCCGGCCCCCACCAGCATGTGCACTTCGTCGATGAACAAAATGGCCCCGGACGATTTCAGCTCATCGATGACCCGCTTCAAGCGCTCCTCGAACTGGCCGCGGTACATCGTACCGGCCACCAGCGATCCCACGTCCAGCTGCAGCACCCGTTTGCCCAACAGTGGCTCGGGGGTCTCGCCGGCGACGATGCGCTGCGCCAACCCTTCCACGATGGCGGTCTTGCCCACCCCGGGCTCTCCGATCAGCGCCGGGTTGTTCTTGGTGCGGCGGGCCAGGATCTGGATCACCCGCTCGATCTCCATTTCCCGGCCGATCACCGGGTCCAGCTTGGACTCCTCGGCCATGGCGGTCAGGTCGGTGGCCAGCTGATCCACCAGCGGGGTCTTAATTTGCTGCTCTTTGCGCTCGCGGGGGGCCTGGCCCGCCCGCCGGGAGGGGGTTTTGTCCAGGATGCGCCGAGTCTGGCGGCGCACTTGCTCCGGGGTCAACCCCAGATTGCGCAGCACCTCGATCCCGACTCCCTCCCCCTGGCGGATCATGCCCAGCAGCAGGTGCTCGGTGCCGATGTAGTGGTGCCCCATGCGCCGGGCCTCATCAATGGCCATGGACAACACCTGCTCGGTGGCCGGCGCCAGTTCGATGCGACCGCCGGTGTGCCGTCCCACCCCGGCGAGGCGCTCCACCATGTCCTTGACCCGGGCCGTCTCCAGGCCCAGATCGCGCAGTACGCGGCCGGCCACTCCCCCCTCTTCCAGGATCAGGCCCAAAAGCAGGTGCTCGGTCCCAATGTAGTTGTGGTGCAGGCGCTCGGCTTCCTGGTGTGCCAGGGTCAGCACCTTTCGGGCCCGCTGGGTGAAGCGCTCCATCTTATCGGCCACGCAGTTTTCCTCCACGCGCTCCGGTCGGAGTGGGCGGAACTGAAACCGCCGTATTCATTCTACCAAAGTCCACTTTTCAGACGGGAAAACCGGGATTAAGGTCCTATAAGCAGGTTGACCGGGCGCTGCTCTGGCGGGCTGCCCGGTCGAGGTCGGCTCATTCCCGAGCCGGCTCTTGCTCCTGGCGCTCGGTTCCAGGTCCGCCTTCCGGCACCGGCTCGGCTTGCTCGGGCCTGGCCGATTCCGCCTCGGCCCCGGCCATTTCCTGCGACGAGCTCTCAGCCTCCCCCGACGAGCTCTCGGCCCCCTCCTCCGACGGACCCTCGGCCTCAGCCATCTCCTCCGGTGGGCTCTGGTCCGTCAGCTCCTGGGTTTCCGCATCCAGCGCGGCTTCCGCCTCCAATTCGGCGTCGAAGTCCGCCACCGGCTCTTCGAGTTCGGGGCCGGCCTCGGCCTTGGCCTCGGTCTCGGCTTCCTGGGCCGACTTCCAATCCGACTCGGCGTACTCCTCCGAAGCCACCTTACGCAGGCTCAGCCCGATGCGACGCCGCTCCTCGTCCACGTTGAGCACCCGCAGCGTGATGGTGTCGCCCTCCTGCACCGCCTCCCGCGGATGCTCGATGCGGCGATCGGACAGCTCCGAGATGTGGATCAGGCCTTCGATGCCGAAATCGTCCAGCGCCGACAGACGGGCGAATGCACCGAACTTGGTCAGCTTGGTGATCACCCCTTCCACCAGCTGGCCCTCGCGGAATTCTCGCTTGATCTGGTCCCAGGGGTTCGGCTCCAGGTCGCGCAGCGACAGGCTGATGCGGTGGCGCTCTTGGTCCACCGCCAGCACCTTGACGGTCACCTCCTGCCCGACCGTGAGCACCTCCCGCGGATCGGTGACCCGCTTCCAGGAGATCTCGGAGATGTGCACCAAACCGTCGGCCCCACCGATGTCTACGAAGGCGCCAAAATCGGCCAGGCTGATGACGTGCCCGCTGCGGATCTCGCCCGGGCGCAGCTCCTCGATGAGCCGTCCCTTGAGCGCCTCTCGGGCCTCCCGGGCGGCGGAGCGCTCCGACAGGATCAGCCGGTTGCGCCGGCGGTCGACTTCAATGACCTTGCTCATGACGTGCTCGCCCACCATCTTGCCCCAGCGCTTGTCCGGGGTATCCCCCTCCGCCCGGCGGCGACGGGCCAGGCTGACCTGGGAGGCGGGAATGAAGCCACGCAGCTGGCCCAGTTGAACGATGAGCCCGCCCTTGTTGTACCCGGCCACCTCCCCCTCGAAGATCTCCTTGCTCTGCAGCAACTCTTCGGCGCGCTGCCAATCCTGCTCTTCTTCCGCCCGCGCCAGGGAGAGCTCCAAAGAACCGCCCCGGCCCCCGGGGCGAATGACGTAGACGCTGACCTCCTCGCCCACCCGCAGGCCGGCGCGCTGCTCCTCGGTCAGCTGCTCCAGTTCATGGGAGGTGATCACGCCCTCGGACTTGGCGCCGATGTCGATGAACACGTCGGTCTCGGTCACCCGAGCCACGGTACCGACGCGGATTTCACCTCTCCGGGGGGCCTCCAGCCCATAGTCGCCATCCTCCAGGAAGGCGTCCATCGGGTGGACTTCTGGCGCCGGCTCGGCAGGGCTGGGAGTCGTGGGCTTTGGCCCGGTGGTCTCGTCAGATGCTTGCATGAGAAACGGTTGACCCTAAATCGGATAAGTTCAGGCATTATAAAGGCCTTGACGGTGCTTGACAACCTGTCCATCGGGGGAGCCAAAATGGATGCGGTATAATGCCGCGGGGTCGCCCCCAGCAGGCTTGCCCCACTTCGGAGAGCCGCTCTTTGACGATCGTCTACCCCTTCACTGCCATTGTGGGACAGGAGCGCATGCTACGCGCTCTTGTTTTGAACGCCGTTAACCCGCGCATCGGCGGGGTCTTGATCCGGGGGGAGCGCGGTACGGCCAAGTCCACCGCGGCCCGGGCATTGGCAGCGCTACTGCCCGAGGTGCGGGTGGTCGTCGACTGCCGCTTCAGCTGCGATCCCGACCAGCCCACCACCTGGTGCACGGAATGCCGCGAGCGCAGCGCCCAGGGCGAAGAGCTGCCGGTGGCGGTGTGCCGCACCTCCTTCGTGGATCTGCCGGTCTCGGCCACCGAAGACCGGGTGGTGGGCACCCTGGACATCGAACGGGCCATCAAGGAGGGCGAGCGCCACTTCGAGGCCGGCGTATTGGCTGCCGCCAATCGGGGCCTGCTCTACATCGATGAGGTCAACCTGCTGGATGACCATGTGGTCGACCTGCTGCTGGATTCGGCCGCCCTGGGCATGAACATCGTGGAGCGGGAGGGCATCTCCTTCACCCACCCGGCCCGCTACATCCTGGTGGGGACCATGAATCCGGAAGAGGGCGACCTGCGCCCGCAGCTGCTGGACCGATTCGCCCTCTCGGTGGACATCCGCGGACTACGCGACCCGGCCTCCCGGGTGGCCATTATGGAGCGCAACCTGGCCTACGAGGCTGATCCGCAGGCATTCCGCCAGCAGTGGATGCAGCAGGAACAGGCCTTGTCACGCCAGATCGAGGCGGGCCGCCGGTTGGTGGAGAGCGTGCTCTACACCCGGCGTGACTTGCTGTCCATCGCCGCCCTGACTTCCTCGATGCAGGTGGACGGTCATCGTTCGGACCTGGTGATCCTCAAGGCGGCCAAGGCGCACGCCGCCCTGGAGGGCCGCCAGACCATTCAGGATCTGGATATCGCCCTGGCGGCCGAATTGGCGCTGCCGCACCGCCTGCGTAAGGGGCCGTTCCAGCAGAGCGAAATCAGCCTGGCCGAGCTGCAGGAGCGGATCGAGGACATCCAGTCCGAGGTGGGGGCCGCCGAGCAGGTTCAGCCTGAGGATGCAGAGCAAGAAGAAGGCGCCCCAAAAAAAGTCGGCGCCAAGGCCTAGCGCAGGAGGGGGAGACCCACAGCGAGGAGCTGGGGCAGGCCAAACCCGTCGAACGCCCGCTGGTTGACTCGCTGCAGGCCCA
>Ga0214473_10003160_pt1 | contig 20059 bp, 13 predicted proteins | sample RVTome_7_FD_203509 | JGI IMG/M metagenome (GOLD analysis project Ga0214473, IMG submission 203509) | Soil microbial communities from uranium-contaminated site in the Upper Colorado River Basin, Wyoming, United States - RVT98D197 | ecosystem: Environmental > Terrestrial > Soil > Contaminated >... | reverse complement strand
TGCCCCGCTCCTCTCGCAACAATCTCCACACACGACACTTACCTGAAGTTTTTCGGTGACGTGCCGGTCCGGCACTCATGTTGCACTGGAGCGCGTGGGTCTTTCTGTGTTTGCCAGATACCGGAGGTGGAAGGCGTGAGCTCGCAAGTCGAGACCAAGTCCGGTCCGCGGGTAGCGGGGGTGTCGTTGGCGATCGTGCTGTGGCTTCTGGGAGCGGCGGTCATCGTTCTCGGCGCCCGGGACTGGCTCCCGCCTCTGGCCTCTCAGCACGGCGCGGGCATCGATCGGATGATGCTCTATCTCTTGATTTGTACCGGGGCCTTGATTCTCTTGGGCCATGTCGTCTCTACAGCCGGGCGGGAGCTCCCGTGGACTTCACCATGCAGACCGACCCCACGCTGGTGGCAGGGGCAGCGTTGGAAAGGAGGTGACGGTGGCGGAAGGCGTGTCGAGGGAAGCGGCATCGCGGTGGGGAGGGGGAGTTTCCCCGGTGGGAGTGAGCTGGAACAAGTTGATGATGTGGTTGTTCATCATCACCGACGGGTTGCTCTTCGCCGGTTTTCTCGCCGCCTATGGGTTCGCTCGCTTGGCGAGCGCGGCCTGGCCGGATCGGCTGGAGGTGTTTCACCTCTGGTTCATTTCGGCGATGACCTTCGTCCTGATCTCGAGCAGTGCCACCATGGCCACCGCGGTGGGAGCGGCGCGGCGAAAGGAGGGACAGTTGGTGAGTCAGATGACCTTTGCCACCCTGGTCGGTGGAACGATCTTTTTGGCGATGCAGGCCTATGAGTGGACGACCCTCATTCACGAGGGAGCCCGACTCCACAGCAACCCCTGGGGAGTGCCGCAGTTCGCCAACTATTTCTTCATCATTACAGGCTTCCACGGGACGCACGTGCTGACCGGGATCGTCATCTTGGCCGTCGTGGCCGCCAGAGCTCTCCGCGGGCGTCTCTCCGCCGAAGGAGTCGAGCTGGCGGGGCTCTACTGGCACTTCGTCGATCTGGTCTGGGTGTTCATCTTCACTCTCTTCTACCTGATTTGAGCGCTGGGCGGATCGAGGGGACGAAAGGAGGAGGCGGATGGCCAAGGATGCGACGGGGGTGCCTTACTCCGTTTACTGGCGGACGTGGGCCTTCTTGCTGACGCTCACGCTGGTCATGGTGATTTTGGATCAGGCCGCGGTTCCGCGACCGGTACTGGTGTTGGTTCTTCTGACCGCCATGCTGGTGAAAGCCGCATTAATTGCCGGGACCTTCATGCACCTGAGCCAAGAGAAGCTCAGCCTAGCTTTGGCGGTCGTCGCAGCGTTGCTCCTGACGGGAGCGGTCTTGTTCTTGTTGATTGCGCCCGATGGCCTGCGGCTCCTTCAAATGAAGAACTGAAGCCGACAAGGGTGGAGCGAAAAGCCGCCCGGGGGCTGTGTATTTTGGCCCAATCGGCCGAGGCCAACCCCCGCAATCCACGAAAAATAGGGGTTTTGTCTTTGGATCCGATCTTGCTAATTGGCGAAATGGAGGTGCTCATGCATGGAACGGCTCTTCCCAACCTCGCTCAGGTGGATCTGAACCGTACTCCTTTCGTGGCCATCTGGGAGACCACCCGGGCCTGCGACCTGGCTTGTCGTCACTGCCGCGCCGAGGCGATATCGAGCCCCTTGCCCGGGGAGCTCACCACGGTCGAGGGGATGCGGTTACTGGACGAGCTGGCCGACATGGGAACGCCGATCTGCGTCCTCTCGGGCGGCGACCCCGCCAAGCGACGCGATCTGCTCGAATTGGTCCGTCATGGAACGAAGCGCGGCATGCGGATGGCCACGATTCCCGCGGCAACGCCTTTGCTTACCCGGGGTCTTGTTTCCGCGCTCAAGGAAGCCGGGCTGGCGCAGATGGCGCTGAGTTTGGACGGGCCGGACGCCGAGATCCACGACAGCTTCCGCGGCGTACCCGGGGCCTTCGATCGCACCCTGGAAGGCGCCCGGTATGCGAGGGAGGCCAAGCTTCCCTTGCAGATCAATACGGTTTTCAGCAGCCACAACCGGCGGCACTTCGATGCCATGTCCGTTTTGGTGCAGGAGCTGGGAGTCGTATTCTGGGAGGTTTTCTTCCTGGTTCCGATGGGCAGAGGGCGGGAGCTGGGTCAAATGAACGGCACCCAGTTCGAAGAGCTGTTCGCCAAGCTAGCAGCGGTGGCGAAGCAGGTCGACTTCATCGTCAAGGTGACGGAGGCGCCTCACTACCGCCGTTACCTGATGCAGCAGAAAGCCAAGGAACACCGTCAGCATGGCGGCGTCTCAACCGTTTCCGCTCGCGAAAAGGGGATGCTGCCCGCTCACATGCGTCGCGATTTCGGTCCAGGCGGCAGCATCGGGCTCGCACCCAAAGGCGTGAACTCCGGAAACGGCCACCTCTTCATCAGCTATTGCGGTGACATCTACCCAAGCGGTTTTCTTCCTCTCGCTTGCGGCAACCTTCGCTCCGATTCCGTCACCGAGGTCTACCGCTGGCACCGGGTGTTCACGGAGCTTCGCATGCCCGATCTGCTCAAAGGTAAATGCGGTATCTGTGAGTTCCGTCACATCTGCGGAGGCTCGCGGGCTCGATCCTATGCCATGACCAATGACTATCTCGCGGAGGAGCCCTTCTGCGCCTATGAACCCCGGCCGGCGTCTCCAACACCCACCGAGCCCGCAACGCTCGGGGTCAACGGCCGCTGATATTGACCGGCGCCCGGTCTCTTCGCCCCAAGGTGACGTGTTTCTTGGAAGGAAGGAGAAGGAAAAGGGGATTGCGTCATGACGCGGGGGAACGGTCAGGTTTGGCACCGAGGAGAGAACCCCTCGAGTAAGCCCCGCCGACTGTGGTCCATCGTGCTGGCTGGCGGCGAGGGCGAACGTACCAGAGCCTTTATAGAGGGGTGGCTGGGCTACCACAAGCCGAAGCAATATTGCACGTTCGTGGGGACCCGCTCTCTCTTGCAGCACACGATGGACCGGGCCGACGCACTGAGCCGGCCCGAGCAGCGAGTCGTCATAGCGGCTGCCCGGCATCGGCCGTTCCTTCCCGACCAAATGCGGGGGAGGGAGAAAGGGCTTCTTCTCTTTCAGCCCAGCAATCGCGGAACGGCGGCCGGCGTCTTTCTTGGGCTGACTTACATTCTTGCCAAGGATCCCGATGCCATCGTGGTCGTCTATCCCGCCGATCACTTCATTCATCCGGAAGGTGTTTTTCTCGACACGGTTCGCCAGGCGGTGCGGGTCTGTGAGGGGATCGATGAGGCCGTGCTTCTGGGGGTCAGGCCCAGCGCCGTCGATTCGGATTTCGGATGGATCGTCCCGGCTTCCGGCTGGCCAACGTGTCAAGGGGTATGGCCGGTAAAACGCTTCGCCGAGAAGCCAACCCAGGCCATGGCGGCGCGGGCTCGCGCCCAGGGTGGGCTCTGGAATACCTTCATCGTCGCAAGTAAACTGAAAACACTGTGGAGCCTCGGCTGGCGTCACGTGCCGGACATCATGCCGTATTTCGTCGAGCTCCGGGACGCCCTAAGGGAATCCCAGGACCGTGTGTGCCTCGAGCAGATATACCGAAACCTCCCTTCGCGGGATTTTTCGGCGCACGTGCTCCAACGGGCCGCTCGGCAGCTGGCGGTGCTGGAGATGAAAGACGTCTATTGGAGTGACTGGGGTCGACCGGAGCGTATTCTCGAGACGTTGTGCGGGATGGGCACGCGACCATCGTTTTCCGAGCATCTAGCTCTCTCGGCTCCTCGAGCAAACAACGTCAGTCCATTGGAAAGGAGTAGCCAAAATGACGGAAGCAGCCAAGGGAGGTCGCCGCTCCTCGCCGGGGAAGCGGGCCACCCCGAAGAAAGAGAGATCCCAGAAGATGAAGGATTCCCCGGGACAGAGGCTGGAGGAGCAGATAGCGAGGCGCGCCTATGAGCTTTACCTCGAGCGCGGAGGACAACCGGGACGGGAACTGGAGGATTGGCTCCAGGCGGAGCGCGAGGTTGCCGTTCGTCGATCGAGTTAGAGGTTGCTGAGCACGCCCGCGTTCGTTGGAGACAATTGAGGAGGCTGGTCGAAATGAGCTTACGAGTTCCGCTGGCGACGGTTCCGGAAGGGGCTAAGGTTACTGAGGCGGTGACCGCCATGGTCAAGAGCGGGCAGGGGGTGATCGGGGTGCTTCGTGAAGAGCGCCTGGTCGGTGTATTCACCTACCACGACTTGGCGGAACGTGTGCTCATGGTCAAACGCGATCCGGAAAGCACTTCGATCGGGGACGTGATGACGAAAGGGATGCACACCGTTCCTGCCGACGCCTCGACGGAGTTGGCGTTTCGCAAGCTAGTGGAGAAAAACGTGGGCTATCTTCCGGTAGTGGACGCTGAAGGCCGCCCCCACGGCATGCTCGAATTTCGCTCTCTTCTTTTGCACCGCCTTCGGGACGTCACCGGACAGCTGGAATCCATCATCCGCTACTTCGCCACCGACAGCATCGGCGGGGACTGAGGGAGGGCGGCGCCCACCTATCGCCCGGTTTGCAGTCATGAACGCGTACTTCCGGTGCATCGCGTTGGATTTCGACGGAACCCTGACGGAAGGCGGCCGACCCTCGCCAGACGTGCTGAACGCCATAGCCGAGCTGCGGCAAAGTGGGCGAAAGGTGCTCTTGGTGACGGGACGCATGCTCCCTTCGCTGCAAAGTGTGTTCCCCGACGCAGAGCAACACTTCGACCGGAGTGTTGTCGAGAATGGCGCGGTCATCCTGAATGGTGATGCCGTCCGGATTCTGTCGGCGCCCGTGCCGCTCGAGCTCGACGATGCCTTGCGCGGGCGAGGGGTGCCCGTCGAACGCGGGCAGGTGATACTTGCCTCGAAGGTTGAATACGACGCGCAGGTGATGGACGAGATCCGCCGCCTGGGCCTCGAATGTCAGATCGTCCACAACCGTTCCGAGCTGATGGTTCTTCCCTCCGGTGTCTCCAAGGGCATCGGGGTCTTCGAGGTGCTGGGGGATCTCGGCATCTCTCATCATAACGCCATTGGGATCGGTGACGCCGAGAACGATCACTCGCTTCTGACGACCTGCGAGCTGGGAGTTGCGGTTGCCAACGCTGTCGAAGGCCTCAAGGCCACCGCCGACATCGTTCTGCAAGAGTCGGACGGGCCGGGCGTCGCGTCGTTCTTGCGTGGTCCGCTGCTCAAAGGGGAAGCGACGGTGCAACCTCAACGCTGGCGGGTCCAGATCGGTCTCTTCCCTGAAGGTCTACCCGCCACTGTTTCGGCCTCTCAGATCAACCTGCTGATTACCGGGGGGAGCAAGACGGGCAAGTCGTATCTGGCCGGGGTGCTCGCCGAGCGGCTGATCGGCTTGGGATACTCCCTCTGCGTGCTGGACCCCGAGGGAGACTATGAGCAGCTCGATGGTCTTCGAGGGGTCTTGAGCTTGGGAGGAAAAGGCCAGCTGCCGCCACCGGAGGAAGTCGCTCGTCTTCTGCGACATCGCTTCGCGAGCGTCGTGGTGAACATGTCCATGCTGTCTTCCGAGGAGCGCCGCTCGTACACGCGGCAGATTCTCCCAACTCTCGAGCGAGAGCGCGATGCGACCGGGCTTCCCCACTGGATCCTGGTCGACGAGGCACACGCTCCTTTCGGAGGCGACGAGCGCGGCTTAGCAGTTCGCCTCTCCGACTTCTCGCGGAAGGGTTACTGTCTGGTGACCTATCTGCCTGGCCAAATAGACGAGAAGGTATGGCCAGAGCTGGACGTAATCGTCGCTTTACCTGAGAGACGAGGAAAGGACACGACCGACGCCGGAACTTTGGACGTTCTGAACCAGGTGCTGAGGGAGAACGTATCCGGGATGCTTCGCGAAGCACAACCTGGGGAAGCGTTGATGTACCCTTGTCGTTCTCCTTCGGACGCTCGCCTTTTTGCCGTTGCGCCGCGGGGAGTGGGACACGTACGGCACTGGCACAAGTACGCTCACGCACAGCTAGCCCCTTCTCGGAGATTCTTCTTCAAAATGGATGGCTCGAACTCCTCGCACCAATGGATCGCGGGCAACGTCGAGGAGTTCTATGGCGCCCTCTCCTCCTGCGGTGAGGGGGTGATTCGACATCACGCGGGTCACCTCGATTTCTCGCGATGGATCCGCGACGTGATACAGGATGTTTTTCTGGCGGAGGGAATGCGAGAGCTAGAGCGGGCCGTTTCCCAGGTGAGCTCGCCTCCAGAGGTCTATGCCATCCGCGATCGGATGCTGAAGGCCCTCGACGCTCGCTATTTCGACTGATGGTGGCCGATCTGGATTAGGGGCGTGCCTTCCGAACCGCCGCTGGGCTAACTTCGGTCAACGCTCGCCAAACCGCCATGGGGACGAGTACGCAAGCCAGGGCCCCTAGGATGGCCACCGCCCAATCGTCCGAGTGCAGCGGCCGAACGTGGAGCCGATCCGCGATGGGTGCGATCTGCACCAGGAGGACAGCCAGTGCCACGCTGGCGGCTACCATGAATCGCGCCATTTTGGTGCGAAGTCGAGTGAGGGCAGCGGTGATGGCGGCGCTCGAGCAAGTGAGCCCGACCAACGCCATCGCTCTGGCGTGCTCGACGATACGGCCGGAACCGAGACTCCTATCGTAGCTGGCAACGATCAACAACGTGAGCAGAGCGCCCACGGTGGCCATCAGGGCCCACTCGCGGTGCGTGAAGAAGCGACTATCCTCGCCGGCCACTCTCTCGAGCGGGGTGGTGGCCGGAAGCTCCTGGAAGACCAGCAAGGCGGTCGGATGAATGAGCGCTTCCAGCCATACGACGTGGATCGGTAGGAACAGTAACGGGTATCCGGCCAGCGGAATGACTGTCGCGGTCACGATGAAAGGTATGTGAATCATGAGGAGATATTGGAAGCTGAGCTTCAGATTCCGGAAGAGCTGGCGGCCTTCCGCAATGGCGTTCACGATGGTACGAAAATTGTCGTCGAGTAATACGATGGAGGCTACTTCGCGAGCGGAGCGAGTTCCGCGTTGGCCCATGGCGATGCCGATGTCGGCGGCTTGAAGCGCGGGAACGTCGTTCACTCCATCCCCGGTGACGGCCACGATCTCGCCCAGGGCCTGCAGTGCCTGCACCAGGATCATTTTGTGAGCGGGCAGGGCCCGCGCCACGGCGACCACATCTTTGAGAAAGACTGCTGCATCTTCGCCCTGGTTCAAAGCCACCTCGAGGTCTGTTCCCGAGACGATACGTGGCGTCGTCGCGCCCAGGCCGATGTCGATGGCGATGGCGCGAGCGGTTTCGGGATGATCACCGGTCACCATGATGATCCGGATTCCCGCCCGGCGACAGTTATCGACGGCTTGGGGAACTCCCTCTCGCGGCGGGTCGCGAAAGCCCAGAAGCCCGGCGAAGCGATAACCGCGATCGGGCTCGCCTCCGGTCCAGGAGGAGTCGAGATTGCGCCAGGCACAGCCAAGGACTTTGTGTCCCTGCGAGGCGACCTCACGGATGCGGGAAGTCCAGAAGAGTCGATCCTTCTCCGACAGGTCCGACGAAGAGAGCATTACCTCCGGGGCGCCCTTGGTCACTGTTTTCAGGACGCCTCCCTCCCGCACTATCACGGTCTCCCGACGGCGACCCTCGGTAAAGGGATACGTCTCGACGATTTCCACGTCGGGAAGCGGGTGGCCGCTTTCGTCGAGGGCGTGGTGAACGGCCCCGTCCAGGGGATCTCCGGTGTCTCTTCGAGACACCAGCGATGCTAGGGTGAGCAGGCGCGACTCGGGGATCTCATCCGCGGCAAGGAGGCGAGATAAGTGCAGGCGTCCTTCGGTGAGCGTTCCGGTCTTGTCCGAGCAAATGCAGCTGACGCGCCCGATGTTCTCGACCGAAACCGCGCGGCGCACCAGAGCCCGGCGCTGAGCGAGACGGTAGACTCCGACGCCCAGAAAGGCGGTGAACACGACCGGAAACTCCTCAGGCAGGGCCGCTACCGCGAGCGTGGCAGCACTGACCAAAGCATCGAGCCAACCGTATCCCTGCCGGATCCTCACGAAAGCAAGACAGGCGCAGAGGACCGCCGCCGCGGCAAGTAGAAACGAGACCAGGCTGGAAATCGACCGCTGTAGCGGCGTCCGTGCCTTGCCGCTGCTCACCGCCGAGCGAACGATGCCGCCATAGAGCGTTTCCTGACCCGTGAAGACGATTTGTAGGATCGTGGAGCCGGTGAGAACGTGCGTTCCGGCGAATGCCCAGTGAACGTTCTCTACGTCCGCCTCGGCTGGGCCGCGGGGCAGTGAGGGCACCGCCTGCTTGCGAACCGGGTATGCCTCACCGGTGAGCGACGACTCGTCGACTTGCGCGCCTGTCTCCGAGACGATGATGCCGTCCGCCGGGAAGAAATCCCCGGCCTCGACGCGAACCAGATCTCCCGGGACCAGCTCCACTGCCGGGATGCTGAGGGTAGTCCCGTCGCGGAAGACCGACGCACGTTCGGCCAATTGGCGACTGAGTCCTCGGGTGGACGCCTGGGTGCGTCGGTGAAGAAAGGCATCCATCGCCACCAGCGGCAGAATGGCGAGCCCGAGCGTGATCGCTTCGCTCGTGCTCCCCAGGGCGGCGTACAACACGGCGATTCCCACCAGAAACCAGATCATGGGATCACTGGCCGTGTCGAGCGCGAGCTCCCGCCAGGGACTACCGGCGACCTCTAGAATGTCGTTGGAACCGTATGCCTGGCGGCGGTGCTCGACCTCCGAGGAAGTGAGGCCGGCTGGGTTGGGCGGCCAGCTACCGATACGCTCCAGTGGGACCTTGCGATACATCTCTCTAGTGCTAGAAGTAGATCCGAGCCTGAAAGAATGCCGAGGTTGCCGCGCCGCCGTAGGTGCTGGCGAGAAGGAATCCCTCGGGAGGGTCACCCCATGGAAAATAGAAACTCGCCACAAGCGATAGTCGATCGCTCAGCGTCAACGTGACCGACGGCGCTCCGACGCCGGAGCCGTCCACCGGACTTTGAGTCCACTGCCCAGAGAGCGAGATCTCTGGTGTGAATTCGTACGATGCGAGAACGGCCACGGCATGGCGCTCCAGGATCTGGGTGTCTCCGCGCAGGTAGCGTTCCCGGAAAGCAGGATCGGCGAGAAGCGGGACGATCTCGGCGGCGCTCGAGGCACCGAAGCCCGAGTAGTGATACTCGGCGTACACCAGGATCCCGTTGCCCAGGGTAAACATGTAGGATCCTCCGGCGACCGCCTTCAGTGCCACGCGGCCGTCATCGAGGCCGCCCGCGGGTAGCGGCTCGGGTGCCCGAAACACGGCAAGCTCCCCGTGAAGCTCGGCGTCTCCGACCGCCGCCGAGCTGGTGACTCCGGCCAGAACATCGCGGGCGCGCCAACCACCGACCACTTCCACGTCCACGTTTCCCTTATACCCGCGGAACCGGGCGGCGAACGCCGATCCGTCGATGGTTTCACCGAACGCTCCTACAAGGTCCAACGAGGAGCGATCGCCGAGCTTCACGTCGGCCCGCAGAGCGTCGACACCCCTCCGCCACTCGCGGTCGGCCTCGAAGGGGGTGAAGGGAGAGAAGAGGTCGACGGCTCCGAACAGCACGCCGCGTCCCCAGCCCACTGCCTGCCGGCCCAATGTGACATTGGCCCGAGACGAGTAGATCGCGACGAACGCGCGATCGATCTCGTGGCGCCACGTAGAGCCCGGGGAAGTGAGGATGCTCCAGTCGAGCTGCCGCAGACGGTAGGGTGCCGGGGAATCGGGTGGCAGAATGCCGAGGCCGGCAAGTCCCGCCGCCTGGGAGTAGACCCGAAATCGATGCTCGTAAGCTGCGCTGGCGGTAACGCGAGACGAGAATCGAGCCTGCGGCTCGTAACGCATCCGCCAGAACGAGGTGATGCTGTCTCTCTCTGGATAGAGCAGCGGAGCATCTGGAGCATGGGAGACGAGCAGGCTCGCCTTGATGGACGTGCGCAGAGTAAATGAGTGCTCGGTGTCCGCCGGATCTTCCTGAGCGGCGAGCGCGGAAGCCCGAGTGACAGCGAGGCAGCCGAGGAGTAAGAGACCGAGCCGGCGAGGAGGTTGCATCCTAGGACCGCGCAGGCTCCGGGGCTTTCCCGATGCCGGGCAGGATGGCGTGGGGCATCTCACCGGGTTTTTCCTCGTCCCGCGAGACGCGGCCATCCACCAACGTGACCACTCGAACGGCATGAGCCACCACCCGGGGGTCATGAGTCGAGAATACGAAGGTCATGCCGTGTTGCTCACAAAGGTCCCGCATCATGTGCATGAGGATCTCTGCATTCTCGCCGTCGAGGTTCGCGGTTGGCTCATCCGCCAGGACCAGCCTGGGTCGGGCAGCGACCGCTCGAGCCACCGCCACGCGTTGCTGTTGACCTCCCGAGAGCTCGGCGGGCCTCCTATGGGCCAGCTCGGCGAGGCCAAGTTCATCCAGAACTTGCATCGCCTGCGCCCGGCGCTCCTTTCCTATTCCCCTGAGCTCTAGGACGAATTCCACGTTCTCCAGGGCGGTCAACACCGGTACCAGGTTGTAGGCCTGAAAGACGAAACCGATCGAGTGCAAGCGGAGTTGGGCTCGCTCGTGCTTGGAGAGCTCCGCCACCCGCTTTCCCAGAATGGTGAGCTCTCCCGAGGTTGGAACGTCCAGCGCGCCGACCAGGTTCAGGAAAGTGGTCTTACCGCTGCCGGAAGGACCGACCAGAGCCGTGAACTCGCCTTCGTGAATCTCGAGATCCACTCCACGCAGGGCCCGCACCTGCAGCTGGCCGATCTCGAAAACTTTGGTGAGGCCACGAGTCACCACGATCGGGGCGTTCATTGTGCAACCCTGAGAGCCACCGCAGGATCGGTCCGTGCCGCGAACCAGGCGGGATAGAGAGAAGCGAGGACCGTCGCGCCCACGGCCACCAGCAGCACATAAGGGACGATCCAGGCTCCCATGTCGCCGTAGATCACCGGCTCGATGACCACTCCCTGAAAGGCATAGCTCGAGCCCATGTACTCGCGGAAATCGAGACCCGAGCGGGCCAGGTGCCAAACCAGCGGCATCCCCAGAGCCACCCCGACCGCCGCTCCGCTCAAACCGATGGCCAAGGCCTCCTGCAGTACGAGCCGGACCATGTGACCCGCGCTCATCCCGAGAGCCGACAGCACGGCGAACTCTCGGCGCCGTTCCAGCACGGCGGCGAGCTGGGCACTCGCCACTCCCAGTAGAACGATGAGCACAATGAACAGACTGATGAAGCGAGAGGCCGCTTTGTCTTGCTCGAGATGTCCCTGAAACTCCGGCGATATCTCGCCCCAAGTAAGCACCTCGTCACCCCGTGCTACGCGCTGGGCGAGCACCGAACGGACCGAATCGGTGGCGCGCCAATCTGCGAGCATGACCGCCACTTCGCCCCCACCGGCTAGACCGGTTAGCTGCTCGAGATCTTCGAGGACGACTTGACAGATGCTGGCGTCGATCTCCTCGCTTCCGGTCGCTACGATCCCGGTGATGCGGAACATGGCGCCTTCGATGTTGCCGTCCTTGCCGACGGCGGTGGCTAAAATGTCGTCGTCGAGATCGACCTGGAGCCGCTCCGCTACCGCTTTCCCCACCACGACCGCACCCCGTTCATCCGGAGTGAGATAGCGTCCTCTCTGGACGCGCTCGACGAATCGATAGGTGCGGGGCTCGGTCTCCGGGGCAACGCCGACCATCTCGACGGGAACGACGTGGGTGCCCATGGCGAGCAGCACCTGAGCTCTCGCCCGCACGGTGACCGCAACCGCTTCCGGGAGTTCCCGTGCGGCGTCTAAATCACTCTCCCAGTCGGCGAGCCGAAGTCGCGGATCGCGCCTCTCCCGCCAGCCCTCCGGCACGACGCGCAGATGGCCCGCACCGCTATAAGCACCCATCCTGGCGAAGAGCTCGTCTCGCCCCCGGTTGATGCTTTCCATGAAGAGCGCCAGGGCAACGCCGATACCAATTCCCACGACGGAGAGAACCGTGCGCCGGGCATTTCGTCCCACACTGCGGAGCGCGTATTTCGAAGAGAGGAATCCCATTCAGTCCTTCAGAGCCGTGGCGGGCTCGAGTCGTGCCGCTCGTGCGGCCGGCCAGGCAGAAGCGAGGAGAGACGTCAGAAGAACGGCGAGGATGGTGCGCCAAACGTCGGCAGCGGTGAGGCTCGGATAGAATCGCATCGACCAACTGAGGCCGGCGAAGGAGATCTCGCTGGGACCCCCGCCGGTGAGGGCGGCGTAGTCGATACCCGTTTCGTGCGTGATGGCGACGAGAGTCATGCCGACGGCCGCCCCGAGCGTCGCCCCCACCAGGCCGAGCACGATCGATTCGGTCAAGATCAGACGGACGATCCGAAACGGACCGGCACCGAGAGCAAGGAGCATACCGAGCTCGTGGGTTCTCTCGAATGTCGCCATGAGCATCGTGTTGGCGACCCCCGCCGCGGCGGCGACGAACACCAAGACCAGCGCGAAGATTCCGGCGATCTCGGTTATCTCGAGGAGGCTTAACATCTCCGGAGCGAGGCTTTCCCAGTCCAATACTTCCGAACCGCTCACCAACGGCGAGTCGGCGAGCCGCCGGACGAACGCCTTCGCTTGCTCTGGATCGCGGACATGGATCACAATCTCGTGGGCCTCGTCGGGCATCGCGAAGAGAGTCTGGGCCTCGCCGATGTCCATGATCACTGCCTGCCGGTTGACGAAGTCCACTGGCGTCTGGACGATTCCCACGACCGTAAACAAGTCATTGGCGAGAGAGCCGTCCGCCCCCTGTCCCACCAGAGCTACTTCGCCACCTTCTTGGACGCCCATGACCTCAGCCAGAGACTTCCCCATGAGAACCTGCCTCTGCCCGAGCGGCGTCTCCAAAGAGGCGAGCAGACGCATCGGACCAGACTCCGCTTCCTCGTCCAGCCCAAGGACGATGACCGCGAAGCCTTCTTCGGCGAGGGCGGCAAGGGCGGGAGCGTACAGACGTGCCGTCGCTCCCGCAACCTCGGGGTCATCTCGCAGTTGGCGGAGCCGTGCGGAAACGTCTCGCAGCGTGCGGTCCATGGCACGGTCCTGGCGCCAGCCAGGAGCATGCACTTGAGCGTGTCCCAAGAGGGGGCCGGTCAGAGTCTCGAGGATCCAGTCGCCGTAGGCTCGAAGGATTCCGTGGTAGAAGAGCACCAGAATCACGGAAAGGGCGATGGCGGTAACCGCCAGGGCGGTCCGCCTGCGATTTCGCCAAAGACTGCGCCAGGCGATCCGAAGAGTGCTTACGCCAAGCATCTCTGCATTCTGGTCATGACGTTTGCTCCAATCTGGAGAGGCTGAAGGTGTCATCCGGAATGGACACGTCGAATTCGATATCGAGGTATCGGAGCTCGGTGCTCTGGCCTTCGGTGTCGGAGGGTGTCAGCACTAGGCGTGTCGGTAGGCGACGGCCCCCCAGGACGCCGATCTCGTCGAACCGCATGATGCGGGCCAGCCTTCCCTTACGATCGAAGTGCCGCTCCTCGACCGGGAGTCGCGCGTCCGAAACCAGAAGCTCGATCCGGGCCCAGCGCCCCACCACACCGGGCTTCACCTCGAGGACGAGCCACCATCCGGGAGGGGACTCGGAACGCCGCTCGATACGTGACGCGAAGTCCTTGCGACGGGACGACTCTTTGACCAAGTCGTCGTTCGTGAAGTCGGTTCCCATCCAGGAGCCGAGCATCATGGCCGGAGGCACTCGGATGGTTCGAGCGATGCGGGGCAAGTAGTTCCAGAGGTTGTCACCGACGCGCAGTGTGGCCGTACCCACTTCGCGGGGAGGGGCTTCGATGATGACCAGAACCTCTTCCTCCCCTCGGGTCCAGGCCTTCAACCGCAGAGTACGAGTGGTGCGCGGGTTGGTCACCTTGATCTCGATGCGAGCGACGCTGCTCTTCGAACGGTAGAGATCATCGATGTGAGTGAGAAGGGACTCGACGTCGGGAGGAGTCTGTAGAGCGTGCGCTGGAGTCGCTAGAGCGACGAGGACGACGACGAGACCGATGTGGCAGGTAGACATCCGGCGGTTCGATCTGGGGTCTCCTCCGGGCCGTGAACCCGGCTCTTCTTGAAGGCCCTTCCATCCGATAGCCCGCCTCGAGAGTCTCACGCCCCTTTATGTTACACAGATCGTGCCACGACTGGGCGAGGTTCGAACCGGGTCTGTTCCACGTGTTGAAGCAACCATTTCTCCCTACGCTGCGCGTTTTCACGCAGGGAAGAGGAAATTCCCGTGGGATCAAAGCGCGCCTTAGACGTGCCACGGTACCGGCGCGAAGAGGTACGTCTTTGATACGGGCGAGTAGAAGATGAGAGGTTCCTTGGGCAGTGACGAAAGTCGATGGCTGGCCTTGCGGGAGCTCGAGATCGCTTTCGAGAGGGGGAATCTACCCCGCCCACCGCACGCCGGAAAGATTCCGCGCGCTACGCCGCCGGGGCGTCCTCTGGCGGGCTTGAGGTTATCATCGCCGGCGCGGGTGTTCGAGCAAAGGCTCGATGCATGGCGTGCTCGAAAGGCGCGCGAGGTGAAAAAGGCTTGAGAGGAGCTTTCCCGAAAAGCTCTTCCACCTAACGCACCTGGGAACAGCGCTCCGATTCTGCTGAGCATGTGTCAGAGTCGGGCTCCTCCTGGCACGCTTCCTCGATTCGGGCTTTCTCGATATCCACCTTCTGATTTCCGCTTGCGCCGACGCGCATGCGATGGGTGCCCGCGCTGAGCTCCACCGTAATCGGCTTCGTCCACTGCCAGGGCTCTCCCGAGTGCACGCGGGAGAGAGGAACGATGAACGGCTCTCCTTCAATCTCCAGGTTAAGTCCAGTTGCTTCGTGCGAGGCCGAGGCCCGAACGCGGAATTGAAGACGGTAGCGCCCTTCTTCGGCAAGTGACCCGGTTTCAAAAGCAAGGGCGCCTCCACCGCGCAGCTTGTACGCTCCCGGCTCGCCGCAAATCCCCCCTCCGGAAGAATGCCGGGCGTCGCCTTCCAGCCACAAGACGCTCTCGCTCAGCCCGCTGGCCGGCTCGTATTCGGCGTCGAGGCAGATCTCCTCCCGGGCGGACCGCGCCGTGCAGGTGTCACAAGCATCACCAACGCCATCGGCATCGAATTGCTCCGAGTTGGGACGATCCGGGCAGTTATCGGCCTCGTCACACACTCCGTCCCCATCCCGGTCCCCGCTAATGCCGCTCGCCGCGCCGGCAAGAGCCTCCACCCGGAGATCATCGACCTCCAGGCCGCTCTCCCCCGCAAGGACCCCGATGCCGCCGGCGCTCAGGGGCGAAGCGATATCCACTGCGTCGATCTGCCACGCCGGAGGCTCCTCCGATCCGAAAGCCCAGAACCGAGCCCGAATGCGTGTTCCCTTGGCCTTGTTCTCCACCCGGATTCGGAAGCCGTACCATCGATCGTCATCCGGAACGAAGCCGGAGTCGGTTAGGCCAGTCAGCCGATCGCGAAAGCCTTTGAGCGCGCGAAAGCCCTTCTTCTTATCGTCGCGGTTATCGTCGCGGTCATCGTCGCGGTCATCGTCGCGGTCGAATAGAACCTGGTAAAGCTTGGCGGTCTCCAGATCCGCATACACCAGCAAGCCTACTCCGTGCGTTCGGTCGTCATGGAAGACGAATCTCCCGCTCCACTCGTAGTCGTGCCAGGCGAGCGACGCCTCGGTTCGATACTCGCTGGCAACACGAGACCGATGGCTGCGGTACAGGACGTCTCCGCCCTCCGAGGCGGTTCGAAAACCCTCGCCGGGGACAAAGTGGTTCCCACGGATGCGGTAATCCACCCATCCCTCCGGGTCGGCCTCGGGCCCGTACGGATCGAATCTCTCAACGAAGACATAGGGACAGGACACGTGGAACGTGCGAGACTGGCTCCAGGGGCCTTCGAGTCCCCGGGCATCGACGGCGCGAACACGCCAGCCGAAGTTTCCAGGGCGAAGCTCGGGCGTCTGCCAGGAGGTTTCCGATGCTCCGGATTCGATGAGCCCGGAGGCGTAGAGAAGCACGTCATCCTGGTAGAGCTCAAACGCGTACTGAACCTCGGCGCCATAGGGGCTAACGGCGTTCCTCACGGTGAGGGTCGCGGGGCCCGGCTCCAAAGTCGCGCCGTCTTCAGGAGCCAGCGGCTCGGGTGCAGTCGGAGGCTCGGGCAAGACGACCTTAACCTGGAGGCCATCCATTCCCACCCCTCCGTCGTCATCGGTCACCACCAGGGAAACCGTGTAGGTGCCCGGCCCGGAGTAGACGTGCGATGGCGTCAGAGTGTCGCTTGCCGTACTGCCGTCGCCGAAGTCCCAGAGGATGGTGTGAGTGTCGGCGAGTCCGGGATCGGCAAACGCGCCACCTCCCAGGAAGCTTTCTCCATGGAGAATCGTGACATCCGGCCCGACTTCAACCAAAGGTGGCACGTTGAGTATCACGACTGAAGCGGCATCCGCGTCAGACAGTGCCCCCGTGTCCAGGACTTGCAGAACAGCCTCGCCCACAAAGTCGTCCAAACTCGGGAATGCTGCAGACGAATCTGAGGAGAGCTCGGTGTCCCAGGTGCCGTCCCCGTTGAAGTCCCATCGATAACGCAGCGGCTCACCGTCGGGATCCGAGGAATCTGCTCCATTGACAAGGAGGAGGTCGCCCTCGTTGGCAGCGTAGGGTCCTCCCGCCTCGGCCCTTGGGCGCTGGCTCGCGGAGGCGATGATCAAGGAAACTCGAGATGTGCTGGTGAGCAGCCCTCCTCCTGGCTCACGCGCGGTGATTTGGACGTGGCCCGCATAGAAACCATCAGGAACCTCACTCCCAACGGTGAAGCGAAGGATAACGAGGGCGCTTGCGCCGGCACCCAGCTCCGATGGAGAAGCGATCGATATCTCGGAAGCGGGGAGTATCGCTCCAGACTCCTCGCTGAAGTCGGAGGGTATCACCTGCAAATCCGTTAATTGCTGGCTGCCACTTCCTTCCTTCACCAGCAGGCCAAAGGAGCCGCTAGCGCTACCAGCGGGGGCCCGCACCGTATGCCATTCCACCTGAGGTGACGAGTCCAAGATCGCAGAAAGCTCCGGAGCCTCCAACATGGAAAGGCTGTAGCTCCCACCGGCTCGGCTGCTCCGCGCGACGACAAGGACTTCATAGGCTTCCCCGCCGGGATTTTTCAGCTCCATCCATTCCGGCCATGCGTCGCTTCCGGAGTAGGAGGTGCCTGGAATCTCGATTTCGACTTGCCCGGTCCTGTAGTTCTGGCCCACGTGACGGCCCGATGCATCAAAAAGATGAAGATCGTGGTCCGACGCATCGGGAAAAGAGAGAACCAATCGCGAGGTGCCGGATGGCAAAGAGAAGAGCAGTGGGGCGGTGTACGACTCGCCGGTTTCAAGACTTCCCGCGGCGAGCACGGTGAATTGCTGGTTCCTCAAGACACGGAGTTGTTCCTCGGTGCCAGCAAAGAAGTGATGCACCATCGGTCCCCTGACATCCAATTGACCCTGCCCATCTGACAAGATCACGTTAAGGTGCATGTCGTACCCTGAACCATTGACCAGGCTGGACCGGGAGACGCCGTAGGGCACCTCCACAATCCCCTCGGTCCCGGGAGCAATCTCCAGCGGCGGAGCACCCGCGAGAGTCACCGTCCTCATCTGCCCATTGAGCATGGTGACGATATTCGCGTAGGCGCTGGCATTGATCGTCGTCGACCCGGTATTCGCCAATGCTACTCGTGCGACCTCTTGGCCGAACGTCTGGTTCTCCTGGAGGAGGATGTCGGGTACCTCAACCGTGAGGATCTCGGATGGAAGCGTCGCTTCTCGCACGATCGCGCCAATTCCCGAAGCTTGCAGGAGGTTTTCGAGATAAGGTGGCGGTTCCACCAGGAGCGCGCCGGTCGTTTCGAACACCGTGCGGCGCGCCTGCAAGTCATTCGCGAGCTGAGCTACCGCATCCAGACTGATCTTGGTCATCGCCTGCCGATTCGTCAGAGCGTCGACGGTCGCTACCGTACCAAGGATGGAAGGTATGGTGGCGATGGTTGCAGCACCTCCCCAAATAACGGCTTCCGAGGGAACGGCAAGAACCGCGCTCAGCAGCCCGGCAATCTTCACCACGCCAAAGCCGACAAAGATTCCGATCTCATGAACAGTCATCTGCCAAGCAAATTCCTCTGCATCCTCGATGCTCTGGGCGAGTGAGTGCATGGCACTCCGCTGGTGTGGCAATACGCCCAGCGTAGCCAGCGTGCAGACGTTCGGCTGGCAGGCCGGCACGCGTGTCTCCAATAGCATCGAAGTCTCAAGACTCGCGATTTGGTGATCCATTAACGCCAGCATGGCTTCCACATGCTCGGGAGGTAATTGAGATGGAAGCTGCGCAACGTAGGCGTCGTGGGCTTCGTCGATGGCGCTGAGAACACTGGCGACTCCAACGACGCCGGGGGCGAACTCCACTTCAACGAGAAAGTGCGGGTAAATGTAGTCGTTGTAAACCGTTCCCCGACTGGCATCATGGGGAATGTCATCGAGAAGTTGCTTTAGTCCCCCCAAAGCCTCCGAGCCGTAGCTAACCACGTCGATGAGCATTCCCGTCCTTCCGGCGAGCTCGGCGAACTGCCCCAATCGAAAGAGATCGGCCGGGTCTGGCGCTAGCAGGCTGGCCGCATCCCAGACCATTTGCAGCCAGTCTTCCGCATCCGGGTCTAAACGTACCGTCACATAAAACTCGGTCTGTAGCTCTGCGAATTCGCTAAGGTCGTTCTCGATCGAAACCTTGACGGTGTCACGCAGTTTCGCGAACGTCTCCAGCAGCAGCTCGCGGTTCGGATCGGGGAGAGCCTGTATAACAACCTCGACCCAGAACTCATCGCCAAAGCGGCCGGAGGGTCCTTCGAGCTGATAAGTGGCCCGGTGACGACCCGGGGCCGCGGGTGCGGTGAAGGTGGCCCACAGGTCCCCCTGTCCTGGTTCGATGGTGGGAACCTGAAACGAGGGAGGACCATAGCTGCCGCCGATGCGGACTGCTCGATAGTCGGGGTGAGTCCAGGTCGTGCCGCCGCAGTTGCTGAGGCGCCATCCCTTGGCAAAACTCTGCCCGGGGGACACGGTGGTTCCAGGCGGATAGTTAAGATCTGCCTGAAAGAGTGCACAAGGATCCCCAGAATGGACGGTGCCATTGGTCGACGTGAAGGTGGCTCCGACGTGTTGGTTCCGCGCGTCATCGGGCCCTGGCTCAAAGGCGATGCCTTCGAGGGTGTGGACTCCGTTGAAAGGCACGGGAGGTTTCGACGAGTGACGGTACCGGTCGTCCAGGCTCAGGTGAATCCAGGACGTGCTCCTAGTCCCAAGAACGGTGCCACGGCCAACCTCTTCATCCCGCCGCACAGCGAACGCGTCAAAGTGGCATACATTGAGATTCAAGTTGTCTCGGGTACGAAGACCGAGACAATCGCCCGATATCCACGCTATGGTGCCGGGGAGCGGAGCCAAAATCTCTCGGTCATTCTGATCGCTGGGCACCAGGTCAAGTCCATAGCGCTGGTTTTCGCAGTGGTCCGCGCCACCACCGCCGATGTTGCACGGCTCGCCCGGAAGAGGATCGTTATACCCATGCGAGACCCTTAACTGCTGGCCCGCCGAAACCGGAGCCAGTAACGCAAAATCAGAGTTGGGTGGTCCGCTGTCCCCCACGCTTACTTCCACCCAGAAGGGATCCCCAAACTGGCCTTGCGGTCCCGAGAGTCTGTAAGTCGCTCGGTGGGTGCCTGCCGTGGTGGGCGCGGTGATGTTGGTGAAGAGGTCAACGTTGACTCCAGGAGGAACGGTGGGTACCGAGAACGAGAGCGGGCCAAAGCTTCCGCTGATGCGGACCGCGGTATAGCCGCTCCAGGTCGCATCCCCGCAGTTCTTGAGCCGCCAGCCCTTGTTGATGGTTTGCCCCGGCGAGACCACCGTGCCGTCCGGATAGTTCAAATCCTGTATGAACTGGGCGCAGTCACCGGTCGATGGGGATTGGACGAC
>Ga0214473_10003159_pt1 | contig 20090 bp, 18 predicted proteins | sample RVTome_7_FD_203509 | JGI IMG/M metagenome (GOLD analysis project Ga0214473, IMG submission 203509) | Soil microbial communities from uranium-contaminated site in the Upper Colorado River Basin, Wyoming, United States - RVT98D197 | ecosystem: Environmental > Terrestrial > Soil > Contaminated >... | reverse complement strand
GGTCTTGCCCTCGGGGTTGTATTCGCGGTGCACCACCACCGAGAACGGCTGCGCCCCGGCGGCACTGGCCCGTAGGGGTCCCTCCAGCGTCTCGCGGATGGCGACGCTGACGATGCCCGAGAGCGCGGCGACCGCCCCGCCGGTGGCGGATGGATCGGAGGCGTCGGCGGCGACGAGAATTTCGGGATGGCGCCCGCGGATGACGTCGCGCTCGAAATTCTGCGGGATGACGACGACGAAATTGGTGTCGCCCCGCCGCAGCGCTTCCTCGCCCGCCGCCACCCCGGCGACCGGCCCGCGGAAGTCGAAATAGCCCGAATTCTGCATGCCGGCGACGACGGCGCGGCTCAGGGGGCCGTTGTCGGCCATCTCCACCAGGGTCGGCAGGTGCCTGGGATCGGCGTTGATGGCGAACCCGAACAGCATGAGCTGGACGATCGGCAGCCCGATCATCATGCCGAAGGTGATGCGGTCGCGCCGCATCTGGATGAATTCCTTGTAGAGCACGGCCCCAAAGCGCCGGAACGAGAAGCCCATCATGCTGGAATCCTCGCGCGGGTGTCGGTGGCAAAATTGTCGCGGGCGCCGGCCATCAGGTAGATGAAGGCCTCCTCGAGCCCGGCGACCTGCAGTGTCCAGCGGTGCGTGCCCTCCGCCTTGAGCCGCTCGACCGTGGCATCGAGGGCTTGCTTGTGGGTCCCCGAAATGTGCAGCACCGCGCCGAAGCGCGCCACCTGCTCGACCCCCGGCTCGGTCTTGAGCCGGGCTTCCAGGGCCGGGAGATTGGGGCCTTCGACCCGCCAGGTGACCAGCCCCACCTGGGCCGGGATCTCCGCCGAGGGTCCGTCGATCAGCTTCCTGCCGTAGGCGATATAGGCGATGTAGTCGCACTGCACCGCCTCATCCATGTAGTGGGTCGAGACCAGGACGGTCACGCCCTTGGCCGAGAGCCGCCGGATCTCGTCCCAGAAGTCGCGCCGTGCCTTGGGATCGACGCCGGCGGTCGGTTCGTCCAGCAGCAGCAATTGCGGCTCGTGCAGCAAGCAGGCGGCGAGCGCCAGCCGCTGCTTCCAGCCACCCGAGAGGGTGCCCGCGAGTTGTTTGGACCGGTCGGCCAGCCCGAGCTCTTCGAGTGCGGTCGTCACCCGCTGCTTGCGCCGGTCGAGCCGGTACATGCGGGCGACGAAATCGAGGTTCTCGCGGATCGAGAGGTCCTCGTAGAGCGAGAACTTCTGCGTCATGTAGCCGACTTCGGTCTTGATCTTCTGCGCCTCGTGCCGGATGTCGAAGCCCAGGCACTGCCCTTCGCCGTCATCGGGGGTGAGCAGACCGCAGAGCATGCGGATGGTCGTGGTCTTGCCTGAGCCGTTTGGCCCGAGGAAGCCGTAGATGGCGCCGCGCGGCACGGTGATATCGAAATGATCGACCACCCGCTTGGGCCCAAAGTCCTTGGTGAGCCCGGTGACGGCGATGGCTGGCGCCTCGCTCATTTGGGCTGCCTGATGGTCACCGGCTGGCCGGGACGCAACCCGCCGGCCTCGCGCAGGATCGCCTCGGCAAGAAAGCTCAGCCGCATGCGCTCGTCGCGGCTATAGATGACGGGCGGGGTGAATTGCGGGTCGGAGGCGAAATAGGAGATGCTCGCCGTCAGCCCCTCTTCGCAGCCGTCGCAGGAAACGCTCACCACGTCACCCAGGCCGAACGCCGGACGATCGGCTTCGGCGACATAGAATTTGACCTTGAGCGCATCGTCGGGCAGCAGCGCTGTGATCGGCACGCCGGCGGTCGCCATCTCCCCGGGGCCGAAATAGAGCCGCTCGATCCGCCCCGCCACCGGGGCGATCACGGTCCGGTCTTCGAGGTCGGAACGCGCCTTGTCGGCATCGGCCTGCGCGGCGAGCAGGCTCGCCTCGGCGGCCACCTGCACGGGGTCGCGCGCCGGCAGTTCCGCGACGGCCAGTTGTGCCCTGAACTGCTCCACCTGCGCCTTGGCGCTGGCGAGCGTCGCCCGGTCCTGTTCGACCTTGGCCTCCGGCGTCAGCCCCTGTCCGGCGAGCTTTTCGCTGCGCGCCAGGGTGGTCTCTGCAAGATGGAGATCAGCCTGGGCCTTGCCCAGGCTGGCGCGGATCACCTCGACCTCCTCGGCGCGGCTGCCGGTGGAAAGGTTCTGCGCATTGGCGGCCGCAACGGCGACGCGCGCCTCGGCGGCACGCAGCAGCGCCAATTGCTGATCCTGCGCCAGCACGAACAGGAGGTCGCCCTGCTCGACGGCCTCCCCCTCCCTGACGGCGATGGTTTCGATGACGCCGGGGGCAGCCGCCGCCACGTAGACGTAGTCGGCCTCGACATAGCCGTTCCAGCTCTGGTCGGGAGCGGCTCCGAAACCGGGAATGACGACGGCGATCAGCGCGGTGAGCCACCTCAGGAACTGGTCCATTTCTTGGCTCCTTCCGGCGCACTGAGGCCATCGAACAAGATGGTGAGGTGGTTGTCGATCAGCCGATCGATGGCAAAGCCCTCCGGCGGGGTGATGCCGAAGATCTCGGCCATGGCGACATGGAGCATGACCGGGCCGATGATCGAGCGGATGGTCAGGTGCGGATCGACCGGCCGCAGGTAACCCTGGTCGATGCCCTTGCGGATCAGCCCCTCGATGACGGGGATCATCTTGTCGAGCACCTCCCGCCGGTACATCGCGGCCAACTCGGGAAAGCCGAGCACTTCACGGATGATGAGCTTGGGGATGGCGAGCAGCCGCGGATCGTTGAGTTTGGTCGCCAGCATCTTCATCACCATGGTGATGACCAGCCGGGGGTCGCCCTCGTAGGTTTCGGCAAAGCTCAGCGCATGGTTGGCGATCGGCACGATGGCACGGCGCACCAGGCCTTCCAGGATCGCTTCCTTGGATGGGAAGTAGAGGTAGACCGCGCCCTTGCTCAGCCCCGCCCGCTTAGCGATGTCCTCGACGCGGGTCTGCGCGAACCCCTTCTCGATGAACAGATCGAGCGCCGCGTCCAGCACCTCGTCCGGCCGGGCCTCGGCGCGCCGGCGAAACTTCGGAATGCGGATACGCTCGTTCATCTCACCCTCCTGGGACGGCCATAGTGGCACCTGCAACAACTGACCATCCAGTCATATGTTAAATAACTGACTGGTCAGTTAGTTGCAAGAAGAATGTTGTGGGCTCCGCATCAGGCGCGAGGCTTGGCAGGACTCGGCGGAAATTTTGCGCTAAGTCACTGCGGTCGATGTGACAGGGAACAGGGAGTACCGTCATGACTGACAACGAAATCGAGAAGATCAGCGTTACACTGGCAAGCCTCGCGACACCCAAGATCACCCCCAGAGAGCTGCTCAAGGCGGTGCGCAAGCGCCACCCGGATGCCTCCAGGAAGACCATCGTGCGGGCGGCGTTCTATTCGATCATTGCGAACGCCGACAGCGATCCGGCCAAGGCCGAACGGCTGCAGGGCTTTGCCATTGGCGAGCGGGCGTCCGGCGAACTCGAGTAACAAAGCCGGACCCAGCGTGCGGCTCAGGAGGAACAGATGACCGACGGCAGGAAGGTGCGCTGGGGAATCCTCTCCACCGCCAATATCGGGCTCGCCAAGGTCATCCCGGGCATCCTGAAATCGCCGCACTCCGAAGTTGTGGCCATTGCCTCGCGCGACCTGGCCCGCGCTCACACCGCGATCGCCCATCTGGGGCTGCGCAGCCACGCGCGCGCCTATGGCAGCTACGAGGAGCTGTTCGACGATCCCAATGTCGACGCCATCTACAACCCCCTGCCCAATCACCTGCACGTGCCCATGACCGTGGCCGCTGCTAGGGCCGGCAAGCACGTGCTCTGCGAAAAGCCCATCGCCATGAACGCCGCCGAGGCCGAACTGCTGCGGCAGTGCCCGGCCGACCGCATCGTCGCCGAAGCCTTCATGGTGCGCTTCCACCCGCAATGGCACCGGGCGCGCGAAATCGCCCGCTCGGGCGAACTGGGCGAGCTGCGCGCCATACGCGCCGTCTTTTCCTACTATAACGTCGATCCCCAGAACGTGCGCAACATGGCCGATATCGGCGGCGGCGGCATCATGGACATCGGCTGCTACCCGATCGTGGGCGCCCGCTTCCTGTTCGAGGCCGAGCCGCTGCGCGTCGTCTCGCTGGTCGACCGCGATCCCAATTTCAAGACCGACCGGCTGGCCAGCGTCATCGCCGATTTCGGCTATGGCCGGCAGCTGAGCTTTGTCTGTTCCACCCAGGCGGTGCCGCACCAGTCGATCGAACTCTTGGGCACCAAGGGGCGGGTCGAAATCGTCATCCCCTTCAACGCCCCGCCCGATACGCCGACCGCCATCCTCGTCGACAACGGCACCACGCTCGATACCTCCCTCTCGCGCCGCGAGATCATCCGCCCGGTGGACCAGTACACCGAAGAAGCCGAGGCCTTCGCGCTGGCCGTGCTGGGGGAAAAGCCCCTGCCCTACGGCATCGACGACGCCATCCGGCAAATGCGCATCCTCGACGCCGTCTTCGAGAGCGAACGCACCGGGGCCTGGGCCAGGGTCTAGCTTTCCAGCTCCGGCCGCACCAGCCGCTCCACCAGCAGCGCTATCGACGCCTCGATCTCGCCCATGTCGTCCGTCTTGCGGCCGATTCCGTAGGCCGCGCCGGCCAGCACGCGGGTCAAAGCCTCGGGCTGATCCACTCCGGCAGCCCGCAGCTCCGCAGCGATGGCGGCCTCGACCTTGTGCTCCACTTCCCGAAAGAACGGCCCGGCCGAGCGATCGTGCTCGTCGTAGAGTTCGGCCGCATGCGGGCTCCCCTGCAGCAGCGTCTCGATGGTGCGGTATTTCGCGGTGAGCGCAGCGGCGATGCGCGCAACCACCTCCCCCTCGCCCTTGAGCGCCGCCTCGAACGCGGCCAGGAGATCGGCAACCAGCTCCTCGACGATCGCCAGGAATACCGCCTCCTTGTCCGGGAAATACCCATAGAGAGTCGGCTTGGCGATCCGCGCCTCGCGCGCGATCGCTTCCATCGTCGTCGCCCTGAGCCCGTTCCGCAGCACCAGAAACCGCGCCGCTTCAAGGATGCGCTGGCGCCGCTCCGGCGAGATGCGCCGCGTCGCTTCAACCAAAGTCACCCACTCCTATTGAACTAACTGAACGACTATCATACATTTCGTTCAATCAATAGCGGAGATCACCATGCCCGATCGCGTCCTCGTCACCGGCATTTCCGGCTTCCTCGGCGGCCATGTCGCCCTCCAGCTCCTCGCCGCAGGCTATACGGTACGCGGCAGCGTGCGCGATCTCAACAAGGCGCAGAAGGTGCGCGATATCCTCGCCCGGCACGGCGCCGATGTCTCCCGCCTCGAATTCGTGGCGCTCGACCTCCTGGCCGACCAGGGCTGGCCCGAGGCTATGGAGGGCATCCGTTATCTCCAGCACGTCGCCTCGCCCTTCGTCATTTCCATGCCGCGCGACAAGGCCGATCTCATCCGCCCGGCGGTGGAGGGCACCCAGAGAGCCCTGCAGGCAGCATTCGCCTCCGGCGTCGAGCGCGTGGTTCTGACCTCGTCGATGGCCGCGATCATGTATGGGCACCCGCGGGACCGGACCGCTCCCTTCGTCGCTTCCGATTGGACCAATCTGGCTGGCCGCGACGTCACCGCCTATGTCGAATCCAAGACCCGCGCCGAACAGGCCGCCTGGGAAATCGCCGGGAAGCTGGGCCGCGCCAAGGACCTCGCGGTGATCAATCCGGGCGGCATCTATGGCCCGCTGCTCGATGACGACCCAGGCACCTCCGGCATGCTGATCGTGCGGATGCTCGACGGCAGCATTCCGGCGGCCCCGGGGATTCCGCTCATCATCGTCGACGCGCGCGACGTGGCCGCGCTCCACGTCGCGGCCATGACCGACCCGGCAGCCGGCGGCAGCCGCTTTCCCACCGGCAATGGCACCTACACGCTGATGGACATCGCCAATATGCTCAGACCCACGCTGCCCGAATATGCCGGCAAGCTCCCGCGCATGGCGGCCCCCGATTGGATCGTCCGGATTCTCGGCTTCTTCGATCGCGACGTTCGCGACAACCTCGGCGAGCTGGGCGTCGTCAAGCGCACCGACGCGATCGAGGCCAGGGCGCTGCTCGGCCGCCCCTTCATCCCCGCGGCGGAGGCAGTGACCGCCACTGCCCGGAGCATCGTGGAGCATGGGCTGGCCTGACGGCAATGGCACCGGACCCGGCGGCAGCCGATTGCACCAACGTCCCTCACATGAACTGATGTGCGGGCAGTAGAGAACAGACCCCATGCGCGACCGCGTCCTCCTCACCGGCATTTCCGGCTTCCTTGGCGGCCACGTGGCGCTCGCCCTGCTCAACGCCGGCTTTGCGGTGCGCGGCAGCCTGCGCGACATCGCCCGTGCGCCCAAGGTCCGCGCCGCTCTGCGATCGGCCGGCGCCGATGTGTCAAACCTTCAATTCGTCGCCCTCGACCTCATGCGGGACGACGGCTGGCGCGAGGCCGCAGAAGGCTGCCGCTACCTCCAGCACGTCGCCTCGCCGTTGACCATCCGCATGCCCAAGGATCGCGACGAGCTGATCCGTCCCGCCGTCGAGGGCACCCGTCGCGCGCTGGAGGCTGCGCTTGCCGCCGGCGTCGAGCGGATCGTCCTCACCTCCTCCACTGCCGCCATCATGTATGGCCATCCGCGCACCCGCGCCGAACCCTTCACCGAAGCCGACTGGTCGCGCACCGAAGGCGAGGGCGTCTCCGCCTATACCGAGAGCAAGACCCGCGCCGAACTCGAAGCCTGGTCGATCATGGAGGCGGCCGGCCGCCGCGACGACCTCGCCACCATCAACCCCACGGTGATCCTGGGCCCGCTGCTCGACGACGACGTCGGCACCTCCGACGTCATGATCCAGCGCCTGCTCGATGGCTCGGCCCCGGCCGTGCCGCGCTTCGATTTCGGCATCGTCGATGTGCGCGACGTGGCCATTCTGCACCTGAATGCCATGCGGATGCCTCGCGCCGGGGGGCAGCGCTTCCTCGCCTCGGCAGGCACGATGAGCCTGATCGAGCTGGCCCGTGCGCTGCGCGCCCGCCTTCCGGAGCACGCTGGCAGGATTCCCCGTCTCGAGTTGCCCGATTGGGCGGCACGACTCGTTGCGGTGTTCAACCGCGACATGGCCGACAATCTCGGCTCGCTCGGCGTCAGGCGCGTCGCCGACGCCAGCCGCGCCCTGTCGCTGCTCGGCCGCCCATTCATCGCGCCGGCCGAAACCGCCGCCGCCACTGCGCAAAGCCTCATCGAGCGCAAGCTGGTGTGAGCGGGCCAACCCTCCCCGGTCGGCGCAAATTTGGCCCGCACGCAGAGATCGCATCGAGGTCAAAAAAAGTTCTAGGCCAAAGCGCCGCGATTGGCTAATAAGCACCCGCATCGGAACGGGGCTGTAGCTCAGTTGGGAGAGCGCATCGTTCGCAATGATGAGGTCAGGGGTTCGATTCCCCTCAGCTCCACCATTCCGATCTCCACAAATTGAAAAGCCGATCTGCGGGCGCTGTGTGTCGGGCGCGGGTGCGTTTCTTATGCTGCGCCGCTCGGAAGGCATTTCTGGTCGGCTACTGCCGAACGGCACGCCGCCATTGATTTCCCCTCTCAATCGCCTATCTCTGTGCGACCCCGCGCCTGCCGCGCCCGAGTCCGTTCATGACTGCTGCCGTCGTCGAGACCACCGATACCAATCTCCAACTCATGAGCGGCAAGACGTCGCTCCATATTCTTCGCGATATCAGCTTCCGGCTCGATCCCGGCGAGGTCACGGCAGTGGTCGGACCATCGGGCAGCGGCAAGACCTCGCTGCTGATGGTGCTGGCGGGGTTGGAGCAGCCCAGCAGCGGCAGGATCGTCGTTGCCGGCCAGGATCTCTCGGGACTTAACGAGGATAAGCTCGCGATATTCCGGCGCCAGAACCTGGGCATCCTGTTCCAGAGCTTCCACCTGATCCCCTCGATGACCGCGCTGGAAAACGTCCTGCTGGCGCTCGAGATCGCCGAAACCGGCAAACCCTACCGCGAGATCCGCGACCAGGCGGCGGCGGCGCTCGCCGAGGTCGGCCTCTCCGAGCGGCTGACCCACCTGCCCAGCGCGCTCTCCGGCGGCGAACAGCAGCGCGTCGGCCTCGCCCGCGCCATGGTGACGGCGCCGCGCCTGCTCCTCGCCGACGAGCCCACCGGCAACCTCGACCAGGAAACCGGGGCCCGGGTGATCGAGCTGATGTTCGATCTCGCCCGCAACAGGGGCACCGCCATCCTTTTGGTCACCCACGACCTCCATCTCGCCCGCAAGGCGGACCGGCAGCTGTCGATGAACCGCGGCCACCTCGCCGCCGATGCCGAAAGCCTGCCCGCATGAACCACCTGGGCGGCTGGCTGCGCGTCGCGCTGATCGACCTCAGGGGCGATCTGCGGCGTTTCGGCGTGCTGCTCGCCTGCCTCGCGCTCGGCGTGGCCACCATCGCCATCGTCGGTTCGGTCGGCGCCGCACTGCAATCGGCGCTGGCCCGCGACGCCCGGGTGGTGCTGGGCGGCGACCTGGAGGCCCAGCTCTCCTATCGCGTCGCCACGCCCGAGGAGCGCACGGTCCTGGGCGGCCTGGGCCGGGTGGCCGAGGTGATCGAAGTCAACGGCCGCGCCAACGCCGAGACCGACAGTTCCTTCGTCAGCCTGCGCGCGGTGGACCAGAACTATCCGCTGCTCGGCAGCGTGACCTATGACGCCGGCGGCGCCGATCTCGCCCTGCCCGAATTGCTCGCCGGGCGCGACGGCACCTATGGCGCCGTCGTCGATCCGCTGCTGCTCGACCGGCTGGGACTCGAACTCGGCGACACCGTTACCATCGGCCCCACCCGCTTCGAGCTCCGCGCCACGCTGCAAAGCCTGCCCGACGAAGTGACGCAGGGCTTCCAGCTCGGCGTCCCCGTGCTGCTGTCGCTCGAGGGCCTCGAGGCCACCGCCATCCTCGAGCCGGGCGTGCTCGCCCGCTACCGCTACAAGATCCTGCTCGAGGAGCCCGATTTCGTCGCCGCGTCGGCCACGATCAAGACCGCCTTCCCCGACGCGGGTTGGCAGATCCGCTCGCCCAAGGACGCCACCGACGACCTGGCGCGGGGCTTTGACGTCTTCAGCCGCTTCCTCATCATCGTCGGCCTCTCCTCGCTGCTGGTCGGCGGCGTCGGCGTCGCCAACGCGGTGACCGCCTATATCACCGAACGGCAGCGCTCGATCGCCACCATGCGCAGCCTGGGCGCCACCAATGCCCGGATCATGGCGCATTTCCTCACCCAGGTGATGATCCTGGTCCTCTGCGGCGTGGCCCTGGGCCTCATGCTCGGCGCGGCGATGACCCTCGTCGCCCTGCCGGTGATCGGCGGCATGCTGTCGATCTCGTTGCCGCCCTCGGTCGACCTGGTGTCCCTGCTGGTTGCCGCCGGCTTCGGGCTCCTCACCGGCTTTGCCTTTGCCTTCCTGCCGCTGGCCCGGGCCGGGACCATCAGGCCGGCGCTGCTGTTCCGCTCCGCCGGCACGGCGATCGAAGGCGGCCTGGCCTGGCGCGACATGCTGCGCCCCTGGCTGTTCCTGCCGCTGCTGGCTTCCGTCGCTGCGATGCTGGGCCTTGCCGTCCTCACCACCGGGCGTCCGATCCTGGTGTTCTGGTATGCCACCGGCGCCATCGCCGCTTTCGTCATCCTCCGCCTGGCAGCGTTCGCGTTGCAGCGCCTGCTGCGGCTGGTACCGCCGCTCCCCGATGCCGGGCTGCGCAACGCCCTCAAATCCATCCACCGGCCCGGGGCTCCGGCGCCCACGGTGATCCTCTCGCTCGGCCTCGGCCTTGCCCTGCTGCTGCTGATCGCCCTGGTCGACAATAATCTGCGCACCCAGCTCGACGGCGAGGGCGTCCGCGACGCGCCGAGCTTTGTCTTCATGGATCTGTTCGAGGACGAGGTCGCCGAACTCGAAGCGTTCACCGAAGCCGAGCCGCTGGCCGAGAGTTTTGCGTCCAACGCCATGCTGCGCGGCGCCATCACCGCCATCAACGGCAGCCCGCCCTCCGAACTGGGCTCGCTGCCCGAAAGCGTCGCCTGGGTGTTCCAGAACGAAACCCCGCTGACCTGGTCACCCGACCTGCCCGTGCGTTCCGAAGTCGTCGCCGGCCAGTGGTGGGCACCCGACTACAATGGCAGCCCGCTGGTCTCGGTGTTCAAGGAACTGCGCGAGCCGCTGGGTCTCGAACTGGGCGATACGATCACCTTCGCCATCTTCGGCGAGCCGGTCGTCGCCACCATCGCCAGTTTCCGCGATTTTACCTGGCGCAGCGGCGGCATCAACTTCACTTTCGTGCTTTCGCCGGGCGCCATCGAGGACTTCCCGATGAGCTATCTGGGAATGCTCAAGGCCGCCCCGGGGGCAGAGACCGCGCTGCAGACCATGCTGGTCGAGCGCTTCCCCGAGATGATCTTCCTGCCGGTCGGCGATGCGATCGCGGTGATCTCCCAGATCCTCGATACCCTCACCAACGCTGTGGCTATCGTCGGCGGGCTGGCGGTGCTGAGCGGCCTCTTCGTCCTCGCCGGGGCGCTGGCCGCCGGACGGCAGCAGCGCGAGGCCGACGCGGTGGTAATGAAGGTGCTCGGCGCCACGCGCGGTGACGTCATCCGCGCCTACCTGATCGAATATGGACTGCTCGGCGCACTTTCCGCCCTGCTGGCGACGCTGCTGGGTGGGTTCGGGGCCTGGGCCTTCGTCACCCAGGTGCTCGAAATCTCCTTCGGCCTCAATGCGAGCCTGGTCCTGCTGGTCGTTACCGGCGCGGTGGCGCTGACCATCCTGACCGGCACGCTCATCACCTGGTCGGCGCTCTCGAGCAAGCCCGCGCAGTTCCTCCGCACCGAGTAGACGGCCTGCGGACCATCTAGCCCGGCTGGCCGCCGATGGCCTTGACCGCCTTGGCCCCCGCTTCGATCCCCGTGCGCAGACATTCGGCCTCGGGCGCTCCCGCCAGTTCGGCCGAGAGGAACCCTGCGGCAAAAGCATCGCCGGCGCCGGTCGTATCGATCACCTCGACCCGTGGCGCGGGGAAATTGAGCGTCACGCCCCCGCTTGTTCCCACCGCCGCCCCCAGCGCCCCGCGCTTGATCACCACGCGTGCATAATGGCTGCCCAGCGCCCGCATCTGCGCGTCCAGATCCCCGGTGCCGGAGAGCACAGCGGCCTCGTCGGCATTGCAAAACAAGAGCGCTGCCCCCGAGGTCCATTCGAGGAAGTTGCCCGGCCCCACCTCGTTGAGGAAGCCCACCGAAGCCGCATCCACGGAAACCGCGACGCCGCGCGTCCGTGCCTCCGCCGCCAGCCACCGCACAGCATTGCGCGGGATTTCGGCGAAGTAGGAATAGCCCGAAACCAGCACCAGCCGCGTATCGTCCAGCAGCCAGACCGGCATGTCCGAGGGCGAAAGCGCGAGGTTGGCGCCACGGTCGGTCAGAAAGCTGCGCTCGCCGTCCGGATCGACGATGGTGACCAGCACGCCCGAAGGCAGGAGCGCATCGGCGACCAGGATCGGATCGACGTGGAAACCCTTGAAGTAGGCTTCGAGATGCGGCTTGTCCGCCGCCCCGACGCGGGCCGCAAAGCTCACCCGGGTGCCCATCGAGCCCAGCCACACCGCCTGGTTGGCCCCCGACCCGCCCGGCCGCGAGCGGATCGAGGCGCGCCGGTCGGAGCCGCGTACCAGCGGCCCCTCGGGCACCACGATGACGTCGGTCATCACGTCGCCGACGACCAGGATGCGGCCCCTGGCGTCGCTCATGCCTTTAGTTTCGCCCCGGCGTCGAGCTTGCTGAGCGCCACGGCAATCTCGGCAGCGACCGCGGCATTGTTCTCGACCAGCGCGATGTTGGCGACCAGACTCTTGCCGCCTGTCAACTCGAAGATGCGCTTGAGCAGGAACGGGGTCAGCGCCTTGCGCGACACCCCCTCGCTCTCGGCGCCGCGGATGGCTTCGGCGATTCGCGCTTCGATCTCGGTGGCGTCGAGTGCAGCGCCCTGGGGGATCGGGTTGGCGATCAGCACCCCGCCCATCCCCATCTCGAACTGCAGCGCGATAAGTCTCGCAATGTCCGTGGGGCTGTCGAAACGATGGTCGACCTTCTGCCCGCTGGAGCGGGCCCAGAAGGCCGGAAAATCGTCGGTGCAATAGCCGATGACCGGCACGCCGTTGGTTTCCAGCGTCTCGAGCGTCTTGGGGATGTCGAGAATGGATTTGGCCCCGGCGCAGACCACGGCGACCGGCGTGCGGCTCAGCTCTTCCAGATCGGCGGAGATATCGAAGGTCGCTTCGGCGCCCCGATGTACCCCGCCGATGCCGCCCGTGGCGAAGACCTTGATGCCGGCGAGCGCCGAAATCTGCATCGTCGTGGCGACCGTCGTTCCTGCCAGGCCGCCGCTGACCAGCAGCGCTGCGACATCCCGGCGCGAGGCCTTGGCGGCGCTGCCGCCGGCCCGGGCCAGCCGCTCGAGGTCATCGCCCGAGACCCCGACCTTGAACTTGCCATCCATGATGGCGATCGTCGCGGGCACCGCGCCATGCCGGCGCACCACCGCTTCGACATTGTTGGCCATCTCCAGGTTCTGAGGAAACGGCATGCCATGGGTAATGATGGTCGATTCGAGCGCCACCACGGGCTTTCCTGTGGCCAGCGCCTCTCTGACCTCGGGACTGACGCTCAGATACTTGCCTGCACTCACGACGCTGTTGCCTTTCCGGTTCGGATCGGCAGCATGCATGGCGTGAAAGGCGGCCGAATTCAACCCGGCGTCATTGCAGCCGCCAGAAAAGCCCGACCATCCCCTGGTGGAACGTGCCCAATCCATTGGGATAGTGCTGCACCACGTATTGCCCGCGCACCGCCAGGGCGTCGGTCACCGCATATTCGGCACCGGCGCCGCCGGTGAGGGCGATGGCGTGCGCATCGGTGTCGTAGGCGACGCCGCCCGAGCCGAACACCAGCACCCGTTCGTCGACCACCAGCCCGACGCGTCCGTCAGCTTCGAGCCAGAGGTATGGCGCGCCGCCGTTGAAGGTTTCCGCCGCCAGGAACGCCTCCGCGCCGAAGTAGAAGACTTCGTGCGTGGCACCGGCACCCGCCACCAGGCCCGCATTGGCGAACTGTCCCGGCGTGCCCGCAAGGCCGGCGCCCGCGCCGCCCAGTATCCCGGCGTAGAAGCCGTCCCAGAATTCCTGGTCGGCGCTCGACCCCAGGTCGACCACAAGAACTGGGGCCGTCAATACCATCCCGGTAATGACGGCAGCTGTCGCAAAGTGCAACTTGCCCATCATGCCCCCCGAAAGGTCCCGTATCGCGACTATGCGACCGGCGCGACTTCGGCACAACCAAAAACAGCGTTGCAAGACCATCGTCGCGGCGCGTCCGCTACACTTCTCCCGTCGCCATCCCGCAAATATGCCTACGGGAAGAGACTCGCATTCACGCGCTTTTCGGCTCGAAAGAGAACACTTACCAAATACAAAACTCTATCTATACACGCTTACAATTGTACATACATGAGCGACGTACTGTTAAACTCTAGAGGAATAGAAATGCCAATATGGGGCGCTTTGCAAACAGGAGGCAAAAATGCGGAAAACGGCAAAGTTACTGGCGCTGGCGAAAGCACTTCCAGTCGCCTTGATACTGTCTGGTCCATCGCCGCAAGCCATGGCCTTCGAACTCGACGCCGCCAACACCGTCGGCAAAATGGGCGAGCAGCTGTCGCAGGGCTACCTGCACGCTGCACAAGAAACCCTGCAGCAATTGCACGCCTGCAACGTGCACTCGGTGCAGCTTGGCGAGACGATTGTCCCGCTCTCCGCAATCGGACTCGCCCTCACCGGACTGGCAAAGGGCGACTCCAGTCTCTGGCTGGAACTGGAGGACGTGCTGCTGCTGGCCAATAGCGGCGTCCGCTCGCTATTCATCACCGATGTCGGGCCAGTTGGGGTATGTCAGGTCAACGAGGAGACCTTCGTCGCCAGCTCGTCCGGTCCGACCTGACGATAACGGCGCGCAACCGACGCGAGCCGACCTTGTTGTCGCTGATCATCCCGTTCCGGGATTGGCCCGCCGAGCGCATCATTGCCTGCGCCGAATCGTTCTCGCGGCTGGGATCGGACGTACTGAGCGAGATCCTGGTGGTTGATTTCGGCTCGCTGAGCCGCGCCCCGGTCGCTTTGCCGGGCGATCGCCGCATGCGGCTGGTGCGCCTCGAGGCGTCGACATGGAGCTTGTCGGAAGCCATCAATGCCGGCGTGCTGCTGGCCCGAAACGACCTCATCGCCAAGACCGACGCCGATATCCTGATCGACCCCGCAGCCTTGCCGGCGTTTGCGATGGAAGCTCGCCGCATCGGCCTCGGCGATGGCGGGTTGCTGCTCACCCAGGCCATCGACCTGCCACCGCGCCTGGCGCCTGCCGCGGCGCGCGACCTCCTTGCGGCAGGAGCGGCACTGGATGGGGTGCTGCGGCCCAAATGGGGGCAAGGGGGGCTGACGCTGTTCCGCCGCGCCGATTGGGCCGCAATCGGGGGCTTCGATACCCGCTTCACCGGCTGGGGTGGCGAGGACAACGATTTCGCCGAACGCTTCCGGCAGTCCGGCAGGCGGGTCGAGTGGATCCCCCGCGATCAGGTCCGCATCTACCACCTGGCCCATCCACCCACCCACGCCAGCGCCCACGTCGCCGGGCAACGCTCGCGCAACCGGGCCATCGCCAGATCCGACAGGAGCGTGCTCCGGCAACTGGCCTTCCGCCACTCCAACGCCGAGAGCCTTGTCGCACCCCACCTGCTGAAACGACAGCATCCCCATGTGACCATCGCCATCGCCACCGCGAGCCGCCCGGGGCGCGATCGGATGATCGGCGAAGCGATCCAGAGTTTCCGCGGCCAGATCGACAACGACTTCGAGGTGGTTGTCGTCGACAACGGATCCGACGATCAGGCCCACCTGTCCCTGCGCGCAACGCTGCAGGCCATTGCGTGGCTGCCGTCACTGCGGCTGGAACGCGCCGCCCAAGCCTCGATCCCTGCCGCGCGCAACCAGATCACCGGCCTGGCGCGCGGCCGCTATATCTGCGTTGCGGACGACGACGACATCGCCCTGCCCAATCGTCTGGCGGACCATCTGGGCTGCTTCGAGGCGGACGGCGCCGTCCACGGCTCGCATGGCGGTTGGATCGATTTCGACGAAGACACCGGCCAGATCGAACGCAACGCGGGCAGGGAACGCCGCCTGGCCGTGTTGCTAAAGGGCCGCGGCAAGATAACCGCCCATCCCGCCTCGCTTTATCGCACCGATGTCTTGCGGGCGCTCGGCTATGACGAAAGCCTTGATCTGGGTTCCGATCTCGACCTGGCCATTCGCTCGGCGGCAATGGGATTGCGGGTTCCGCACACCGGAAGTTACGTCGTGTTGCGCCGCTTCCACGCCGCAAATGTCACCATCACCGGTCAGGGCAACCAGACCCTGAACGGCCGGCGCGCCCGCAACCGTCTGGAGGCCGCTTTCAACCCGCAACTGCGGGCCTGCCTGCTGGAGCTGGCCGAAGCCAGCGACAGCGAACAGCCATGCCGCAACCACCTGTCGCTGGAGCAGCTTACCGACATGATGCCGGACTATGCCGGCGAATGGCGGCTGGCGTTGCCGATCGACCAGCTCGGCTCGAGCGTGGAGGCTGAATCGGGGCCCTCCCGGTTGCAGGTGCTGGAATCGCTGCTGGCCCTGACCGATGGCGACATGCTGACCCTGGAGGGCGGCGTGAACCAGCCGGTCGTCTTCTGCTCGCAGCCGGTCAAGGGGTTGCGTGCCGCGCGCCGGCTTGCCGAGGCAATGTCGGCGGTCGCCGGCCACCGACCGGAATTGCTCGCGGCCGCCCAATGGCAGGCCGACCGGGCGCGACCATTCGACTGGCGAGGCTACTTTGGCGACCAGCCGAGTTGCGCATTGCGGTCACCGCGCTTCGAGGATCTTGCCGAGGCGCTGGGCCTGCTTACAGGCGTTGCCCCGGGCTCGCTGCTGCACAAATTGACTGCCCTGGTGTCCGATCACGACGACGCCGGGCCCTGCTACTACGTGACGACCGCACCGATCCTGGCCGGGAACGAAGTCGAATTGCTGCGGCTGGCGCTGCTGGCGAAGACGGGCCTCAGCTTTTCTCCGATCGGCCCGGACGGCCGGCCCGGCAATCCCCTCCCCGTCGGCGACAGGCACCACTGATGCGCTTCGTTGTTACCGTCGATGCCGACACTCGTTGCACCGCGATCGACATTGCCGGCAACTGCTTCACCGACACGCTGCCGCTGGTGCAGCGAGTGATTTTCTACAATGCCGAATTCAACGACGCCGGACCCGAAATGGCCCTGGCTGCCGCCGTCCTCACCCGCCGCTACTGCGGTGAGCTTTTCGAGATGGTGGGGCTCAAGCTTCCCATCGATGTCGCCGAGGCGATCCGGACCTTGATCCCGAGGGCCACCGGCGTGTTCCCGGTTGACGGGACCGACTGCGCGCTATCCACGGGCGAGCAATCCATTGTCTTCATCGAAGCGTCCCAGCCGCGGCTGCCGGTGCCCGGACCAGTGCTGCAGATTGAGTGGTCGGGCGACTTTGTCGATCCGGCCACCCGGCGATGCGGCGATTTCCGCTATGGCCGCTACTTGACCAATGCGGCGTTGCTTGCCGACCACGTCGAAGTCAGCATCGCCATCGGTCTGCTCGAGGCAGGCATGAAGTGCGGCCGGCCTCATGTGCCGTTGCCACGCGGCGTCCCATCCGCGCGCTACGCCGAGATCGTTGCCGCGCTGCGTTTGGTGGCTATCGACCTGCATCTGGTCGCCACCCCCGACGGGCAGCAAAAGGAAATGCCGAGCGAAGCGCCCACCGAACCGGCGCCCGCCAGTCGGGCCCGGAAGCTTCGCCGGACGCCGGGCACCCCCTCAGCGCCGGCCGTGCCTGTGGGGACGACGGCCGCCGGCGCTGCCTTCCGGCGGGCCCTGTCGCTGTAACCGTGGGCCCAGGCGGCGGTTCCTGCGTCGCCTGTTTTTCTCCCGCGCAAACTCTTGTCCCGCATGCGGTTTGCCACTAGTTTGCCCGCGAGGCTCCCACCCAAGAGGGTCACTTCACTGAGCACGGTTATTGTTGATCCGGACCACTTCCCGGATCGATGCGCGCCCCACCCGGGGCCAATCGCGAACCGACCCTCTCCCGGCGCCGCAAAGCGTCGCTTGGCCAGCCTTCGTTCTTACCCGCAGATCTTCGCCGACGTCGCGACATGACCCAGTCGGCGCACAAGCCACCTCAGGCCACTCTCGCCTGAGCGAACCCCGAACTTGCCGCAATCAACGCGGCAACGCCCCCGATGACAAGGAGACGAAACTAGATGAAGCCAACCCTCATGGTCGCCCTCGGCGCGCTGATGCTCGCCAGTCCTGCCCTTGCGCAGGAAAACGTCGTCAACGTCTACAACTGGTCCGACTACATCGCCGAAGACACGGTCAGCAAATTCGAGGCCGAGACCGGCATCAAGGTCAACTACGACGTGTTCGACAGCAACGAACTGGTGGAAGCCAAACTTCTCGCCGGCAATTCGGGCTACGACGTGGTGGTCCCCTCTGGCTTCTTCCTCGAACGGCAGATCACCGCCGGCCTGTTCCAGCCGCTCGACAAGGCCAAGTTGCCGAACCTTGCCAACATGGACCCCGCAATCATGGCGGAGACCGCCGCCCACGATCCGGACAACACGTATTCGGTCGACTACATGTGGGGCACAACCGCCATCGGCTACAACGTCGCCAAGGTCGCCGAGGCGCTCGGCCCCGATCAGCCGCTCGACACCTGGGACCTGGTCTTCAAGCCCGAGATCGTCGCCAAGCTCGCCGACTGCGGCGTGACCCTGCTCGATGCGTCGGCCGAGATCATGGCCACCGCGCTCAGCTACCTGGGCCTCGATCCGAATTCGGAGACCGAAGAGGATCTCGCCAAGGCCGAAGCGCTGCTGCTCTCCATCCGCCCCTATGTCCGTTACTTCCATTCCAGCCAGTACATCGACGACCTGGGCAATGGCGAGGTCTGCCTGTCGGTGGGCTATTCGGGCGACGTGTTCATCGCCCAGGCGGCAGCGGCCGAAGCCGGCCAGGGCGTCGAGATCGCCTACACCATCCCCAAGGAAGGCGCGCTCAAGTGGTTCGACCTGTTCGCCATCCCATCGGACGCGCCGCATGCCGACAACGCGCATAAGTTCGTCGACTTCATGCTCCGTCCCGACATCGCCGCGGCAAACACCAATTACGTGTTCTACGCCTCGGGCAACAAGGCCGCGCTCGAGCTGATCAGCGACGAAGTCAAGAGCGATCCGGCCATCTATCCGCCGGCCGAAGTGCTCGCCAAGCTGTTCCCGCTCAAGGCCCATGCGGCCGACTACGACCGGCTGTTGACGCGCAGCTGGACCCGCATCAAGACGGGCCAGTAGTAAGGATCGAGGCGGGGCGAAAGCTCCGCCTCTCACTTTTCGGGACCAATATGGCCAAAAAGCCCCAGCTTGCCGTCGACACCCGCCCCTGGCGCGATCCCGCGGCAAAACCGTTCGTGCGCATCCGCAACGTCACCAAGAAATTCGGGGATGTTGCCGCCGTGTCCAACGTCTCGCTCGATATCTTCAAGAGCGAGCTCTTCTGCCTCCTGGGCGGCTCCGGCTCTGGCAAATCGACCCTTCTGCGCATGCTGGCCGGTTTCGAGGAGCCTACCGCGGGCACCATCGAGATCGACGGCCAGGACATGGCGGGCGTGCCGCCCTACGACCGGCCGGTCAACATGATGTTCCAGTCCTATGCGCTCTTCCCGCACATGAATGTGGAACAGAACGTCGCCTATGGTTTGAAGCGCGATGGCCTGCCGCGCGAGGAGATCGCCAAGCGGGTCGCCGAACTGCTGCATCTGGTCAAGCTCGACGATTACGGCAAGCGTCGGCCGCACCAGCTCTCGGGCGGTCAGCGCCAGCGCGTCGCCCTGGCGCGCGCGCTCGCCAAGCGCCCAAAGCTGCTGCTGCTCGACGAGCCGCTCGGCGCGCTCGACAAGAAGCTGCGGGAGGAAACCCAGTTCGAGCTGGTCAAGATCCAGGAGACGCTGGGCGTTACCTTCATCGTGGTCACCCACGACCAGGAAGAGGCGATGAGCCTGGCCACCCGCATCGGGGTGATGAACCAGGGCGAGATCGTCATGGTGGGCGAGCCCACCGATATCTACGAGTTCCCCAATTCGCGCTTCGTTGCCGGCTTCATCGGCTCGGTCAACATGTTCGAGGGCGTCGTCGTCGAGGACGAGCCCGACCATGTGCGCATCCGTTCGGCCGAGGCCGGCTGCGATATCTATGTCGATCACGGCGTCGATTGCGCGCCCGACCAGATCCTGTGGTGGGCGGCGCGCCCCGAAAAGATCGTTCTGAGCCGCGAGAAGCCGCCGCTCGATCCGGTTCTGGGCGAGGTCAACATGACCCACGGCATGGTCGAGGAGATCGCCTATCTGGGCGACATGACCGTCTACCAGGTGCTGCTCGATACCGGCAAATACATGCGTGTCACCAAGGCCAATTCGCTGCGCGGCGATCCCGACGCCATCAGCTGGGACGAGCAGGTGTGGGCCAGCTGGGGCGGCAATTCCGGCTCGGTGCTGGTATCGTGACCGCCGAGGCGACAGCCGCTACGGCGCGCCGGCGCCCCTGGGCCTTCCTCAGCCGGGGGCTGGGTGCCATCGGCCTGAGCGGCAAGGCCCTGGTGATCCTGGCGCCGACGCTGTGGCTGACGCTGTTCTTCCTCGTGCCGCTCGCCATCGTCTTCAAGATCTCGTTTTCGGAATCGGCGATCGCCCGCCCGCCCTACCTGCCGCTGATCACCGTCGGCGAGGACGGCACCGTGCAGATGACGCTGCACCTTTCGAGTTTCCTTCGCCTGTTCGAGGACAGCCTCTATATCCGCGCCTATCTCA
>Ga0214473_10003158_pt1 | contig 20095 bp, 12 predicted proteins | sample RVTome_7_FD_203509 | JGI IMG/M metagenome (GOLD analysis project Ga0214473, IMG submission 203509) | Soil microbial communities from uranium-contaminated site in the Upper Colorado River Basin, Wyoming, United States - RVT98D197 | ecosystem: Environmental > Terrestrial > Soil > Contaminated >... | reverse complement strand
CCGCGAACATTGATTGGGGATGGCGTCGGTTCCGGCGCCGGCCCGGTGGCGCTTTTGGCTGTCTCGTCCATTTGTCTATTCCGATTTTGCCGAACCAGCGAGGCCGAGCCCACTCATAACGCTTTTCAGCGTTGTCCCGGCAATGTTCGCCGCGCGCACGCGACCCTCATTCAAAATGCGATCTAATTCGCTATCGCTGATAGATTCAATTCGTTCCTTTAATGGCCGCAAAAACTGGATCGTCACCTCGGCCAATTCCTCTTTGAGTTGGGCGTATCCCTTTCCTGAGAAATGGGATTCTATTTCCGCCGGCGACTGTTGAGTCAGAAGGTGATAGATGGTCAAGAGATTGTTGATTGCCGGACGGGAAGGATCAAACCGGATATCAGTCCCGGAGTCCGTAACCGCCCGCTTGAATTTCCGTCGCACTGTATCAGGGTCATCCAACAGCATGACGCAACCCAGAGGATCGTCGTCCGATTTTGACATCTTACTTGAAGGATCGGACAGCGACATGATGCGCGCCCCGACCTTTGGAATGTAAGGCTCGGGCACACGGAATGTCTCACCGTAGTCGCGGTTGAATCGTATGGCAAGATCTCGCGTCAGTTCAAGATGTTGTTTTTGATCTTCGCCAACTGGAACCAGATCTGTCTGGTATAACAGAATGTCGGCAGCCATAAGAACCGGATAATCGAACAGACCCACGGCCACATTCTCTCGCTGCTTGCGCGCTTTGTCTTTAAACTGCGTCATACGTTCCAACTCAGACATTCTCGCGATGCAGTTGAGAATCCAGGTAAGCTCAGCATGTGCAGGAACATCGGATTGGATAAATACAGTGGAGACCTTCGGGTCGATTCCGACGGCCAGGTAGATGCGTGCGAGTTCTCTAGTCTTTTCCCGGAGTAACTTTGGATCCTGGGGCAGTGTGATGGCGTGGAGATTGACAATGCAGAAGAAGCTCTCGTACTCGTGTTGAAGTGCGACCCAGTTGCTTAGCGCGCCCAAATAATTGCCGAGATGCACGTTGCCGGTTGGTTGCGCGCCACTAAAAATTCTCTTCATTGCCTATGTCCCAAGAAAAACAAGCCCCCAGGCTATCGGCATCACAAATCTGAAGATAACGCCCAATACACCGGTAAAGACAGCTATGAAAAGGAGTATGAATCCAAAACGCTCAAGGGCCTCAAGACCAGACTCGAAACCTGGGGGCAGGATGCTTGCGAGAACCTTGCTTCCGTCAAGTGGTGGTATTGGAAGCAAGTTAAAAACTCCAAGCGCCACATTCAAGGTGAAAAAGACGATGACTAGCTCCACGGCTCCGCTAGCGATCGTGGAATTCGTGTGCTCGGGTTGAAGAGAATCGCCGAGAATTCCGCTCGAGTACAGCGCTCGGATGGCGATGCCGGCGATGATAGCGATGATGAAGTTGCTGATCACTCCGGCAGCAGAAACCCAAAAGTTTGCCACGCGCTTGTTGCGCCATTTGAGTGGATTGACCGGAGTTGGCTTGGCCCATCCGATCAAGGGAGCTCCCGTGAAAAATGAGATGGCCGGAAACAACAATGTCCCTATCGGATCAACATGCGCGATTGGGTTAAGGGTAATGCGACCCTGCAAGCGGGCCAAGTCGTCGCCGAATCTGTTTGACATCCAGGCGTGAGCTGATTCGTGGACCGAAAGAGAAAAGGCCAGCGCGACCATGTAGAGGATGAATTGACCTACGGCGTTGCTATCGATGTTGCCCATCAATTACTCAGTAAGAAGGCGTGTATTCGAGCAGATGTCACACTAACATGCGGGTTTTAAGGTGTCAAAAAGGAGTCCTTACAACTACAGTAACGTGCCCTTTATGCCCACCGGCACCGTATGGACCGCATCGATGGAAGCAACGATCAGTTCGCCCGCCTGGCAAAAGGCTAATCCTACGAGGTTCATTCCGGCCAAAAACATTTCTGGCCCGGCTCCATCAGGCGGAAACCGAACAATTCCTCGGCGCCCACGCAATGACGCTGCTACGTAAAGATTGCCCTGCTCGTCAAAGGCCAAACCCTGCGGTCGACCTAGGCCCTTGTAAAACGTTTTCACTTCTCCGTCAGGGTCAATGCGAAAGATGGAGTCAGAACTCGTCACGCTTGGTCCAGTGACATACAATGCATTCTCTGGTCCAAAAGCCAGGTGATATGCCGAGACTGATGGCTCGAGCTCGGCCCAACTTTGCTCCTCGCCGATTCCGCTTACTCTATAGATTGTCCCTGTTCGATCCCCTACGAACATTGTGCCAGTACCATCGAATGCAATGCCGGTGGCAATTCCCAGGTTCTTCGCAAAGGGCACACCTTCTTTGAAGGGAGTAATTCGATAAACAATACCGTCAGCACGACTGGTTACAAACATCTGCCCTTCCCGGTCGAAAGCTATGCCTGTAGGGTTGGTAATGTCGCCGGAAAACTCTTTTACTTCCCCATCTCGTTCAATCCGAAATAGAGATACTGGTAACTTTTCACCCCGAGAGCCTGACCGGGTGACCAGAACAGAGCCATCGTCTGGATCAACTGCGGGGTTGGCCACTGGATGTAGATCCTCGGCCAGAATTCTGCCAATCGTGACAGTAGCCGGAGCGCTTTGAACGTCACGGCTCTGGACTCTTACCTCGACTTCGCCAGCGTGCTTCAGCTCCGGAATTACGGCCAGTATACGTCTCGGAGCAAGGGCCACTATTGACGCAGGCTGCTCTCCAAACCAAACAGCGCAAGTGGTCGGATCGCTGGTGTCAAAGTCTTCACATTCAATGAGGACTTCTCCTCCTGCAATGCCCACTGCAGGGTCTATTCGGCTAATTTGTCCAGCTTCAGCCATGGAATTACGTTACAGGTCGTTCGTCGCTATGCGCGCAAAAGCTGTTCATGATACGACGGCAGCAGAATCCTGTCTAATTGGGGATTGCGAATTGTGGATGGCAAATTCTCGGCGGAACGCCCATTTGAATGCAGAGTGCGGGAAATCCGAATCTCCAACCCACAATCCCCAATCCGCAATACCCAATTCGCAATCCGCAATTCTCCCGTGGACCCCGACGAAAATCCGTCCTGTGGTATAATTACTTCTGTTTTGCGGATGTTATGCGTCTTGCAGACGATGTGTTGGGGCCGCCATCGAGTTCATGCCGCGTTGACAGGCCCTTCAGGTAGTCGGCGCAGAAGCTCCGCAGCAAGATTATTCAAATGCTCAAGCGACCAAGCGACGCAGCATCGCAGAGCAAATACAGTCGAACACTTCCGGCGTCCGAACATCACACCGCTCGCACCGCTCCCACTCTAAGTTCTGAATCCATTGGCTTGGACTTACGCCGTCGCCTATGGTCCTTGCGCGCGTTGGCTGCGTCGCAAACCAGCGGAGGTAAGAACGATTAGCGACCTTATCGGAAATACGCAGGGCCTCAAGCCAAATCAGCTTCGCCGGATTGAAAAGCTATACACCCGACGGATCCCGCCCCAACAGATTGTCACCCCCGAATTTGCCCGCCAGTTGGCGGAACTCTCTTTCGAGACTCGGCGGCAAGTGGGTGCTTTGATCGATAGGAAGGGCCACGTTCAGTACGTCATGGTGGGTGATAATCGCCGCATCGACTTACCTGATTTCAAGCGCATCCGCGTCGCCGAAGGACGGTTTCGTGGTCTTCGTTGCGTACACACGCACCTTCGCGGTGAAGATTTGACACAAGATGATCTCGCGGACCTCGCGCTGCTCAGGCTCGATTTGATGGCCGCTATCGACGTCGATCCAGAAACGGGACTTCCGGGTATGGTGCGAGCGGCCCATCTTTTGCCGATGCCTGCCGGAGAACTGGAAAATGGTGACAAGGCAACGCCCTATGTCTTCCTGTCACCGAGCGTTTCTTCCCAGCTCGACGTTGATTTTCTTACCTTAATCAATTCGCTCGAAGAGGAGATGGCCCGCAACCGCCGCGGCGCACGACGAGCAGCAATACGCGACCGCGCTATTCTCGTAAACGTCACGACAGCGTCGCTAGCAGATGCTGAAGAATCGTTGGCAGAACTCGACGAACTCGCAGCTTCAGCAGGAGTTGTGGTCCAGGACAAGATCATACAGCGACGACCAGCCATAGACCCGCGAACTGTGCTCGGGCGTGGCAAGCTGGACGAACTAATCATCCGGGCGCTGCAGCTAGGCGCTGACATGCTTGTCTTTGATCGAGAGCTTGCCCCGGCACAAGTGAGGTCACTCTCCGAAGCGACGGATTTGAAAGTTGTCGATCGTTCGCAGTTAATCCTTGACATCTTTGCGCAACGGGCCCAATCCCGTGAGGGCAAAATTCAGGTGGAACTTGCGCAGCTGAAATACCTCCTGCCACGTCTGATAGCAGGCCAGGATTCCGCGTTTTCACGGTTAGCCGGCGGTATAGGAGGTCGAGGTCCCGGTGAAACGAAACTTGAAACCGATCGCCGGCGCGTGCGCGACCGGATCAATCGTCTTGAAAAAGAGATTGAGTCTCAGCGAATGCGCCGGCAGGAACGGCGAAAGGGCCGTACACGGCATGGCCTGCCGGTAATCTCATTAGTAGGCTACACAAATGCGGGTAAATCTACTTTGTTGAATACTCTAACGGCCAGCAGCGTTGGCGCGGAACAACGGATGTTTGCCACACTCGATCCCACTTCGCGCCGGCTGCGTTTACCACGCGAACAGGAAGTGATTATCAACGACACAGTAGGATTTATTCGCGACCTGCCGCCTGATCTAATATCCGCATTCCGTGCAACTCTTGAGGAAATTTCCGAAAGCAGGTTACTGCTTCATCTTGTTGATGTGTCAAACTCGCGCTGGTCCCAGCAGATCACCGCGGTGGAGCGGATCCTTGGAGACTTAGGGCTTAACAGAATTCCAACGTTGCTGGTCCTCAATAAGACAGATCTCATTGAACCGCAAATGCTAGAGGGCATACTCCGCGATGTTACCCGCGACAGACGCCGAGACGCAGTGGCTATATCAGCCACCGCGCCCCATACTGTGGAGCCGTTATTGAACCAGGCCGGCGTCATGCTGTCTCGTGATCTGATCCAAACGCAAGCCGACGAGGCAAGCGGCGCAATAGGCCATCATTCGCGAATTGCTTGAGCTATGGGGCTACGTCTCCGATTCAAAACACCATTTAGTCAGGCGCGAGATACTATTGCTCGCTATCTGGTCCGCCCTTTTGACATCTTCAAGCCGCAAACACGACTCTATATCGGTTTCGCCTTTCTCGTTGCGATAACGACGCTGCTGTTATTTAGCCCCTCCTCTTCCGCAGCACTAAACGATGCTTACAGGGAAGGTGAGGTTGTTACGAAGACGGTGATAGCACCGGCGGATATAAGTACCATCGATGTAGCTGAGACCGAAAAACGCCGTACTGCGGCTAGAGACGCAACGCGGCCAATCTTCAACTACGACTCTACTCGCGCTGAAAACTCTGCTCAGAGCTTCCGGGCAGAGTGGGAGAATGCAAGGCGGCAATTTGAGGCGAACAAGAACAAGGTCTGGAGTGGGCCGGGCGGGACAGCGATGGCTCAAGCGGCGGCTGCGCACAAATTTGACGAGCAGGAGCTTGATCGTCTGCTGTCGCTTATCAGGGAAATCGGTTCCGCATACATTTATGACGACAGCGATTCGGAACGATTGAGGCAAGAGATCGTGCTGGTGGACATTCGCAATCCGACAGCCCAAATGATCATGCCGGCGCCGCGGACACGTCTCACCCTGCTGAGCACGGCTCGGCGAAATCTTGAGTTGCGCATTCTGGGATTGTCAGGCTGGTCCACGCCAGAGAAGGTCGCCCTGGTCGAGGCAATGACTGATCTTCTGAGGCCCAACGTTGTCCTGGATCAGGCGGCATCTACGACTGCTCGCGAAATGGAAGCAGGCAGAGTCCCGGACGTAATGATCTCTCTGAAAAAGAACCAGGTAGTAGCCCGCGAGGGAGACACTGTGACCTCCAGTATGTTGGCGCAATTTGAGGCCATCAGACACGCCGGGCACAGTGGCAAACCCTGGCACAATCTTATTGGACTGTTGCTGGTGGTATCTGCCGTCTACTGGGCTGCCTTTAAATTTACTGAGCATAGGACTGCAACGGCGCCTCTCCCGTTGTCGAAAAGGAGAGCGTTTGCACTTGTGGGCTCGGCAATTGTCGTTGAGACAACATTAATGCGCCTTGGTTTCACCTTTGCCGGCAGCGTAGCTTTGCAGAGGAGAGATTCTCCCTTCGACGATCCGACCATCTGGGCATTTGCGATCCCGTTCGCTGCCGCGGCGTTGCTTGTTGCCATCCTTATGGATACTCAGCTCGCCTTCTTGACTGGCGTCGTCTCGGCGCTTTTTGCGGCCATGTTGGCGCCCGGTGGCGTCCATAAGGCCGTTTATGCGCTCGTCTCGTGCTCAGCCGCCATCTATGGCATTGGTCGTTACCGGGAACGCCAATCCGTGACGCTTGCGGGCCTGTTTGTTGGCGCAGCTAACATCGTGATGGCTGTAGCGTTGATCGCCTACGCCGAGCGGCCACTAACGTTCACTACAATTTTTCTGGCGATTGGCTGCGCCTTCGCCGGCGGCTTGCTGACCGCAGTCTTTACCGCGGGCGGCCTACCAATCAACGAATCTCTGTTCGGTATCCTTACTGACGTGAAGTTGCTGGAATTATCGAACGCAGATCTACCGGTTCTAGGCCAACTCGCTTTACGAGCCCCCGGCACAAACCAGCATTCACATGCCGTCGGGCAACTCGCCGAAGACTCGTGTCGAGCTGTTGGGGCCAACCCTCTGCTAGCAAGGATCGGCGCTCTCTACCACGACATTGGGAAGCTTGGTGCGCCGGAATACTTCGTGGAAAACCAGCAAGGCGACAATCCGCACGATCGGCTTCGACCCACACAGAGTGCCAGGATTATCACCAGCCACGTCACCTATGGCTTACGTCTGGCGAAGGAGATCGGACTGCCGAAGGAAATTGCGGACTTTATTCCTCAGCATCACGGCACCCGTACTCTCCATTTCTTCCTGCGTAAAGCACAAGCACAGGCAAAGGCGGGGGATACAGTGAATGAGAAAGAGTTTCGTTATCCCGGGCCAAAACCGCAGTTCAAAGAAGCGGCCATTATGATGCTGGCAGACTCCTGCGAAGCTGCGGCCCGTTCATTGGCGCGTCCAGATCCCGAAAACATTCGCGCGATTGTGATGAAGATCGTTGACGCGATAATTAGCGACGGTCAGCTTGAGGAGTGTGACCTCACTTTGCGGGAACTTACAACTATTAGAGAAGCCATCATTAGCGCACTAACAGCCATTTATCACGCCAGAATAGATTATCCAGGATTTAACCCGCCTCCCACTGGTCCAATGCCATCCTTACCTTTGAGCGAAGACCAAGAGCGAGTTCTGGGTTATGAAAAACCATCTGAAATCCCGATCAATCAGGCTGGCGAAGTCGAAGATGAGGCGATAACCCACAACGTCGCGAAGCGCTAATTACAGCGGGCGCTCTAGAAGTGTTTTCGAAGCTTTCCGTAGGTGGTTGCGAGATCCTCAGAGATTACGCGCGTATCCGCAACAGTTGAAATGAAATTCGTATCGCCAGTCCAACGCGGCATTATGTGGATGTGAATGTGATCTACGAACCCTGCCCCTCCAGCCTCTCCAAGGTTCATTCCGATATTAAAACCGGCAGGCTTATACGCTGCTCGCAACGCAGTTTGCGCGCGCTTGGTTAGGTCCATCAACTCATTCGTTGTATCTTGTGACGCCGCATCCAAATTCCCTACATGGGCATATGGAACAATGAGCAGGTGACCGCTAATGTATGGATAGGCGTTGAGAACTATATAGTTTAGCGTGGCTCGATGCAGGACAAAATTCTCTTCATCCCTGGCGGGGTCAGCTTGTAACTCGCAAAAAACACATTGTTCGGATTCCGACTTTGATTCGCGCGAAGCGATATACTGCTGGCGCCACGGACTCCACAACCTATGCAAGTATAAAAGTCCCCTTATGTCCCCAGGTTACAGGACGGTCGTCTGGTGGGTTTCGTCAGAAGTGACAGAGCGGGAGTTCTCGCTAACTGTTGGAGGTTCAGGTCCATTGTCGTTAATAAGTTCTTTTAGTTCTTTACCAGGTTTGAAATAGGGTACACGTTTAGCCGGGATACTCACTGGGTCGCCGGTTTTGGGATTTCTTCCGCGCCGGGCACCCCGTTCTCGGACTCGAAAACTACCAAAGCCACGGAGCTCAATTTTCTCGCCCTGATTCAAAGTCTCGATAATGCTTTCGAATACAATTTCGACTAGACGCTCGGCATCCTTTTTGGTAAGTTCCGCCGCCCGGGCGACGTCCTCGACGAGTTCCGCCTTTGTCATGCATCACCTCGAATGAGAGAAAGATAGTTCGATTCCAACCAACGAGTTCGAGAAAGCGAAATCCTTGTCTACGTTTTCCGAAATGGCGGGGTGCGCTCGCGCCCGTACACTATCAGAAAACAAACGCAACGGGCAAGACTCAGGTCGTCTGTGAGGCGGCCCTGATCCAGAAAATGGTAGGAGAAAAACGCTCAGGACCAGCCGCAGCAATCCTCGCGAGCGTCCAGAAGATTTCTGGACTATTTCTGCTCCTCGCCCGATTCGGTTCTGCCAACTCCGAAGTCTGCCAGCTCGCCAAGCGAAGCCATGCCGCCACCCGCCTCAGACGAGTAAACCTTCGTATCGACGATCGGCTCATCCTTGCCGACCGCCCGCGCTGAGAGTCCGATTTTCTTGCTCTCGGGATCGATTCTGAGAATCTTGAAGTCCATCTCCTGTCCTAATTGGACCACATCCTCAGGCTTGGCCACACGCTCTTCAGACAATTCAGAGATATGACAAAGCCCTTCAAGATTATCATCCAATTCCACGAACGCCCCAAAGTTGGCAAAGCGAGCGATTTTACCCTTCACTACGTCACCAGGCCGGTGCTCGCTCACAAACTTGTCCCAGGCATTTGGTTCCAGATCCTTTATGGAAAGCGATAGTCTCCGGTTCTCAGTGTCGATGCTGGTGATAATGGCATCGATCTCCTGGCCCTTCTTAAGGACTTCACTGGGATGTTTGATCCTCCTGGACCAGGAAATATCAGAAACATGGACCAGGCCATCAACTCCATCTTCAATTTCTATGAAAGCCCCAAAGTCGGTGAGATTTCTGACCTTACCGTGTACGCGCATTCCGACCTGATATCGTTCGTGCAGTGTTTGCCAGGGATTCTCCTGGATCTGCTTCATTCCCAAACTGATTCGGCGCGCCTTGGGGTCTACACTGAGAACTTCGACATCAACTGAATCTCCAGGGTTGACGATCTTACTGGGATGTTTGACACGTTTGGACCAACTCATTTCGGAAACGTGAACGAGGCCTTCGACTCCGTTCTCGAGTTCAACAAAGGCGCCATAATCAGCCACGCTCGCCACACGTCCAGCCACTCGTGTACCCACGGGAAACCGCTCCTCCACACTTGACCAGGGATCCGGCAACAACTGCTTATAGCCGAGCGATACTCGTTCGCGATCACGGTCAAACTTAAGGACCTTAACTTGAATATTGTCGCCAACCTTAAAGATCTCGCTTGGATTTTGCAGGCGGCCCCACGACATGTCAGTAACATGAAGCAATCCATCTACTCCACCGAGGTCGACGAAAGCGCCGTAATCAGTCAAATTCTTGATCTGACCTTCGATTACGATGTTCTCCTCAATATGCTGAAGTGTTTGACCTTTACGACCTGCGTTCTCCTCCTCAATGACTGCCTTCCGAGAAAGCACTACATTAGAGCGCTTTCGATTCAACTTAATAACCTTTGCCTCGATCTCGTGGTTGCGTAAGCTATCAAGGTTGCGAACAGGTCGCACGTCTACTTGCGACCCCGGTAAAAAGGCGCCAATTCCATCGATGTCCACGCGAAGGCCACCTTTAATGCGTTCAATAACCCGCCCGGTGATGTTGGTGCCTTCGCGGTAGGCCTTCTCCAGATCATCCCAGGCCTTCATGCGCACCGCATCCGCGCGGGAAAGTACGGGCAGACCGTCGGCTGTCTCCATGCTCTTGACGAGCACTTCGACCTCATCTCCGGGTTTTACCGCCAGAACTCCGTTTTCCGTGAACTCAGCGGGGTTGACGATACCCTCGGATTTGTAACCAAAGTCGATAACGACGCCGCGTTCGCTGATCCCGACTACAGTTCCGCGAACGACCTCGCCCTCTTCGAGCGTGGCCTGCTCCTGTTCAAACTGGTCGAGAAGTTGACCAAAGTCGACGTCGCCGGCGGGCCTTGGTTCATCTTCATCGGTGGCGGCCCCGGCGGACGCTTTGCGCTCGGCTCCGGTGGCTGTTGTGGCTTGTTGGCTTGCGTGATCCGGTTCATCTGGCGACCGGTTATTGTTGGCCTCGCTGTCATTCAGCTTGGATTCTTCACTAAACATGCATACTCCTGTACCGCCCCGGAAGTCCGTGGCGCGTCTCAGATCTTATCGCGCTTCGCTTAACGAACCAACCAGAATCGTGGCTGGCGGACAGTATTAAGCGGCCGTTGGCTCTTTCACCTTGGCGATTTGTCAGGAATGAAACTGAAGCGAGGAGTGCGAGCTCGTAAGTTTTGGAAAAGGAGGTTATGTGTTTCGATTTCCGCTGCGCCCGTAGTCACCCGCTTGGTCCGACAATCACCTGCCGCTTTACCGGGTAGGTCGGCAATGTACACGCCGCACTGAGCACGTGTCAAGGCGCTAACATCAGACGCAACAAAGATCTAACTAACGTTAAGCAGCCTTAACAATGCGGCACGCAATTAGTGGCTGGCGGCAGAAAGACCCGCAGAACCGCGAGGGACAACGTACACTCCGGCTGAATGTGAGCCTACAAAAAGAGTGTCCTGAGCACTGGTGTCGAAAGCCAGCGACCAGATACGCTGGCTTGGCAGATGTGGCTCTTTCGGATCAATTCTGGCCCAAGTTGTTCCACCGTCCACGGTGCGGTAGACGCCTCCCCCTATTTCTCCGTTCTGAAAGGCATTGCCCACGAAAATTTCGTTACCATTTTTCGGATTTATCAGGATGCTTGTAAAATCCCCAAACGGCAGATTTCCGCCTCGCCGGCTCCATGTCTTGCCTCCATCGTGAGATGAATAGAAGGCCTGCTTAGTGCCTACATAAACGTAATCGGGTCGCTGGTAGTCTTGCGCAATTGCGTTCACGGGCGCGTCACCCGGCAGGGCTTCAACTTGTTCCCACGACTTGCCTCCATCGCGCGACAACAACAATCCTGACCCGGTAGTGCCCACCCAGATGGTTTCGGCTCGCTCGGGATTAACAGCGATGCAACTCGTGCGAACATCCAAATCTGACCCATAAGGCAATCTCTGCCAGCCCTTCGTGGGATCGAAGCTACGATAAAGTCCCAGATTGGTAGCTGCCAGGAATACCCGGCGCCCAGTCTCTGGATCAACGGTCTGAACCAATGCGTTTACTGCATCTGTGACGATCAAAGCACCGGGCTCAGCGTTCGCAACTGAAGGGTCCTGGTCCTTCGACACCCCCAGTGCTGCCAGCGTGATCTCGTCAAACTTTCCGGTTAAGGGCAGATGTCTGTCTGCCTGGAATCGGCTGAGGGCCGCGAGGGTCAGCTTGCCCGCTTTGCCGTCTGCTGGGCCAGGTAAGTAACCGATTGCCAGCAACGCCTGCTGTGCTCGGAGAATTGTTTCATCCGAGAGCTTAGGAGTAATCGCCTTGGATTGCGCTGGCCGCCGCGAAACTCGCTTACCGTGCGTGCGCTTCTTTTCTGGCGGCGGCGGCGCACTCACAGCCCAGATAGGTGCCCACGAGGTGCCTCGATCGCTCGAAAGATAGATGCCAAGATTGGTTCCAAGATAGATCTTGTTTGCATCTTCGGCGTCCTGGAGAATTGCGTAGCTAATCAGGCGGGAGGGCATGTTGCGCATTGAAGGCCGCCACGTCTCACCATTGTCGTTACTGACAAAGAGAAAGCCTCCACCGGTTGCCGTGTTGATCGTGGCTGCATAGACGCGACCTGGAATCTCTCGGTCGGCGGCGATCACATTGGCAAATCGCCCGCTGTAGCCGCCATTGGTCGGCACGAAAGTCTTGCCACTATCGTAGGAAACCATCACCCCGTAGTTGTTGGTTCCGATGTAGACGGTCTCCGGCCGGGCCGTGCTAACTGCTATGGAATTGATCTCAAGTTGCCTTGAAGTAGTGACCATCCATGAATCGGCATCCCCACCCCGCTCTGAACGCCAGAATCCTTCAGTGGTTCCAGCGAATACAAGTCCCGGAAGCGAAGGGTGCTGGAGAATTGCTCGCGTCCTGCGCGATTGTGAAGGAATTCCCTGAACCTTACGCCACTGTTCGCCGCCGTTCTTGGTTTCATAGATCCCGCTGCAGGCAGAGGCTATGACATGGTTCGGGTCTCGGGGATCAATGTCGATGGCGAAAATGTCGGAATCATCGATGATACCCTGCCTAATAGATTTCCACGTTTGTCCGCCATCGAGCGATTTGTAAGGCAGGTACCAGGTGCCTGCATAGATGATGTTAGGAGTTCTAGGGTCGATCGCGAGTGATTCAACATGAACAAGGCCGGGTGTGTTGTACGTGGGTAATTGGACCCATGACTCTCCAGAATCGTTCGAGCGGAATATCCCGTTGAAAGTGCCGGCCAGTAGCACATGCGGATCCGAATCGGATTGGGTTAAGGAGTGTAGAGCCTCATTCTTCAACTCCATGCTCTCTCGCCACGTCTTCCCCCCGTCGGTGGATCTAAAAAACCCGCCCGGCTCCTTGTGTTTATGTGCGGCGACGTAGAGCTTGCGCGAGTCGCGAGGATCAACAATTATGTGATCTACGAAGAGCTTGGGACGGTTGAAGTTGTGTAGCAACTCCCAGCGTCTCCCGCCGTCAGCCGAAGTGTAGACCTGACCGTCGAGGGTACCGAAATAGAAGCGATCGGGGTTGTTGGGATCGACCACCAGGGCCCGAACATCGCCACCCGGGGGCCCTGTTGGTCTCCAATCCTCAGAATAATTGGAAGGGTCAGTCTCGCCATCAGCGGCCGAACTGACAATTGATGTAGAAACTATCAGCGCAAAAACGCAGGAAAATAGCAGAAAATGGCGCCAGGAAACGTTGCTTGCTCTGCCCGATGTGCTCATACAAATTCGCCAGTCCAGAGAATAATGGCGCCCTGCCAGGCGCCTTGAGGTAAGTTTAATATAACTTGCCCATCTTTGTATCTACTGTTTTCGCCCCGCGGGGTACGATGCGAGGGCGTGACCCCGCCGTTGCATCGTTTTTGGGCGGAAAAAGGCGAAACGGGCGATGTTTCTCTTGCGAGAGACTATCGCCCGTTTCGGAAAGTACGCAGCAAAATGGCTGCGAGTAGATTGACCTGGCTACTCGTCGTCCCTTCTCGTCCGCCTGCGAGTACGTCTTCTGCACTCCGGACAGGGCGAGATGATGTTATCGGTACTGGCTGCCGGCGTAGTTGCTCCTGGCGGAACAATCCACAATTCAACAGTCAGATCTGAACGACAACCTCCGTCGACAGTAGTTATACGTCCTGCTTCGATGCCACGGGTGTTGACCAGGTAATTCTTCGCGCGATCTGCCCGAGCCTGACCCTCGCCCTCGCAAGTACCATAAGCGATGATGTAGCCCTGAGCACCCGGCTGGTTCTGCAGTTGGATCGCATAGTTGTCGAGGCGGGCCTTCTCATCGTTGAATCTGATGTTCCCGTACTCGTCAAACTTAACCGGGTTGATCACCTCCGGTACTCTCACCTGAGTTGAACACGAAGCGGTCTTCGCACAGGCAGGTGGGTAGCCACCAATCTCTACCGTCGCTGTTACAGTCTGCCCACCAAGGTCGGCAGTATCAACAGTAATGGACGACGTGCCCTGGCCACTGGTAATTGTGCCGGCCGACACTGACCAGTTATAAGTCGGAGTCACGCTGGTGGCACCGCCCGTCACCGTTGCATTAAATGTGATAGGTGAACCCTGCCCCACGTCCGCCGGACAGCTTACTGCTACGTTCGGACAAGGAGCCTCGCAGTCGGCGCACTCGGCAACAGTGACACTGGTTGAGGCTCTTTCCGTATGGTTATTGCCGTCATTCACTTCTACTGTTGCAGTGTAACTACCAGCGTTGACCCCAGAGAGATCCCAGGTGACCATCCGCCCTTCCCCGGAGAGCCGGCCACCAGTGACAGACCACGTGTAAAGCAAAGTGTCATTGTCAGGATCGCGAGCATCCGCAGTTAGCTGAACCTCTCTCGTAGCGCTAGGTGTACACGTCGCCGATTGCGTTCCCTCCGGGCACGGCAACGTAATGGAAGCTGACGAAGATGTAACGGAAACGGTTGGCGGCTGGTTCGGCGGCGGCGGCAATGCTCGCGCGTTGCGATGCCCGATCCAGAACTGTCCTATGAATCCATGCGGATCTTCCGAGAACCGGAAGCCGTTTGGCACTCCGCCACTTACTCCCGTCACTGTGGTGCCAGGAACAACAATCACAGTCTGGCCCACCGTAACATTACTCAGTTGGGTAATGTTAACCGTGCTGATATTGCCGGCCTTGAAGTGATTGTGATCCTGCTGGTTTACGTGAATACGATATGCAGCACCAAATCCAAACCAGCGTCGCGGATAGATTTTGACGCCACCCAGCGCATCGACTGGATTATTCTGCAGCACGTTTTGTGTTCGACCACCAACATACTGAGTAGAGCGAACCTCAAAGATGGGTTGGAAGTGCTTGTTAATCGGAAAATCAAATCCGACGCCCGCGATAATCTCGTTCGGCCGATCCAGTAGCACGAAATCTCCGGGACCCTTCGGGTTGCTATTCAATATGTACCCAAAGTTTGCAGACAAGTTCACGCTTCTGCTCAGTCGGCCATCAACAAAACCGACGATACCAAAGTCTCCAATATCGCCGCCGGGGCCTGCCCCACGCTGCAACTGATTGAAGCCTGAGAGATCGTCCCCCTTGTCTGGATACCAGCGATAGAACGGAATCACGCCGACTCCAAGCGCGTTGTTTGGACCAGTGAAACGAATCTTGCCGCCCACAACGAAGTTCGTAAAGCTCGACTCTCCATACAATCTCGAAACAAATGGGGCATCAGGCAAATAGGACGGCGCCACAGTGAACGTCGTCGGAACAGTAATTTCTTGCGTAAGCAATGTACCGGGGATCACGGTAGTAGCCAGCACGATTCCCGGCAGGATGCTTCCTACTGGAGAGCCGAGACCTGGAAATACATCGGCGGGACCAAAATTGCCGCTGTTGGGGTTGCTGACTGGAGTATTAATATTGGCAACAAAGCCGGTACCAAAGCCGCCGCCGAAAGTTCCGGCCGAGCCACCAACAAACGGAAATTGCACGAAGGGCTGATTATTAAAGGGACGGAACACTGCGCCGGCAAAACCGTTTCCGACGCTTGGTCCAGTAGGGGCCAGAATTATCGCCGGCAGGCTGCAGAACGCAGCCGGACCACACCCACCGACATTTGGCAAATAAAAACTGGAAAGATTCTGCGGAGCGTTTAGCTTGATTCCTCGATACGCATTGGTCTTGAAGAACAGTTCAATATGATCGTTCAAGCCAATGTTAAAGCTTACCGGAATATCTGCTATGTCGACGTTGCCCGGATCGCGATCATAATTACTGTACGCAAAGCTGACTGTAAATTCGCCCTTGCGAATCGTTGAGCCGTCGTAAACTGTAAAAAGCCCGGTTGGACCACCTTCAGGACCACCCGTGCCTACCGAGGGCGATTGATTTCGCGGATCACTCTCCGCCCTCAAAGTCTGAGCTGATACTGTGGCACACAGCACCAACGAAACGAGCGCAACAGTAAGCGCTCTGGTTGCGAGTCTCATCGCATTCCTCCTGCGAAATGAGTATAGAAAATATGCTTAAGAGCGTCGTCGTTCAGGCAAGCTTTGTCAATCACCCAACATAACCTGCTTACGAACGCAGAAGCTCCAACTACAGTCTGTCAAACAGAATAACTACCACATCTGCTCGACCACGTGGCCCAGCAAGTGGAGTCTTAGTCGCGAGAGAAGTTCATGCAAAAATGGATTCACTTCTCCGCTCTTCCCTATTGACCACCGAGAAAACTAAATGCCATTTCTTATACGAAATCAGCAGCTTAGTGTCAACGAATCAACGCTCAAACCAGTAACGCAAATCTAAAGAAATGTTAACGCTGGTCCGGCCTTAAATCAGCCAGACCATACTCTACCTTTTGGGCGAAATCAAGACTTTTTCACTATTTAGGCCCAATAAGTTTATGTTTTTTCCGTCACGCGTAGATGCCTCTCATGCGAGTGTCATAGGCCACGCGGTCTATGGCCAGCATGTAGGCCGCCGTTCGTGTATCCACTGCGTGCGCGTTGGCATACCGGCACAAATCGTTGAAGCTTGCGACCATCGTATCCTGCAGGCGCTCGTTGACTACATCTTCTCGCCAGAAGTAGCCCATGCGATCCTGGACCCATTCAAAATAGGAAACTGTGACTCCCCCGGCGTTGGCCAGAATGTCTGGCACAACAAAGATCCCCTTTTCGTGTAGAATTTTGTCGGCCGCAGCAGTAGTTGGTCCGTTTGCCCCCTCGGCCAACACTTTGCATCTAAGCCGGTCTGCATTCTGGGAGGTAATCTGATTCTCAGTCGCAGCTGGAACCAGCACATCACACTCCAGTTCGAGCAATTCACTGTTGCTAACGGTTTGGACTCCCTCATAACCCTCAAAGGAGCGAGTGGTTTCCAGGTGTCTTAGCGCCTCCTGGATGTTGATTCCATTTGGATTGTAGATGCCCCCGTGAATATCGGAGATCGCAACAACCCGATAACCCGCTTCATGCAACAAGCGTGCGCCAATACCGCCTACATTGCCTGAACCTTGAACCACCACTCGTGTTCTTTCCGGGGTCATCTTGAATCGCTTGATCGCCTCGTTAATGACAAACAACAGGCCGCGCCCGGTAGCCTCCCGTCGTCCGGAAGAACCTCCGAGGGCAATTGGCTTGCCGGTAACCACTGCGGTGACCGTGTGCCTTGCATGCATCGAGTAGGTGTCCATGATCCAGGCCATCGTCTGCTCATTTGTGTTCATGTCAGGCGCAGGCACGTCTTTCTCTGGTCCAATAAAGTCCAGCAGTTCGGCGGCATACCGGCGAGTCATTCGTTCCAATTCGCCCATCGACATCTGTTGCGGGTCGCATACAATGGCACCCTTGGCGCCGCCAAAAGGCACATTCACTACAGCGCACTTCCAGGTCATCCACGCGGCGAGCGCTCGCACTTCATCTATATTTACATCAGGCGCGTAACGGATTCCTCCCTTTGCCGGTCCACGCGCGAAATTGTGTTGTACGCGATAGCCCTCGAAGACCTGAATGCGACCAGAGTCCATGCGAGTAGGTATGTAAACCTTCAGTTCCCGGTTCGGAACCCGCATGACGGCGTACAGGTCAGGATCGAGTTCGAGCAGCTGCGCCGCACGGTCGAATCGCGACATCATCGATTCGAACGGGTTCTCTTCTTTTATCTCTCGAATGTCATCGACAAAAACCGTGCTGTACATGCTGGGCATAGCATCTCCTGTTCGTTTTCTCGGGGAACAATCTCCTGCAAAAAAACGGCCGAGTTAGCTTAAAACTTCGTTCATTGCGCCGCTGCGGTAACCATGCAGATCGAGAGTGACATAGGTGAAGCCCAGTTCCCGGAAACGGCGTGCGATTTCGGCCACCATTTCCACGTTCAGCGCCCTGTGCAGCTCGCCGGGTGACAGTTCCAGACGCACGAGCTCGTCGTGATGACGCACTCGAAATTCTCTAAAGCCAAGTTCTCTAAGAATGTCTTCACCACGATCCACCGATTTTAGACGCTCGATTGTCACAGTAGTACCATAGGCTATTCGGGACGAAAGACAAGGGCTTGCTGGCTTGTCCCACGTTGGCAATCCTGCACGACGACTTAGGAGCCTTACCTCTGCCTTGCTCATCCCAACCTCAATGAGTGGACTTCTTACGCCGTGTTGTTCGCCGGCAATCCGACCCGGACGGCGATCGCCGAGATCGTCAGTCGTCGAGCCATCGACAACGATATTAATGCTTCGTTCCTGAGCCAGACGTCCTAGTTTGCTGTATAACTCATCTTTGCAAAAGAAGCAGCGGTTGGGACCATTGGCGGTGTATCTGACATCATCGAGCTCTTCGGTCAAAACCGTCTCCCAGCGAAAGCCAAAGCGCTCCACCAGGTCAGCGGTTTCTGCACGCTGGAAATCGGGCAAGCTGGGTGATTCACCCGTCACGCAAAGAGCGTGCTCACGAAGTTCCAGATTAGCGACGTAGGCAACATATGAGCTGTCCACTCCACCTGAGAATGCGACCATCACGGAACCCATTTCGCGCAACAAGCGTCTCAGGCTCGCCTCTTTTGCCAGGCACACGAGCACGGCAGAATCATTGACGCCGCCATAATCTCTCTCTTCTTTCTCGTCGTTCACTAAAGTCGTGGCTAACCTGCCGTGGGTCTCAGGTGCGATGTTAACGCATGGTTTGGCGCAGCAGCAAACCACAATCCCCTAAGCATCACGTGCGCTTCTTTCTGCCTGGTGGTCTGGTTTTTGGCAGAATAAACCTGCAATCCAGAGTACTGTAAAGTAGCGTCCGCGTGCTAAGATCTATTTCTCCCCGAAGCTCGGCTTCCTCATGGATCCTGCTGCGCAACGAGTGATGAATCGTTTTAAAGTCATGCGCTTGTTAATCTTCGTGCTTGGGTTCTCTTTTTTTAGCCTTTCGGCCTTGGCGCAAACGGCAGATTCCTTCAGCGACGACGCAACCGATCCAGTCAAGCTATTTGAGCGGGCACAGAGTGCTCATGGGCGTGGTGACTTGACGAACGCGTTGCGGCTCTATCGAGAAGCACTCAGCGTTAGGCCTGAGTTTCCGGAGGCAGAATATCAACAGGGGAACGTGCTGGTCTCGCTCGGCGAGTACGCGGAAGCTGAGAACGCATTCCGAAGATCAATCGCGCTACGTAAAACCTGGGCGCTTCCTTACACGGCATTGGGCGGTCTATTGCTCCGCAACAATAAGGATGCTGAGGCGACCGAGATACTACAGCAGGCATTGCGACTCGATCATGAGGATCGAATCGCGCTTCGGCTACTTGCCGAGCTGCGCTTGCGCGCGGGTGACAGTAAACGAGCACTAGAACTCGCCAAATTGGCGACCAGCGCAGAAGACACACCTCTTTCGAGCTGGGTCATTCGGGCTATGGCTGAACGCGCCTGCGGGGCAAAGGCTGAAGCAAGGCTGAGTCTGGTACATGTGCTCGATCTTGACCCTCACAACATTGCCGCCCTCATGGAGCGAGCAGAACTCTATTTGGATGAGAACAACTATCTCGATGCCATAGGGGACCTAAAGACTGCCAACGACCTCAAACCCGGAGACAGGAAGATCCTGGCGAGGTTGGCTTTTGCTTACGAGCGCGCGGGCAAACCTGATGAAGCGCGCCGTGCTGCTGAAGCTGCGGGAATTATGAAGCTCCAAAGTCCAGAAGGCGGCCAGGAAAGTAATGTCATAGGTACGACAGAAGAGATCGAGGCTGCCAATAGTGAAGATTCGGTAGTTTCGCGGCAGGCCCTTGAAAAGTTATTAGCCAAGAATCCTGATAACGCCGTCATTCTGGGCAAACTGGGTGCCTCTTATCGCACCGCAGATCCCAATCGCTCTCTCGAGCTGTATCGACGTGCGTCGCAACTCGATCCTCAGCGCACCGAATATCTCGTAGGCTTCGGGGCAGCTCTGGTCCAGGCTCGGCGTTTTGCAGAAGCTGCCGGAGTCTTGCGTCGCGTAATCGCGACCGCGCCCGATAACTTTACGGCTCATGCCAACCTTGCTACCGCCTTGTATGAACTTAAGCTTTACCAGGAAGCCTTGAATGAATATGAATGGTTGCTAAGGACCAAGCCTGATCTCA
>Ga0214473_10003157_pt1 | contig 20099 bp, 21 predicted proteins | sample RVTome_7_FD_203509 | JGI IMG/M metagenome (GOLD analysis project Ga0214473, IMG submission 203509) | Soil microbial communities from uranium-contaminated site in the Upper Colorado River Basin, Wyoming, United States - RVT98D197 | ecosystem: Environmental > Terrestrial > Soil > Contaminated >... | reverse complement strand
GCCGACAAATATTGTCGGCTTTAGTATAGCAAAGCCAAAACACTAGTCAAGTATTTTATAGTAATCGGAGACCGAAACTCCGAAATTTATTAATATAAAAAATAAAAACCTTCGATTTACTTCTCGAAGGATTGGAGGCTTGTGACGAGGCAAAGATCTTTTCTACGCCGATAGTAATGATGGCGAAGGTTTTGCGTTAGAACATTTCTTCTTTATTTCTGGAGGGCAGATGTCACAAGGTTCCTCATCTTTGCGTTTCAGTAGTTCGTCGAACTCTGATCTGGGTAGACAAATCATTAGAGCGTTCGGAAAAGCCCAAACTGGACCCCACGACGGAGGTTCTCCGGGATCGTGAGGCAATACCATTACTTTCTCTGGGTCTACCAATATACATTTATCCATTTGTATCACATCCTGTGTTTTCAAAGAGCAATGTTATTATGAAATAAATTGTTAAAAAAATCAAACCTATTGGGGTTTTATTTGTTTAACATATTCTACTGGAAACTAATCAGATTCTGGGGCTTTAAAATTAAAACTGGAGACGTCTGACGTCCCCAACCAAAACATTAGCTTATCGTAATAATGGATTACCACCGCTCTTGGCGTATTTTTTGATCAGAAAAATCTTGATCGCTATGAGGTTCAGGTTTCGTTTTGGGATAACCAATTGGAATAATGTTTATGACCATATACTGTTCTGGAATTCCAAGCAAGCTTTTAACTTTCTCTGATGTTTCCGATGTTAGATTCTTCCAAACAGTTCCCAATCCCAGAGCTGTGGCTTGTAAAAACATATTTTGCGAAGCAAGAGATAGGTCCTGAATTGATAATGTTGATTCGGTCGTATCGCTTACGGGAATTATTAATACTGGCGCTTCTTTTACAAAATCTTGGCCAACAATTTCAAAAATGCTGTTTTTAGTTTCTTGATTTTGAACAACTATAAAATCAATCGCTTTATTATCGCGACCAGTAGGCGCAAATTGCCCAGCTTTAATAATTTCAAGAATATATTCAGCCGGCACTGCCTTTGGTTTATATTCTCTGACTGATCTTCGGTTCAAGATTTCTCTTATTATCATATTAATAAATTTAGTTTATTGTAATTTCAAATGTTGCGGGACCTGGATTCGAACCAGGATACTCGCCTCCAGAGGGCGAAGTCCGACCGTTAGACGATCCCGCAGCAAATTAAATCTTCAAATGCTTTCTAATCGCAATATAGCTGGAAACAAATCCTAAAAATATGCCTGCTCCCAATTGAATTAAGATAATGCTCAAAAGATTGTCAGTAAAGTATTTCCAGACATTTAAATCAGAAAATAAATTGCTGATATTGGGATTTAAAAGCCAACAGCCTGAGATAAAAATAACAAAAGCAATAAAAGCAGAAATTGCACCAGCAATCATCCCCTGGACTAAGAATGGGCCCCTAATAAACCAATTGGAAGCGCCCACCAATCTCTGAACTTGAATTTCTTCTCTGAGATTATAAATTGCCAATCTGGTAGTATTCAAAACAACCAAGAAAGAGAAAAAGACCAATAAAACAGACAAAGCAATTCCAACCTGCTTAAAATAGCCAGCTAAATTAAAGATTCTTTCAATGACCGGCTTTTTCTCGTAATAATCAACTTTCTGGATTGAATCCATAAAATCGCCCTTTTCTAAAAATTGAGCTATTTTTTCGTATTCAATTGGATCAGCTGCTTTAATGTTAATAGAAGCTAAAAATGGATTAATCCCTATTTCTGTCAAAGATTGCATTAAAACATCTTCTTGCTCATGCCTTTTAGTAAAATCTTCCAAGGCCTGGTCTTTAGAAACATATTTGATATTGCCAGCATCGGAAATCTCTAGCAACTCGTCCCTTACTTCCATAATTTTGTTTTCAACAATATCGTCTTTGAAATAGACTGAAATATCAATCTTTTCTTCTATTTTTTGTATTAAGAACTGGCTTACGCCTTTTAAAAGAAAAATTGAAGTAACCAAAGAAACGGTTAAAACCAAAACAAAAATAGTTGTGGCTGTCACTCCCCAATCATAAGACAAGCTTCTCCATCCCAATTTAATTATTCTTTTTAAAGCAGTAATCATAATTTATTAAAGAATAAACCTACCGTTTTTCTCATCTCTGACTAATCGGCCCTGATCTAAAGTAATCACTCTTTTACCCAAAGAATTAACGATTTCTTTATTATGAGTAGCTAAAATAATGGTAGTACCCATTTCATTAATTTTCAATAACAAGCGAATAATATCAGAAGCATTATAGGGGTCAAGATTACCGGTTGGCTCATCAGCCAAAATAACCTCCGGCCGATGAATCAGAGCCCGGGCAATGGCTGTTCTTTGGCGCTCGCCAGCTGAAAGCTCAGCTGGATAATGATGTGATCTCTCAGTCAAGCCGACAATATCTAAAACCTTGGGAACGTCTCTTAAAATCTCTTCATCGCTTTTGCCCAATACTTCCATAATATAGACAACATTTTCATAAGCAGTTTTTGAATCTAATAGTTTGTAATCCTGAAAGACTGCTCCAATATTTTTTCGGTGCTGGGAAATCTCTTCGGGCTTAATATTGTGAATATCTTTATCATTAAAAAGAATTCTGCCTTGAGTCGGCTTCTCGCTGGCTAAAAGTAATTTTAAAAGGGTTGTTTTACCAGCCCCTGATTTTCCAACAATTGAAACAAATTCTTTTTTGGCTATCTCAAAAGAAACATCTTTTAAAGCAGTTGTTTCTGAAGAATAAATTTTAGTAACCTTTTCAAACTTGATCACGATTTAATGTTTAATTTCAGCTTTAATGAACTCATCTAATTCTCCGTTTAAAACGCCATTGGTATCAGAAGTTTCAATATCAGTTCTTAAATCTTTAACCATTTGATAAGGATGAAGGACATAAGAACGAATTTGATTGCCCCAGCTGGCATCAATCTTTTCGCCTTTTACCTGCTTTAATTCTTTGTTCTTTTTCTCTTGCTCTAATTGATACAGTTTGGCAACCAGCACTTTCATTGCTTTTTGCCTATTGGAAAGCTGCAGCCTTTCTGACTGACAGCTGACCACAATTCCAGTTGGCAAATGGGTAATTCTGATAGCTGTTTCTCTTTTATTAACGTTCTGGCCGCCAGGCCCAGAAGACCGATAGGTGTCTATTTTAATTTCATCTGGCTTGATTTCAATTTCCGGAACATCTTTGTCAGAAATATCAGGCAAAACCTCCACTAAAGCAAAAGAGGTGTGGCGCAGGTTTTGCGGAGAAAAAGGAGAAATTCTGACCAAGCGATGAACTCCAGTTTCTTTTTTTAAAAAGCCGAAAGCGAATTTTCCTTGTATTTCTATAGTCACTGACTTTAGGCCAATTCTTCCTTCTGGACCTCCAGCTTCGCCATAAGATTGATCAAGCATTTTAATTTCATAGCCATGACTTTGACAATATTTTTCATACATTCTTAAAAGCATGGTTGCCCAATCTTGGGCGTCGCGGCCGCCAACTCCGGCAAAAATTGATAAAAGCGCATTTTTTCTGTCGTATTTTCCTGAAAGAAAAACCTGGATCTCTTTTTCGTCTAATTTCTTTCTCAAGCTGTTTGTTTCTTTTTCCAAAGCTTCTTCGTCTTTCAATTCTTCAGACAAAACAGCCAAATCATCTAAATCGTTTTTCAGCTTATCAAAATCAGCTACTTCTTCTTTAATCTGGCTCAATTCCTGACCAATCTGAGCGGCTGATTCTTGATTCTGCCAAAAATCAGTTTCCTGAGTTTTTGATTCTAATTCTTTGGCTTTTTGCTTTTTCTTACCCAATTCAAAGACGGTCCTCTAAAAAGAGGAGTCTATTTTGTAAATCTTTGATTGTTTCTTGAATGGTTTTCATAAAAATATCAAAACTTTTTGAGCCGGAGGCGAGAGTCGAACTCGCGACTTGCTGCTTACGAAGCAGCTACTCTACCAACTGAGTTACTCCGGCCCATTCATCGCCAATAAACGCCCTTCTTTGGCTCTTTTACTCACAGCTCGATTCCTTTCACTATTTCCTCTATTTGATCCAGCATATGTAGGGGTTAATGAATCACAATTGGGGCAAATGAGACGCAGATTACTTTCGACGTTATTGCGCCAATTGCCATCGATATGATCGGCTACTAATGGAATCTGTTTGGTTTTAGGGTTAATCTTTGCCCATCCACACAAACAACACTTTTTCGTAAATATTTTTTAACATACTTTGATACCAAACCTATGCTTTGTAATCCACTCTCCTTTCCTTCCTTCCATCTTTTGATGTAAGACTCGTGCTGATATTCTATTTGACACGCGTTGCTACAATACTTACATTCCACACGTAATGTTTCTTTGCCACAAAAAAGACATTTTTTTCTAGGTTTTCTGGGCATTATCATATATTAAGCATAGAGAATTTGCCGACCACAGTCAAACTTAGAAGTGGTTGGAGGTTGAAGGCCTTGAACCATCACTATGAACCTACTCTTCTTTTGACTCAATTTTATCATAAAGAGAGTGTTTTACAACCAAAAACTCCGCCAAGCGGAGTTTCGAATCAATTATTTCAAAGCTTCTTCTGCTTTCTTAAACTTATCTTCCAATCCATGTTCTTTGGCAACTGGCTCTAATGTAATATAGCCCTTGGCCACATTGACGCCTTGTTTGAAAGCAACATCAGCCAAAACAGCTTGAATGCCTCCTTGGGCATACTTTTTAACATACTCTTTGGTAGCTGCATTTAAGGCATGAGTAGCAGTTGCACCAACAGTAGCTGGAATATTGGGAATGCCCAAATAAACTATTTTTTTGCCGGTTTGCGGTCCAATAACAATTATGGCTGGATCTTTAATGTCAGTTATTTTGGAAAACTCGCAGATTCCGCCCTGATCAATGGCCACATCGCCGATGACTGCGCCTGCTTTCATAATATCGAGCATTTCTTTATTGATTAGTCGGTCAGCTCTGGTTCCCTTGATGTAAATAGAACCAATAATCATATCAGCATCAGCTATTTCCTTTCCCAAAACTTCTTTATTGGATTCAACGATTTTTAATTGAGCTCCCCAAGCATCAGCTAATGGCTGTAATTTTTGCTGTAAATATTCCCTTTTGTCTTCCCTTAATTCCAAAACAGTAACATTGGCGCCTCTTCCCAAAGCGCAATAAGCCGAATTTTCTCCAACTACGCCACCGCCGACAACTACAACTTTGCCAGCCCGACCCCTGATTCTATTAACCATTTTATTGGCCAGTCCTTTGGGAGAAGCCAGATATTCGCTGCAAATATCAATTATTCTCTGGCCAGCCACTTCGCTCATTGGAGCTAATAATGGAGTTGTTCTGTTCTCCAAAGCAATTGTTTCATAAGCAATAAATATTCCCTGGCTTTCAATAGCAGCTATGGTTAAGTCTTTGTTAGCTGGATTGGCTAAATGAAGATAGGTAAAAAGAGTCAAGTCGGGCCTTAAATATTGAAATTCTTCTTTCTGAGGCTCTTTGACTTTAACCATTAGTTCAACCCTGTCCCAAACCTCTTTGGCTGTTTCAACAACTTCTGCCCCGACTTCTTGATATTCTTGATCTGAAATCTGGGAAGACAGCCCAGCTCCTTTTTGAACAAGAACCTGATGGCCCAAGCTGGTTAAGTCCTTAACTGTATCTGGAGTTAAGCCAACCCTTGTTTCTGTTTTATCCTTGATCTCTTTAACTGTACCTATTTTCATTGTTTTTTTATTTAATAATATTCTCCTCTCGCAGCGACAAAGAGCGAGAGACGGGACTCGAACCCGCGACGTCGTCCTTGGGAAGGACGCATTCTACCACTGAATTACTCTCGCAAAAAAATTATTAATATTTTCTAATAACCTTTTAAAAAGTCCTGAGTTGTTTTTAGTTTGACTATTTTCTCCGCTTGGATTGGCAGCTGGCAAAACAACTACTGGATTCTCCCCATCTTTGACAAAACCCTGCTCTCTGGCTTTTTCCTCCCAATAGCTGTCTTGGTCGGCCTTGGAAATATCGCTTTCCAAATTAGTTTTTTTTTCCTGTAATTTCTGGATCTGTTCCTCCAGGGCTTTGATTTCATTAATCATTGACGATCTCTTCTGAGTGATTCTGACATTAGAAATTACTAAAAGAGCTAAAGAGCCCAAAATTAAGACAGTAAAAAAAACAAAAGAAAAATCAATTCGAGACGAGTTTTTTAATTTTGTTTTTTTTGCTATCATAGAATTTATGAAACCTTCTTCACAAAAAACCATTTTTAAAGCGCTCTGGATTTTTTTAGTATCTTTAGTAGCCATCAGCACTATTCTAATGCTGATTGCTCCTTTATTCTAATCCTCTTAATTCTTAATTTCAAGTTCTAAACATTTCTAAAAATACTTTAGGAGGAACCTGAACCTTTCCTTTTTCTTTTAATTCTTTTTTGCCTTTTTTCTGCTTTTCCCAAAGCTTTCTCTTTCTAGTGATGTCTCCTCCATATAAAGGAGCGGTCACGTCTTTTCTTTTGGCCTTAATCGTTTCTCGGGCAATAATTTTGTTTTGAATAACTGCCTGCAAAGCAACTGAAAATAATTGAGCCGGCATCACTTCTTTTAATTTCTTGGTCATTTTCTTTCCCTCTTCAACAGCATCGTTTTTGGGAACAATTTTAGAAAAAGCTTCTTCAGGCTCGCCAGCAACAAAGATTTCCAACTTAACCAAATCCCCTTTTCTATAACCAATGAATTGGTAGCTCATTGAAGCAAATCCCTGGGTCACTCCCTTCAGTCGGTCGTAAAAATCAATAACAATTTCTCTTAAAGGAACTTCGTATTTTAAAAGCAATCGGTTTGATAATAAATATTTTGTTTCTAAATGAATGCCGCTGGCCTGGCTCAATAAATCCAAAACAAAGCCCAAATATTCTTGAGGAGTAATAACTTCTATTTCAACCCACGGCTCTTGCACCTCTTTAATAGACATTGGATCTGGCCAATCGCTAGCTGAATAAATTATTTCTTCTTCATTTTTTTGATTAATGATTTTATAAGAAACCTGAGGCTGAGAAATGACCAAATGCATGCCAAACTCTCGGTGCAATCTTTCTGAAGCAATTTCAATATGCAATGACCCCAAAAAACCGCAACGAAAACCTCGGCCCAAGGCTTTTTTGGCTTCTGGCTCAAAACTCAAAGCAGCGTCATTAAGCTTTAATTGAGCCAAAGCTTTTTTCAAAAGATCAAAATCATCAGTATTCTCTGGATAAAAACTGGCAAAAACAACTGGCTGTGGCTCTTTGTAGCCAGCCAAAGGAGCTGGCAATTCAGCTTTCTGTATTTTTAATTTGGCATCAATAACGGTATCGCCAACCCTGATTTGCCCCGGCTCTTTAATACCAGTGGCCAAATAGCCAATCTCTCCTGCGCTCAGGCTGTCTATTGGCCTTAAATCAGGCCTAAAAAATCCAACCTCTTTCGCTTCTCCTAAAACATTGGAAGCCATTAAATAGAATTTGTCGCCTCTTTTAATTTCTCCGTCAAAAACTCTGATATAGGCCAAGATTCCTTTAAATGAATCAAATTTCGAATCAAAAATTAAAGCTTTAAACGGCTTTTCCTTATCACCGCCGGGCAAAGGAAGTTTAATGACCTCTTCTAATAATTTATCAACATTAGTTCCTTTTTTGCCTGAGATAAGAAAGACCTCTTCTTCAGCAATGCCCAATAATTGGGCTAATTCCTGCCTGGACTGCTCAACTTGGGATTGGGGCAAATCAATTTTATTAATAGCTGGTATGATTTTTAAATTCTGCTTTTGAGCTAATTCAAGATTGTAAATTGTCTGAGCCTGAATTCCTTTGGTGGCGTCAACCAACAAAATCGCTCCTTCAACAGCCGCTAATGACCGGGAGACTTCATAAGTAAAATCAACATGGCCGGGAGTATCAATAAGATTTAAGATGTAGGGCTGGCCATTTAAAGAATAATTCATTTTGACCGGCTGCATTTTAATGGTAATCCCCTTTTCCTGTTCTAAGTCCATTGCATCCAAAAAACAGGGTTTCATTTTGTCTTTAGGAACGGTGTTGGTCAATTCTAAAAATCTATCAGCTAAGGTAGATTTTCCATGATCAATATGGGCAATAATTACAAAATTTCTAAGCTGTTTCATGTTTTTTCTTTAAAAAGAACAAAGACAGGCAAAACTGAAAAATATCTGAAAGGGCAAAAGCTAAAACTAATCCCAAAACCTTAATATCACCGTTTAATAAAGAAACAAACCAAAAGCTTAAAGCAATGTTTAAAATAACAGTTAAAACAGCAATCAAAGCTGGAGTTTTGGTGTCTTTTAAAGCAAAAAATGCTCTTAATATTAAGGGAATCGTAGTGCTGGCCCACAAACTCAGACAAAATAATCCCAACCCAGCTGCAGTCAGTTGAGCTGATGCTTGAGAAAATTGGCCGTGCCTTAAAAGCAGATTGATTATCTGGCTCCTAAAAACAAAGATAAAAAAACTAATAGGAATTATTAAAAGAATAATTTTATTAAAAATTGACCAGAACTTTTTAAAAAGCTCAGGTTTTTGTTTTTGTGATTGGAGTTGACTAAATACAGGAAAAGCGGCAGTAGCAAAAGAAATACCAATAATTCCAATTGGCAGAGATTGAAGATTGTTGGCAAAATTAAAAACGGCAATTGACCCTTGATTGAGCGTTGAAGCCAGAGCAGTAATAAAAATCAAATTAATCTGCTGGCTGGCTATGCCTAAAATTCGAGGCAGCATCAATTTAAATGTTTGAATAATCCCCGGATCTTTAATATCTAAAATAAACCTATACTTGAATCCAGAATTAACTGCTGATGGAACTTGAACTAAAAAATGGAAAAGGGCTCCTAAAACCACGCCCAAAGAAATTCCCAAAACGCCAAATCGGGGAGTTAAAAATAATATTCCTAAAATTATTCCTAAATTATATAAAAGGGGGCAAAGGCCAAAAACCAAAAACTTTTTAAAATAATTTAAAATTCCAGAAAAAACATTAGATAAGCCTAAAAAGATCGGACTCAAAAGCATTAAGCGAGTTAAGTTAGCGCATTCTCTTTGAGCTTCTAAAGAAAAGCCCGGAGTCGTCAGTTTTAAAATCCAAGGAGTAAAAATAAAAAGAAGAATTGATATTAAGACCAAAAAAAGCAAAAAAACATTGATTAAATTAGAAGTGAATTGCCAAGCTTTGGCTTTATCTTTTTCATAGTACTCAGAGAAAATTGGCAAAAAAGAAACAATCACTCCGCCGACAATAAAAATATTATAAACAAAATCAGGAATCCTAAAGGCGGCCAAATAAATATCAAGCTTTAAGCTTGCTCCAAACCTATCAGCCAATAACCATTCTCGAGCTAAGCCCAACAAACGGCTAAAAAAAGTTGAAAAAGCCAAGATTATTGCTCCCTGGGTAATTGTTTTTGTCTGGAAATTTAGAATACTCTCCATATAAAGGTATTTTAGGGTAATTTGGATTTTAAATCAAAGTTTTATAAACAAAGACACCTCTTTAGAGGTGTCTTTACTCAAGCAGACAATAAGCCGAATTCTGTCTAACCCGTAAGGGTGAGGCAATTATCTATCTTAGTCCTGCAATTACTTGCAGGATCATGCGAGCTACTTTTCATTTAGGCAAATCCGGAGATTGTCTAAATGTTTGCTCTTGCACCCGATAAGGATTTGGCCGTTTCACTCCTATTTTGCAATAGGACTATCCCGCAAGCGGGATGGCTTGACCTTTCGGTCTTGCCCGTCTCTGTTCGCACCTCGAGGATTGCTCCCGGCGGCTGTTAGCCGTTATCTTTTTTGATCCCGTAAAAACGGGAAAATGGTGTTCGGACTTTCCTCCCCTTTCTAGTAAACTAGTAGGGGCAATTGCCCTGTCTACTTGAGCAACTATATTATACAAAAACCTAAGTTTTAGTCAACTATCAGAGCTTGTTGACGACAATCGTCAACGACAAGAGTTAAAGAAGTTTTTGAATGCGGCCTTCTTTATCCAGAGTTTCATTAACTAATCGGTCAGCTTCTTGATTTTTTTCACGGGCAATCAGCTTAAATTTTATTTTTTTAAAATCTAATTTTAAGTTCCAAAGAATTAAAAATAAATTCTGAATTTTGGGCTCCAAAATCTTGTATTCTCCGTTGAGTTGTTTAACTAATAATTCTGAATCTGATTTTAACTCAATTTCTGAAGTTTGGGCTATATTTTTTCCAAAAAGCTGTTTAAACTTTTTTAAAGCGAAAATAACTGCTTCGTATTCAGCTTCGTTGTTAGTTAAATCATGACCCAAAAACTCGCCATATTCTTTAATAATCTGGTCTTTTTCGTTTAAAAAAACTATTCCGGCTGCAGCTGGTCCGGGATTTCCCCGAGAACCGCCGTCTGTATATATCGTTATCTTTTTCATTTTTTAAAATATTCTATTAAACAATTTTTAAACTTTTCCAAATTCTCTGTTTTGAGTCTAAATCCAGCAGCTGGAGCATGGCCGCCATAAGTCTTTAATAAATCTTGACAGCTCATCATCGCCTTGACTGCATCCATGCCTGGCGGCATCCTGACTGCTCCTGGGCATTCTTTGTCTTCTTTGTGGAACAAAAACACTGGCTTGTCGCATTTGTTGCACACCCTTGAAGCTGATGGCCCCAATAAAATCAATGGCCAGCTTCGATCTCCCTCAAAAACAATTAAATCCGAATCATTGATTCTTCTTTCTATTTCCAGAGATATTTTTTGGATTTCCTGCCTGCGGCGCTCAGATTTTCTGACCAACAATTGGGCCATCTTTTTGGCTTTATCCGGCTTCTTTTCGCTTAAAAGAACATAAGCTTCATTCAAATGCCTTATTGTTTCTCCGGCATTTAAAACAGCAACCAGCTTTTGGCGGATTTCTTGCGAATCCCAATTCTCAAATCTGGTAATGTCCATTAAGGCTGTTAATCCTGGCCTTTGGGTGAAGTTCAGGGCCAATGATCCTTCTCTGACAAATTTTTCATTATCAGCTTCAATAATCATCATGTCGGCAATTGTTGCCAAAACCACTATTTCTAAAAACTTTTCTGGCTTAAACTCTTGATGAGCTAATGAAAACAAAAGCTTGGAAAGCTTGTAAACCAACCCAGCATTAGCCAATTCTTTAAAAGGATATTTATCGCCTTTTTGTTTTGGCGCGCAAACAATAGAGGCTTTGGGTATTTGGGGCAAGACTTTGTGATGGTCAATAATCATTACCTCAAAACCCATTTTCTTAGCTGTTTCTGTTTCGCTGACATTGCCTATCCCGCAATCTAGAGTAATTAATAAAGCTGGACTGTATTTTTTTAAAAATTTAAGAGCTTTTTCATTTAATCCGTATCCTTCTTTTTCTCGGTCGGGAAAATAGATGCTAACCGGCTTAAGGCCGAGCTCTTTTATTGTTTCTTCTAAAATAATAACTGATCCTACTCCGTCAGGATCAGAATCTCCATAAATAATTACTTTCTCTTTGTTCTTAACGGCTTCTAAAATCCGTTGAGCTGCTTTTTTTAAATTTTTAATCTCTGCTTTCATTTTCTAAAGCCTTAATTCCCGGCAATTCTTCTCCAGACAGAAGCGCTAGCATAGCTCCGCCGCCAGTAGAAATATAATCAAACTTAGAATGCTTGCCCAATTTATCAATAAACTCCACCGTTGACCCTCCTCCGGCTACTGAAAAAGCTCGGCTTTTAATAATCGCTTCAATTATTTCTTGCGAACCTTTTTGATATTTTTCATCTTCGGTTTTGCCCAACGAACCTGATAAAAAAATAGTTTTAGCTGTTTTAATTTTTTTCTTAAACAATTCAACTGTCTTGGGCCCAATGTCAAAGCTGTTTAAGCTGTCAACGGCAATAAGAATTTTTTTTGGTTCTTCGAAATCCATTTCTTTTTCTTTAATTTCTCTTTCTAACAATCCGCCGATCAAAACCCAATTGGCAACCTTGGCAATACTGTCAATCAGCTTTATCTTGGTTTCTATCTTTTTTCCTCCAATAATTGCCACCAAGGGCTTTTTGGGCCCCTTGAGCAAATTAGTCAAAATTCCAAGCTCTTCTTCTAAAAGCATTCCTGCGCCAGAAGCTATATATTGGGTAATGGCTTCAATTGAAGCATGAGCTCGATGGCAAGCACTAAAAGCGTCGTTAATGTAGACATCTCCCAAAGATGCTAATTTTTTAGCAAAGCCAGAATCGTTTTCTTCTTCTTCTTTATGGAATCTTAGGTTTTCTAAAAGAATTATTTTGCCGGGCTTCATCTTATCAATCTCTTCTTTAACTTTTTCTCCAACGCAGTCTGGCAAAAACAAAACCCGGGCCTTTAATAATTTGGCTAATCTTAGAGCAATGGGCTTTAAAGTATATTTTTTAAAATTGGATTCGTCTTCCTGAGGACGGCCAAAATGGCTCAAAAGAATTATTTTAGCTTTCTTTTTCTTTAAATAATTAATGGTTGGCAAGCTCTCTCTTATCCTGAAATCATCTAAAATTTCCCCTGGCAAAGAAAGGGGAACGTTAAAATCGCATCGAACTAAAACCCTTTTGTTTTTTAAATCAAAATCTTTCAAGCTCTTCATGTGGCTTTTCTAATTACTTTTTTAAATTCTTCAAAGATTCCCGTAAAATGCTTTTCAATTCACTTAAATTAACCTGCTTTCTTTCTATCTTTTTCTTTTCCAAGGGCAATTCTTTTTTCGATAAAGAAAATGGAACTGAGCTTTGACCAGCTTTTTCCAAAGAAACCTCTGATGGTGCGTTTTGTATTATTGGTGATTGGCTGGCTTGAACTGGCTCATTTTTGATCTCTGGTACTGGCTGCCTTTCCTGGACTTCTTTAGCTTCTTTGGCTTCTCTGGTTTTTTTTAAGCAGGGCTTGCAATAAACCGGCCGAGTTCCATCAGGAGGGAAAACAACCTTGGTCCATTTGCCGCATAAGGCGCACTGAGCGTCGTAAAGAACAGTTGAAGAAGCTGACATTGGCTGTTCTTTTTTAATTGTCGGCGTTTCTTTAATTTCTCCAACCCAAGCAACAATCTTTTCTTCAATAGCGGCCTTGGGAGCGCCGTATCTTTCCCGTGACACTTTAATGATTTTTTCTTTATTGGATTCTTGAGGTGGTTCAAAGGGGGGCAGGGTTTGAGCTGAAAAGGGACGGGAAGAAATGCCGTCAATCATTAATTTCAAATAAACATTGTATTTGGCCAAATTAACAAAATCAGTGGCAAAAATTTCCGGTGAGAATTCTTTTTCCAAATATTCGGCGTCTTCGGCTCCAACCCTGAAAGAAACCAGTGTTCCAACGTTGCCAAAAACAGCATCCCTGACTGTTTCATCCATTTGAGCAATATATTGATGACCAAGAATTAAAGACAGTCGGTATTTTCTGGCCTCAGAAAGAATATTAACAAACGCTTCAGTGGCAAAGTTTTGGAATTCATCAACATATAAAAAGAAGTCTTTTCTTTTTTCTTCAAGGGTATCAACTCTAGACATGGCTGCCAACTGCAGTTTAGTAATCAAAAGAGCTCCTAACAAAAGCGAATTATCTTCGCCGATTTTTCCTTTAGAAAGATTGAGTATTAAAATCTTACCCTCATCCATTATCCGGCGCATATTGACGCTGGATTTAGCCTGGCCAATGATATTTCTCATTAAAGGATTAGAAATAAATTGGCCAACCTTGTTTTGGACAGCAGCGGTCGCTTCAGTTTCATAGCGCTGGGTATAGCGAGAGAATTCTTTGGTCCAGAACGATTTGACAATCGGATCGCTGACTCTATCAACTACTTTTTGGCGGAAATCCGAATCAGACAACATTCTGTTAACGCTTAAAAGAGTTGATCCAGGATATTCTAATAAAGCTAAAATGGAGTTGCTTAAAATGTATTCCATTCTGGCTGACCAAACGTCAGGCCATATTTTCTTAAAAACACCCATTAACCCAGAAGTAATCAAATGCCTTTGATCAACGCCGACTCTTTCCATAATATTAAATCCGATTGGAAAATCTAAGTCAGACGGATTGAAATAAACAACATCATTAAGTCTTTCTGAGGGAATAAAATTCAATAAATTTTCAGCTGCTTCGCCGTGAGGATCAATAAAAGCCATACCGTAACCGGATTGGATGTCTTGGACAGCCATGTTTTCCAACAAAGCTGTCTTACCCATACCCGTTTTTCCAATCACATAAACGTGGCGGCGCCGATCGTCGGTTTTAATGCCGAATTTCTTTTTTTGACTGCGAAAGGTTGTTTCGCCAAAAAAATTAATTTCTTGAATGTCCATTATAATAAAATAATTATTTTATTCGCCCTCGGCAACTGGAGCGCCAGCCGAGCTTTCTTCTATTGGCAAGCCAACTGGAGGACCAGCCTTTTTAGCTTCAATCGGCAAAATAGCTGGAGCAATAACCGGTGAAATCTTGTATGGAAAATGATAAATGGTTGCTAATTCTTCACTGCATAAAACCGTAGTGCCTCTTAATCCCGGACCTCGGGAAACAATTCCCTTTTCAAACATCGGCTCTCCATCCATTGTCCTGGGGAACAAAGACGGAAGACGCCAAACATAATTGCGGAAATTTTTTCTCTTTCTCAAATACAATCTGCGGTCAACAAACCAATAATGGATTCGAGACCTGGTTGATCCCCAGAAAACAGGACCATTCCAATCAGAGTGGACAAAATGATTGAAGTAAGACCTGATAATTTTGTAGTTTCCTTTGAAAAAAGGTTCATTTCTTTTATACAAATAAACAATTCTCATCCAGGTCTTAAACCCCTGCTGTGATATCTTGTTCTCGATTGCTTTAATCTTATCTCTTTCTCCTGAAATCATTCTTAACTCTGGAGCTGATAAAAGATCGGCTGGTTTTTCCTCTTCTAGTTTTTCAACATCTCCCCATAAAAAAAAATTAATAATCGCCATTAAAATTGAGCTGCCGCCACCCTTTTTCTCTGAAGGTCGTTGAGCTATTTTATTGATCAGGGCCTTGCCTTCAGCCGTGCAATTAAAGCGAGTGTCTCCTGGCAAAATCGGCGCTGTTACCATTTGAAACCAAAGCTGTTCATTTGGATACATTCTGGCCATTGCTTCTAACATAGAATCCAAAGGATCGATTCTGACATCTTCGGTCTGGGGAGATTCTGGCTTCTCGTCAAAAAACGGATAGGTTTTAATTGGCAAGGCCTGGTCTCTGATAACAGTATAATCTTCGGCATAAACATCCCAATCTTTATTGGGAACGTCTTGAGGAACTTTCTGAGTATAATCTTCGGCCAATTGAATTTCTATTTCAGGAAAATGGGAATAAAGAGTGTCTTCAACTAAACCTCGCATGGGCGCTAAACACCTGACATAAAAAGCTATTTTTCCTCCAATGCTGGCTATTTCCCAAGACAGCCAAAACGGACCGCCGGTCAACTCTCCTTCGCACCACTGCTCTCTCCAGTTAGGCCCATCGTGAATTCCAAAAAGAATGTTATAAACATCCTGCATAGCTCTAAAAGTATTTTTAACTTCTTTGGGCGGAATAATCCTTAATAAAATCCATTTGTTTTCCGGATACCACACCTCCCAATTAATCCACCATCTGTAAAAATATCTAAAAGTGGAAAAGAAAAAAATTGGTGAGAAAATCCACCCCCAGGTTTTTATCAAGAGTTCTGTTGCCGAAATAACTCCCCACTTTTGAAGATAAATGTAGGCAGTTTCAAAAATCATACTTTCAGTATATCATACACCTCAAAAGCGAGGAATGCCAATTGAGGGTAAAAAGTATTCTCTGAGCTGCCAAATTATAGAAAAAAGAAGAATAATGCAAAAAGCTCGGGCTAAAAATCTAAAAGTATATATGCCGCTCACCAAAAAGCCGATAATCAAAGATTTTTTGCCATGAACCTTAGCCCAACCAACGCCAAGATACCATAATATCAAAAAAAACAACGTGGCTGATGCAATAACAATATCTATGCCTTGATTAAGAATTTTAAGCATTTCTTAAAAGATATTTTCCTTGTGAATTTCTTAAAAAGTGTTGCTTGTCGCTTAAATTCAATAAGACTGTATTAGTCTTGACAATGCGCTGTTCTGAAACTTTTTTCAAAATTTCATCTTTAGAAAGAGGAGCACTGGCTTGCACTAAAATACTGGAAATAACTTCTTTCACAGTTCCTGGTTTATAACCCCAATCAGCCAAAGCATAAATTCCCCGACCAACCAAAACAAATCTTTGATCGCGGATCAATTCATTATGAACAGTTTGGACTAAGGCGTCTGTACCAATTAATTCAGCTACTTGGCTGAAGTGCAAGGGTCTCTCTTCTTTTTGAAATACCAAGAGGGCTTTGTCTTTTATGCCTCGAGGATTAATTTCAGGCCAATCTTTCAAACCAAATCGGCCATCAAAGCCCTGGCTGATTTGTTTGGAAATCTCAAGACAAGAAAGCAATATTTCCGGTTTGATATTAAGATTCTGGCTGCATTCTTTTAAATGAAGAGGTTGTCTTTTATTGGTAAACATTTTATAAGCAACCCCTATGGCATTCTTGGCCAAAGACCAAGAATTAGAATTGATTGTCCAAAAAGGATAAGTATTTTCAGTTTCTGAAAATCTTTTAAAATCATCAGACAGATTTAATAAAAAAGCAACCCGGCAAGCAAACTTCCCTTCGCTTAATTGATTGAGTAAAATGTCTTCTTTTTTCAAACCACCGGAATCAGCAAGATATTCTTTAAAATATTCAAAGGCCTGATAGACAGAACTATCTTTTTCTTTTCCTCCGTTAATTTTTGCTTTTATACTGGCAATACCATCAGATTCAATCTGGCGGACTCTTTCTCTGGTAATGCCATAGCCAGCGCCAATAGATTCCAAGGTCTCTTTAGTTCCGGCTTCTAAGCCAAAACGCCTGACAACAACGTCTTTAGTTCTTGAAGAAAGGTCTTTTAGAAGACCAGCACAAATCTTTTGATAATTGATTAACATAATCTAAATAACTTTTTCGATAAGTTATTTTATTGAAACATTTTTATCAATTATTGTCAAGAAAACGAGCTATTGCCAAAGACATTTTATCCCAGCCAATGAACTTTCCAGCATTATCAATATTCTTTTCAACAAGAAAGCCAGAAAAACAAAATTGGCTATTGTTCCCAAAAAGGCAATCAATATAAAACCATTAATAAAAACGCTTTCAGTCAAAAACATCTTGGCAGCAAAGAAGAACGTTAAAAGAAAAATCAAGGCAATAAAATTAATTTTCCTGACAACTGGCCCAGAAGCTCCAAATCCCTCTTCAACTGCTATGCCATAGCTTTTGCCTTTTTTTATTTCTTTCTTAAAGTTCTTTAAAATTAGGCCCAGACTTATCACGCCAATAACTACAGAAAATAACAATCCTGTAGCTGAACCAAAATCTACAATTATCGGATGAAGTTTAAAAAACAATAAAAAGAAAAAGATATAGATTAAAACCAGAATAAATGATATTAGTCCGGCTAATTTATAAACAATAACCATTAGCCAAAAAATTATCAACAGCCCAAAAAGAAATCCTTTAACAGCATTTCTTATCAATGCTTGGGCTTCTTGGCTGCTTCTGCTCTTCTCTAAAACCATATTTAAAGATGGAGACAAAGAAGAAGCGCTCATCATTTGGGTCAATCTTTTGACTGAATCTATTTTAGCATCCATTTTTATTTGAACGCTGCCACCAGCAACTGCTTCTTTAATCTGCAAAGGGAAAGCTGGAATTCCATCAACATAAACGCCCAATCTTTTGCCTTCATTTTTCTTAGTTAGGGCCTCAAGGATCTTAGCTCCTTCTTCGTTGAATTTAAGCAGAATTAAGGGCTTTTGATCTGATTGGTCTATGGCAAAAGTAACTGTTTCTAAATATTTTCCCGTTAAATCAGTTGGTTGAAAGGACTCTGCTTCGCCCTCTTCCCTAAATTCAAGTGAGAATTTCTGATTCATTATTTCAGTTATCATTCCAGCATCTTCTTTGTCCTCAAACTCAATCACAATATTTTTCTTGTCTATTTTTACCCGAGCTTTTTTCTCGTAGATTTCAAATCTCTGTTCAATGATTTTTTGAATTCCGATTAAAATTTCATTTGAGATTTGCTGTTTTGAATCTTCTGGAACCGGCTGATAGACCAAGCGCGTACCGCCAACAAAATCCCAGCCCAATTCAAATGGTTTTTGATAAATATCGTTTAGATTGGGTAGAGAAATCTTAATGCTAATAAAAGAAGAGTTAATTTTTTCTTTTAAAAAATTAAGTTTCTCATTAAAATATTTTGGCCATAACAAACTGCTGGCCACTAAAGCTAAAATTAAAAAAACAAATATTCCCCAACAGCACTTCTTTTTATTGATTTTTATTTTTCCCAACATGTGTTTTTTAATTATTCCCATATCTAAATCCAATATCTGGCTATTTTATATTGTTCATCAAAAAAAATCAATTTTTCTTCTATTTTTCTTAAGATAAAATGGTCGAAACAATACCTATCAAAAAGATGGCGTCAAAAACTCCCCCGCCGCCGATAGACAGAAAACCCGGGCTTAATTTTTGAGCTTGATTCAAGTTTAATAAATCAGCTCCGATTAATGTTCCCAGCGAACCAATAATAAAAGATGCTGGCGCCATAAAATTAGGAATAAAAATCCAAGCTAAGAAAGCGGCAAAAATTGGCGGAACAAAAGCCGAAATTGCAATACCCTTGCCGGGAATAATCTTAGCTAATGCTTTGGCAATAATAATCATTAAAAGAGTGGCTTGTAAAATTGGTTCTAAAGAAAAACCCAATTGCCATGCTTTGTATAAAAAATAAAAAGACAAAAGGATTGGAATGACTCCCCCACCCAAATTAATAGCAATTGCCTGAATCCCTATTGTTGGTTTTCTAACAAGCCCGAAGAAACTGATCTTTTCCTGATAAATCAATTGTTTTTTGGTTATGGGTATATTAATCCAAGAACCAATTAAAATAAAAAATAATAATAGCGAGGTAATTTCAGGAGAAATTCCCAATTTCTCAAAACCGAGAGTAAGTATATGGAAGTAAGCCATTAAGAATAGAAACGGCAAAAGCAATAAAAATCCAACAAAAGTAATTAAAATTGTTGGTAAAAATATCATATTATTCCGCCAGCTTTTTTACGAAATTATATAGCTTTTCTGAAGATTCTAATTTGAGAAACTCTTTGGGCGTAACCCATCTGAATTCATCATGCTCATGGCTTAAGCGTACATCAACTGATGTTGTGGTAGCAACATAGGCAATTGTCACCCAGAATTCATTGCCACCATTGATTCTGGAATCAACATCGAAAGGGGCAAGATCAATTATTTCTAAGCCGGTTTCTTCTTTAATTTCTCTAGATATGCCAGCCAACGAATCTTCTCCAAAATCCAAATCCCCTCCTGGCAAATCCCAGGTAAACGGCCGAAATGGGTGGGTTGAAGAGCGTCTCAGCGTCAAGATCTCATTATCGGAATTAAAAATTATTGCTTTTTGGCTAACCCCTACTTTTTTTGTTTCATTTTCCATGGCAATGTTTGTATTTTATCGGACGGCCATCAGGATGTTTCGCTCCGCAAGGACAGGGATCATTTCTTTTTGTCTTTTGAGGACTGACGGCATTGCCTCTCGATAAAGCCGATGCGGGAAAAACGTTTTTAGGAGGCTGTTTTTGAATAGCAATCTTCATAATGGTATTGGCAACATATTCATCAATTGCATCTAACAGTTGGCGAAACATTTTGTGCCCTTCTTTTTTGTATTCTATCAATGGATCAAGATTGCCGTAAGCCCTTAATTTAACCGAATCTATTAAATGATCCATGTTTTCCAAATGCTCTATCCAAAGAGTGTCTATAACTCTTAAGACAATTTCTTTTTCAATTTGATTCATATTATTCTCCCCCACTTCTTGTTCTTTCTTTTGGTAATCATCTTGGGTGTATCCAGCTTTTTTAATCATTTCTAAAATCTGATTCTTAAAATCTGAATCTTGATTTTTTTCCAG
>Ga0214473_10003156_pt1 | contig 20099 bp, 20 predicted proteins | sample RVTome_7_FD_203509 | JGI IMG/M metagenome (GOLD analysis project Ga0214473, IMG submission 203509) | Soil microbial communities from uranium-contaminated site in the Upper Colorado River Basin, Wyoming, United States - RVT98D197 | ecosystem: Environmental > Terrestrial > Soil > Contaminated >... | reverse complement strand
CGGAAATCCAATGGCTTCACAGCTACGTTACCGGAGACAAGCTCTACTGCGTCTATCTTGCTCCTGATGAGGCAACCATCAGGGAACATGCACGAAGAGGTGGCTTTCCCGCCAACCGTATCTCTGCCGTTCGCCGGCTCATTGATCCAACCACGGCCGAATAGTTGAGACGTTTAAAAGCTATCAAGACGCGTGACATGCCATTCTGAACTGCTTTAATCAAGTAAAGATTGGAATGGTAGCTGCACGTCTACTCTTGCGCCGTGCTTGTCAATGCCTCTTCGACAGCTTTTTCCAAAGGCAACACCCAGCCATCCAGCCAGGCCTTCGCACCTTGAGTGGTTTTTTGGCGCGCCGGCTCGAGAATTTCTTCAAGCCGTGCTTGCTCATCAGGCGTAAGCGGAGCGCCAATTGTTTTTCGCAGTGCGGCAGCTGCCCCGGCCAACCGCAACGACCTTTCTGGTTGTAATTGCGATGCCGCCAGGCACGCAAGACATTCTAGTAAGCGGGCAATGCCTCGCTTATGAGCCAGTTCATGAAACATGCTCAAACTTTGGTGATACAGCGATTCAGCGGTAGCAAAGTCCTCCTGATCACGAGCCAGATTTCCCAGGTCTGCTAGCGATCCACCGATGCCCCACTTGTCCCCCAATTCCTGAAAAGCTCTCAAGCTTTGTTCGTAATGCAGGCGCGCATCACTAACATCATTTTCTTCCCGAGCGACGTCCCCCTGGTAGTTCATTGCCCATGCTACTCCCGTGCGATCACCCAGCTTACGAAATATCGAAAGGCAGTCATCGGAAAGCGCGTGCGCCCTGCCATAATCACCTTCTGCTCGCACCACGTTCGATAAATTGCTAAGGCAACGAGCAACTGCCTTCTGATCCCCGATCTCTGCCCACAGGCCCAAACTCTTCTCCAGCAAGGAGCGTGATGCCGCTAAGTCGCCGCGGGTACGGGCAAGTACAGCCAACGCGTTCAACGCCACGGCCATCCCATTTCGATCGCTTAGATCATGAGAGATCCGGTGACTCTGCTCAAGACTCTTATTAGCCGACGCATGATCTCCCTGCACCCCTGCTAAGACTCCCGAGGCAAAAAGGGCTAAAGCCAGTGCTTTGTTTGGTGTTGGCGGGGCAAAGGCAAGCACCCTCCCAAGAAAGTCGCGACCCTCAGCCAGATACTCTCGTGTCTCCCAAAATCGGAACAAGGCGCCGCCCAAGCGTAGACTCCACTCTGCCTCGCCGGATTCAATTAACCAGTCCAAGGCTGTTCGAAGGTTGTCGTGTTCGACTTCCAGACGGTTTAACCAGTCCGAACGTTCAGCGTCCGGCGCATCGGATGCGCCCTCTTCGGCTAGCACAAGCAAATAGGCAGCGTGAGCGCGTCTTATTGAGGTTTCTTCACCGCCCGCATTCAGCTTTTCTAACGAGTATTCACGTATTGTCTCGAGCATCACGAATCGTGATTCACCCTCGCTCTGATCGATCTGCTGCATCAAACTTTTATCAACCATCGAAGCCATGCCTTCAAGCAGGTCAATCTCAAGATCGTTTTTTGTATTGCAGACAGCTTCAGCAGCTTCTAACGTGCATCCGCTCACAAACACGGCGAGTCTTCTAAACAGTTGTTGCTCGGCTGGTGTGAGCAGGTCATAGCTCCAATCGATCGCCCCTCTAAGAGTTTGCTGCCGCGCAGGCCGATCCAATCCGCCGCCTGTCAATAATTGGAGTCGGTTTGCCAGGCGCTTTTGCATCGCAGCCGGTGACAGTAGCTTGACGCGCGCCGCTGCGAGCTCGATTGCGAGAGGTAAACCATCCAGATTGGCACAGATCTGGCAGACTGCGGCTGCATTATCCTCGGTGATTTCGAAATCGGGTTTGACAGCCGCGGCTCGATCTTTGAAGAGGGCCACTGCTGAGTATTTCAAGAGCTCCGGCAGTGCTGGCAAAGCTTTAGGATCGGGCACTGTTAGAGGTGGCACAGGAAACTCATGTTCGCCGTAGATATGTAACGCTGCGCGGCTGGTTACGAGAACCTTGAGTCGTGACTTGACTGTCAGTAGCTCCGCGATTATCTGTGCTGCGTCGACGAGGTGTTCAAAATTGTCCAGAACAAGCAGCATGGGACCGAACGAGGAGTTATGAAAGAATTCGTGAAGAGCGATGGACGGCTGAGCCCCTGTCTCCCTGAGTCCAACAGTTTGGGCAATTAGTGAAGGAATCGACGCAGCATCGTTAACTGCGGCGAGGGGAACGTAATAAACTCCGCCAGAAAAATGATTGACAAGCTTTTCCGCTACCTGCAAAGCGAGCCGTGTCTTTCCCACGCCTCCCGGCCCTTCAATATTTACGAGCATGACATCTGGGCGAAGCAGGAGTTCTTCGACAGTAGCCAAGTCGTTTTCGCGGCCAATAAACGCAGTCAATTGCACTGGCAGATTGTTTGCGCGGGTTTCGTGGGGCCTACGAGTTATCTGCGAGAACCTTTCACGTATTGTGGCCAGGTCCTGCGCAAGATCGCGAGTGGAGAGATAGCGTTTCTCAACCTGCTTCTCGAGGCAGCGCTCAATAGTCCAACAAAGTGGCGCCGGAGCCTCTCGATTAAGTGCCGGGATTGGTTCAGGCTGTTTCTGGAGGATCTCGCTGATCATATCAGCTGCGGTGCATCCTTGAACAAATGCTCTTCCGGTAATCATCTCGTAAAGTACTGACCCGAGGGAGAATTGATCGGTCCGAAAGTCGACTGGCTGGGCACGAACTTGTTCTGGCGACATGTAGCGGAGCGTGCCTAACAAAACGCCCGGGCGAGTTTCGCACCCCACTACCGTGGACATCTGAGACAGTTCATCGGGCTCTGCAGGACGAATCTTAGCCAGGCCGAAGTCGAGGATTTTTGTCTGCCCTTCTTTCGTGATCATCAGATTTTCAGGTTTCAGGTCGCGGTGCACGATACCGGCATCATGCGCTTTGGCTAAGCCATCCGCGATTTGTGACGCAATCTGAAGAACATCTCGCATAGGGATAGGTCCCGCCGTCAGCAGTTCACGTAAGGTTCGGCCTTCGACAAGTTCCATAGCGATGTAGGGAGTGGAGTCGACGCGACCAAGTTCGTAGATAGTGATGATGTTCGGATGGTTCAGAGCTGATGCTGAACGAGCTTCTCGCTCGAAGCGTTGCAGGAGCTCAGGATCCGCGCCCATTTTTTCCGGTAGAACTTTGATTGCAACTTCGCGACCGAGCCGGGTATCGCGTGCACGGTACACTTCTCCCATGCCACCTGCTCCTAGAGAGCAGAGAACCTGGTAATGTGCAAACTGCTTTCCCGCCGAAAGGTTTGTTGAGGCCGATTGTGAAGGTTGCATGGATTTTTGTAGCTCGCCAAATTTTTCCAGGGGAATTCTTTGATTTCTCTGGGGAGCTGTTGGCGTTATTGGTTGCTTATTGATGTTAAGGCGTCTGCAGTTACTAGTCAATTTTGACTCGAATGTGTGGGGAAACGCTTTGTCTCTCATCACACCCTGCGTCGCAACGGGTTCAATGGCTTTCTCGATCCCATTGGGTCTCCGCCTGCAAGCGCCGTACAGAACCGAGAAGGGTAGCGACCGGGTCCGCTCACCCCTCAAAGTTGAATGATGGCAAAGCGGACCCGGTCGCTACACGCTCCTCGGTTCTGTGGGTTGCATCGAGGAGCAGCGTTAGCAAGCGACAGGAGATCCGGTTGGTCTTATTTATGAGTTTAGCGACCTATTCACAACTGCTACCGCGCGGTGGTGCTGACTCCGTTGACACGGGAGTTGAGTGTTGGGCATCCCGCTAGAGCGGCGGCGTGAATGAGAGGTCAAACGCCTTGTCCCGACAGCCCGCGAAGCGGGCGCTAGTGTGAATTTGTTACTGTTGCTTTTACCATTAGCCTAGCGGTCCGAGTACTAACAAGATAGGCAAGGTCAAGATCACCGTGGATATGATCCACCAGTTCGATGACGACTCACCGCTTACTCTTGCTCGCAGACTGTTGATAGCAGCGACGAAGGCAAATACTGACGAGGCAAGAACGACAGCTAAAGCCATCAGACCCCTATTTACACATCCGAACACCATAACCGGAGTGAAGTAGAGACCCACTATCGCGGCTGGAGCCAGCGCGGGTAAGAATATATGTTTGCTGAAACGACTCACACGTTAATAGGGAAGCTCCGTCTTAATGCCTCAACAAATTCTCCATTTGCACAGACTGAAAACATCGCGAGCGGCGAAGACGCCTTTTGGGCAATTATGGCTCTCTCTCGCGGACTAATATCTCTTGGGACACTCGCTACCACGCGCTTGGAAGATGACCGATTGGGCTAATTGGAAACGCTATTCAAAAGTCAGAATGCCGGCTCTGCGGCAAGCCATCATTAATTCGTTCTTGGATGGATGTGATAAATGGCATTTTGTTACTTCGCGGCTACTCGTAGCTAAGGGGGTTGGGATTAATCAAGGAACACTTTAGGCAAAAGTGACTGTTTCGTAGCGAGAGACAGGTGAACCGGGGTCAGAGACGCCTCGCTAATTCTCACCCCTTTGTTGTTGCGTAACTTCTGAGATCTCCGTTTGGTGATGTGTATAAGTGGTGGGTTTGTGTTGCGGTCTTCAACTTCTGCCGCTTTGACCAAATTAGCGCGGCACACGTACTGGATGCAAGCAAAATCTCTTAGGGGAAAGGCAGCTTATCGTCTTCTGGCGGCGGCAACGAACGCTAGTCCCAGTACCAAGAAGAGTACCAAGAAGATTGGGGGTAGTGCAGGCATGCCCAGATTAGCCACTCTCCTTAGATTAAGCACTGCCACGACGGCCGCCAGAACAAAAAAGATTATTCCGAGAATCCGGAGGAGTGTTTTAGAGGTCAAGGTTTATCCTTATAGGGGGTCAATGTGGCCAAATAATACGCTTACTTCAAGGCCAGAACAAATCCCCCGTGCGGCTGCACAATGATATTCAATGTTCTATCATCAGCAAGAGAGAGTTTCTCGCCCCGGAACGAAGTCGGACCGTTGCCATCAGTGATGAGCATGCCATTCCCTCGGACTGGCAGCTCGCGCAGATCTAACCTTAAGCTCCTCGAGCCCGCCTCGCCGTTTATACCGGCAACATACCATCGACCTTCTCCGCGGCGCGCGAGCACCACAAACTTCCCGGGATAACCGGCGATAAACCTGGTATCGTCCCAAACACTCGGCACACTCTTCAGGAATTGTCGGACGTACAGAGGTGCCTTGGCCATCCCCTCTGGGATCTCGGCGTAGTGTTGAATCCCTGAGGTGAATAGCACCGATAGTGCCAACTCAAATCCGTTCGTGGTGCGACGCTCAATGCGATTGATGCGGTCCAGCACCACAGGAGTAAAATCCATGGGGTCAAATATATTTCTGGTGAACGGCAGCATCGCCGCGTGCGACGGTTCCTCATCTGCATTCTTCTGTTCGAAGGTGACGTACTCAAGCCCACGAACCGCCTCCATTGTCATTAAATGAGGATAGGTGCGCTGCCATCCGCGCGGTAGAGTGGCGCCGTGAAAATTAAGCAGGAAGTGATAGGGAACTGCGTCCTCAAGAATGTCGAGATAGTAGTTGATCATTGACTGGCCATCGCCGCCGAAAAAGTCGATCTTCAGTCCCGCGATGCCCATAGCTTTTAGTCGCTGAAACTCTCGCAATCGGCTCTCACGCGTTAACATGAGATTGCGAGGGGTTTGGGGCGCGGTGTTCCAATTGCCCGCCGAGTTATACCAGAGCAGAATTCCAACCTGCTTGGTGCGAGCATAATCCGCCAGCTCTTTCACACGTTCATACCCAATCTGCTTGTCCCAGAGGGCATCGATGAGGCAGTAGCCCCAGCCCATCTCTGCGGCATAATCGATAAAACGCTTCTGTACCTCGTAAGTGGTTTGCTGATCACCCAGCAAGGGCCAACTCCATGATGCTTTGCCGGGCCTAAGCCAACCTTTGACAGAAAGCTTCGGTTTATTTGCCAGATCGGTCCCGAGTGTTGATTCAACTATGGTCTTGAGGGAGCCAATAGCGATTATGCGCCATGGTGTGAGCCAGGGGAGCGGCGACTCCGGGTTAACTGGTCCACCTGCAAAACTCTCACGCGGATCAGGAAAGCCAACCCTGTACTCTCCATCGGGTGAGTCGGAACGCAGCCGTGTTCCGCTGTACTCTCTCGACAATCCAGTTTCACTTACAAGCAGCCACGCATCTCCCGAGCGAAACAGCGCGGGATAAACCCAACCTGCTCCAGTGGGCGAGGGCCTTCCAACCGGGATCTCCTTTTCGTAAAACTCCTCATAACAGGGATTCACGCTCTGCCAACCACTTTTGGCGACTGACATCGGTTGTAGCCACGCTGTAGTGCCGACAGGGAAATGGAATGAGGATACCTCCTTAATCAAGCGGCGGCGCTCGGAATCTACTTCAGGGAAGTAATAACGAAACGCTACTCCGTCATTGGAGACTTGAAAGATGATGTCGATCTTTCGACCAGAGCTATTTTGTAAATGGAAGGTTTGCCTGTTTGCGCGGTAAGTATTGACTCGTCGTTTGGCTGTGAGAAGTTCGTAACGGTCGTACACAGATTGCGCGCGCGACACTGATAGGAGTCGCAGCCGCTGTGAAAAATCAGAGTCTTCCCGCACGAGCCCAAGAGCCGAGTCAAGCAGAACTGTTCTCCCATCCAACTTGATCGAATATCTCGGTGCGCCAGCGCGTGTTAGGTAGAATTGTATGGTCAGTCGATTGTTGGGACTCTTGAGCCACGTTGCTCGTGGATTCCCGGCGGAAGCATACGTTATCAAGAAACAGCAAATTATAGGGCTGGCAATTATTGCTCTGATCTTGAAAATCACGGCGTACCCGGCCTTAGGATAACGGCAGTAAGGATAAGGCCACCCATTAGCGCATATCCTAAGGCGTGATGGCTTCCGCTCCAGAAAAACGCCAGAATACCGAAAACAATGTAGGTAACAGCAATTATGCCCAGTGGTAGTGAAAAGCATTATGCTACGGAATGGTTGACGCATAGGCATTGAGATTGCTAGGTCTCTTTCCAAATTCCCAATGCTCGCCTCACAGCGACTAGTTGCCCGACGTGATAGGCATTGTGATCAGCCACGAGCAGCAATTCGCGCAAGTACGTCTGACCCGATCCTTGAGGAATGGGCTTGAAAAGATCTACGGCTGGGTCAAGCGCGAGTCGTTTCAGGTCATTGCGATCCCTCTTAAATGAAGCAATGCTCTGATCCCAGGCGCTGTTAGTCGGGGAAGTTGCCGATGATGGCCAATAATCCGCAAGCGCTGGCTCAACATAGTCAGCGTTCCGGCAGAAGTCGAGTATGTCATACTGGGTGAGTCTGAGATGTTCCAGGAGCTGCCATAAAGTATGGGGTAGTCCGGCGGGAGCAACTCCTCTGAGGGCAGCCGGTATTCCTTCGACCGCGGCGTCAAAGCTGACGTGCGCATCTTCCCAATTGAGTAACCTTTCGAGGTGTCTGCGCAGAGGCTTCACTTCATCCATGCAGTCAACTCTTTCGACGCGAATGCGGACCCCAACTGCTCAATGGATTCAATTCTGGAAAGTTTAGTCTTCTATACGAACGCATTTACGCCAGACTCGCAGTCGCAGTAGCCGCGTCAACCAAAAGACCTTTTTCGAGATGCCGTTCAAGCGTAGCGTAACTAGCAGCATGTGGGTCATGGGTAACCAGCACGATTGTCTTTTTCAGCTCCTTGTTGAGTACGGTAAGGATATTGAGAATCTCTTCGCCTGAGCGTGCGTCAAGGTTGCCGGTCGGTTCGTCTGCCAGAATGAGTTCAGGATCAGTGACAATCGCCCGAGCAATAGCCACGCGCTGTTCTTGTCCTCCGGATAATTGGCGGGGCTGGTGACGAAGGCGATCTGAAAGACCCACCAACTCCAGTGCGGTTTCCACATTCTTCTTTCGTTCGCTTTTGGACAATTTGGTTAACAGCAGGGGTAATTCGACATTTTCAAAGGCGGTCAGCACTGGAACCAGATTGAAGGTCTGGAAGATATATCCGATATGGCTATTACGCCAGGATGCCAGCCGGCTCTCGTTCATAGCAGCTAGATCAGTGCCCAGCACATTGACATCGCCCTCCGAGCAGCGATCGATACCGGCCAGTAGATTCAGCAGCGTAGATTTGCCGGAACCGCTTGGGCCCATCAACGCCAGAAAATCTCCTCGGCAGATCTCCAGGTTGACATGGTTCAGAGCAACGACTTCAAAGCCATCGCGGAGGAAGTGCTTGCTTACATTGCGGACTTGTACGACCGGTTCTGCCATTAGGGTGTCTCGAGTTGATAGGTCCTATGTTCACTCATCAATTGCTATTTATTTTCACGCGATCCCCATCACGCAACATTTCAGCTCCTGTGGTGGCAGTTAACTCACCACCGCTCAAGCCCTCCAGCACATGATAAAAACCAGATGCTTCTTCGCCCAGCTTTACGGAACGCAATCTTGCCTCGTTACCTCTAATTACAAAAACAAAATCACTACCATCCTTTTTTACCACCGCAGCTTTGGCAACCAGCACTCGGGAGCCCACTTTGGCAGCGGAGTCGCCTGTGGCTAGAAAATTTACTCGCGCATTCATCTCAGGCCGCAAACGGTCGTCGGGATGTTCGACTTTTACCTTTACCTGAACCGTAGCCTTGGCCCGGTTCGCCTCCGGGGCTATCTCCGCTATAAACCCTTCGTACTTCAAGTTGGGAAATGCTTCTGGGATGATCTCCGCCAATTGGCCCATCTTTAATCGCGCAAAATCGACCTGACTGATATCGAGCTCGATCTGGAGATCATTGAGATCGGCCAGAGAAACAACGGAGGTGCGAGCGCCGGATTCACCGAAAGCAGAGGGTGTTACCATCTCACCTCGTTCCACGATCCTTTGTAAAATAGTTCCGGACACTGGCGCCTTTATTTCAGTTCCAGCCAGTTGCGTTTCAGCGTAGTCGAGAGCAGCCTTCATCTGCTTGACCTGGGCCTCGGCCGCGCGAATCTCTTCAACACGCGGACCAATGTCAGTCATAACGCTTGACTGGCGGGCTGCTTCGAGCAGGGCGCGTGCAGTATCACGCTCGGCAATTGCATGATCAAGTTCAGCTTTGGATGACACTCCGGCCTGGTACAGCCGCACGGTGCGTTCATAGTCTGCCTCACTCCGCTTCAGTCCCGCTTCCGCCTGCAACACTGCGGCCTTGTCCTTCAACTTTTCCTGTGGTCGAGAACCCGTATGCAACTGTTCAAGCCTTGCCTGCGCGGCGGCGAGATTGGCTTTCGCCTGATTCATCTGAGCGCGGAATTCGTTGTCTTCAAGCCGTACAAGAACCTGTCCCTGGACTACCCTGTCCCCCTTTTCCACTCCGATCCATGAGACCCGCCCCATTACCTTGGACCCAACAGCAATCTTGTGGTGGGCCACAACGTACCCTGATGCAGATAGCACGGTATTGCCCTGCGAAGGCTGATTCTCCAGCTTGACCTCAGTCGCGGATACAGCTTTAGGCGCTGATAGAAAGTAGAGGTAGGCGACCGCAAGTAATGCGATCAACGCTGACAAGGCAAGCAGCAGAACCTTCGGCACACGATTCTTGACGGATGGTGGTCCCGGGCTCCTATCTATCTTCAGACTTCGGAGTCGTTCCTGGAGATTCTGTGTTGTGTCGTCGGGAATCTGCGGATTTGTGGCCATGCAATCCGTTTCCTCTGCTACTAAAATCAGCTTGTAACCATGAGATGGAGATAGGCTTCGTCACGCGCGCAGCGCATCCACTATTTTGAATCGCGACGCCCTGATTGCCGGTAGTAGTGAGCCCAGAAATCCTATTGCAGCACCGAAGATCGCAGCTACCAAGACCAGAGCCGGCGTGACGCGAAAATTGAATGCAATCTCGCTGAAAGTAGCCCAATTCGCCGTCCCAGTAGAAACGAAGTTTAGTGGCAGCGCGAGCAAGACCCCGATGGCTACGCCGAGCATTGCGATCACCAGACACTCCACTACGAAGGATATTAAGATGCTTATTCGGCTGAACCCCAACACTCGCAACGTCCCAATCTCTTTTGTTCGCCTGGCAACCGCAGCATACATTGTGTTCATGCCGGCAAAGCCGGCGCCCACAGCCATGATGAACGAGATGAAAACCGCCACGCCCTTTAACGCCGTTGATGCTGCGCCCTGTTGGGCTTCATAGAAAGCTTGTTCGGAAAGCGCTTTTAGATGTAGTCGTTGATCGTCAGATATTCGTTTTGACAATGCATTTAGGGCTGTTGCATCTACTGCTCTCAGCAGTACCGAAGAAAACGTTGGACGATTTGTGGCGCTGGCCAGGGAATTTACATCCAGCCAAATCTCCGACTCAAAAGCCTTACCACCTGCATCGAAAAGTCCCACTACGGTGTAGTCGGTAGTCTGCACGCGAAACTTGTCCCCGATTTCAAGTCCCTGAAAGCGTTCCGCAATGCGTTTAGAAACAATCGCTTCTGTCAGCCCGGGCTGAAACATGCGGCCATTCACTAGCTGAAATCCTGAGCGCAACCTATGTGACATTGGGCCGATGCCCCGAACCGTAACATTTGAACCCTGACTCATACCCTTGCGCGGCTTGTAGATCAAAGTGATGGTTTCGGGAGCTGCCAGCGGCTTATCGGCTTCCCGCGCCACTCCATCCAAATAGATCAACTCATTAAGATTTTCACGAGAGACGGAACTGTTTAGCTCAGCCGTACTCCCTTCGCGTAACACGATCACATTCAGTGGCTCCCCGCTACTCGCCAATGTCAAATCGATTCCATGTGCAAGTGCCATCACCATCAGGAAAACTGCAACAGTCAGGCCAATAGTAAAGGCGGTTGCAAACGTGCTCGACTTCCGCACAACAATGTTTCGTAGATTGTATTTGAGCGGCAGGGCCACTATTCCGTACTCCGCAGGGCGTCAGCTATAGTCATGCCCGAAACACGATACGCAGAATAGGCGACGCTGATTAAGCCAACCAATACCGATAATGCTAAAGCAGCAAGCACTGTGTTGGCAGTCGGCAAGAACATTTGAAAGTTTGGAAAATACAGACTCAGATCGATCGAAGTGAACAGAATCATTGCGCCACCTATCCCGACCAGTGCGCCGATGGTCGTAACCAGTAGCGCCTCGCCGATGAACAACGAGGCAATTGTCCCTCGCTGAAAACCAAGGGCCTTTAACATTCCCACCTCCCTGGTCCGCTCGCGGACGGTCATGGCCATTGTGTTGGCCATGACCAGCAGCAAAGAGAATGTAATTGCCGCCATGATGCCATACATAAACTGTTTGACACTGCCCATCATGGTTTCGAAGCTAATCGCAAAGTCACGTTCGCTCTCGGTTTTGGTGGGCGCATCTGTGTTGATAAAAATTGAGTCTACCTGTTGGGCGATCCGTGGCACGTCTTCAGCCGAATTGGCCAGAATGCTGAACGTGCTTACCTGGTCTTTGGCCCATTCGGGTACCAGTTCATTAATGTATTCATGATGAAAAAAGAGTGTTTTCTCGTCGCCTCCCGTACAGACACCTCGTACGATGAATTCGACACTTCTGTCATAGATGGGACTCTTTAGCGTAATTCTTTGTCCGTGAGTGAAGCCGTATAATTTCACGAGCTTTTGGCCCACGATTGCTCCCTGCCTATCATTGATGAATGCCTGCCATTCAGCGTCAGACATTTTCAATTCAGGCATCACTTCTCTTAACTTGTCGGCATCGACAGCAAAGTTGGCGAAGAAGTTTCGTTCGTCCTTGTAAATTCCGCCAAACCAGCTGAAGGGAATCACGCTCCTTACTCCAGGAACGGTGGCAATTTTCTGCTGATGGGCGACTGGTATTGTAAATCCGAGAGAAACGGCGTGGCGGGTTATGAGGCGGAGCGGATTAGATTGTTCACTGCCGCGGCTGAATTCCGTTAATACGGTGGCAAGAGTCACAATCAGGAACAACGAAACCACAAGACTCGAGATTGTGAGCAGAGTGCGCAGTTTATTGCGCAGTATGTTTTTTAGGATAAGTTTACTGAACTTCATAGGGTATGCCGGAAGATGCTAAGTCATAAAGAATACGACAAGTTGCCTCTAAGAGTTCGCCAGGTCAAGCTCATTCGCAAACCATCATTCTCTCTGTTGCGTCACACGCCAAACTGGCTCAAGTGGTGATTGAAATGCTTGTGACAGAACACCCCCCAGTCTTTACCGGTCATCGGTCCTAGAAGCGCGTGCTCAGGCCATTCACCCTCTGCGCCATGCGAAACAAAACGGTTAAGCAGATCAACTAGCGTCATGACGTCGGTCTCCCAAGTCGTCGGCTTAGTCAAGAATGCTTCTGGCGGGCCTTTGATGCGCCCTTTAGGCCAAGGCAACCAATAGATCACAAGGTAACGACCGAGAGCGTTTCGCAGCGGCCCCGGGTGCGGCTCGCAGCCGGCATCGCCCAATGCGTGGCGCATTTGATCGCTCAGGTGGGCGATCATTTCGGGTGCGCCCATGCGGCCCCACCGACGAGGTGCTTCTGGATTCAAGCGACTAATCCGGTTGAGGACTTCATTGTGGACCGCTCTGTCAAAAATTGTTCGCATCGGAGATCGTGTTAGTTAGAAGCTTTACCGGCGCTTAGCGCTACCACGTCAAGTTCTTTCTTACCGTTAATCAGACTGTTTGACTCCACTGCCTTACCCTGGTCCGGTAGGGCTTCAAAGAAGAGCATGTTTATAGCACCAGACCCGAACCTGTAACAGCGCCGTTCGAAGGAGCGGAAGTCAACTAGAGCGACACCACTCAAGAATAATTCCGCTCCTTCGAACGGCGGCGGAAGATTTAAGGGGCGTTTGGGCTATAAACATTCCCCCCCTCCGGGGTGCAGGAAATAAATAGTAGAGAGCTCCACTGATACGAATATGGCCTACTATTTGTTACATGAACTTTAGAAACGGCACACGAGTTTCTCTTTCACAAGAATCCAGCCTTCACGTCCTTCTATATTCTTTACCTTCAGCCACCAAGTCATTTCTAACTCTTTCTCGAATTCACCCCAGCATGAGACATCGTCTTTCTCACAGCGTTTTTTGTTATCACTGGCAAGTTGCTTCCTTAATTGAGTTTCATTCTTGCCTCGATAACAGCGGATTGGTTCAGACCGTCCGCTCCATTACTACGTCCGTTTGTTGATCCTTCCCGAGCATAAATGTTTGCGACCCGACCTCGCGAAATCCGCATTTCCGATAAAATGCTTGCGCCTTGTCATTGCGCTCCCATACTCCCAGCCACACCCGGTTCGCACCAACTGCTTTTGCTGAAATGAAGCACTGGTCTATTAAAGCTGCTCCTATGCCATGGCCTTGATGATCTTTGTCTACATACAGTCTAACAATTTCGACTGCATTAGTACCTCGGACAGAACTGGGCGCACTGCCGCTCGTTCGCAGCTTGGCGTAACCGGCGACTTTGCCCCCAGTCTCGGCGATAAAGAACAGGATCTGCGGGTCTGCCAGCTCCGCCGCTTGGATGGCCGGGCTAAAGGCTGAGGCGAGGTATGACTCCATGTCTTCCGGCGTGTTATCAGCAGCAAAAGTATCCGAGAAGGTACGCCCTCCAATTTCGGCCAACAGGGCGGCATCCGCAATGGAAGCCTGCCTGATCGTGACCGATGATACGAACATGCGTCTTCAGCTGACCTCGACCGCCACCATTTTCTGGCTGGAAGCGAAACGATTCATGCGAACGTCAGAAAGTTAATTTGCAAAGGAGTGCCCTGACCATCGCCGCTATTGTTAGTCGCACGCGTCCGCGACGGGTTTAGCCTGTTCATCTTGCCCGATGCTACTTACAACCTGGAAGACGGTTCCAGTGGCGATTGCGTACGTGGCCCAATGACTTAAGGGCGTGTAGAGATTACTCAACTTCGGCCCGTAGAAGAAAGCGAAAAGAAATAGGACGGACGCGATGAAGACACGAGAAGAGCCGAGCAGTTGCATACGCGTCATGGACTTCGGTGATCTATGAGCAAGGAACGCGCCAGTCTAGGCCTAAAACACCCGAGGTACGGGCAGAGGTTGTAAGTTACAGGCGTGAAAGCGGAACCCTCCCATAAGCATAATCCAAACCTGCCCGCGCCTATCGTGTACCTGAACCCTTTCCATCGTTTAATGACTTGCCACGCCTGCCACATACCTCTTGATAGATGGATGTCGTCAAAAACAACCAAACCCCCCTTGTTCAGGTGCGGTTCCAAGCGCCGCAAGTAATGTAATGTCGCCTCGTATTTATGATGGCCGTCGATAAAAGCCAGGTCTATACCACCTTTGAGGTTTGGGAGTATCTTGTCGAGTGCCTGATCGAACAAGGCGTTCACAACCTCCACCTCATTTGAAACCTGTCTGATGTTTTCTCTGGCCAACGAAGCTAAGTTGGGTGAAGCTTCCACGGTGATAAATCTTTCGCAATATGCTGACGATGCCAGGTGGCAACCAGAAATTCCGGCACCACTGCCCAACTCCAAGATCGTCCGCGCGCGGAAACCCTCTGAGCAGAGAAACAAGAATGTCCCCGACTCAGGATCAATGCTTACACCTTTTGCCATCTGAGTGGGACTGATCTGGCAGACCTTACCCTCACGGTTAAGGACCTCCAACGAAGATGTTCTTCGGGCCACCGTTTGCCGAATCGACTCAACTATACTCACCATCTCCTGCTCCGATTCGGTTAAAGAGTTACCGAACAAAAACTCCAGAGGATGTTGAAGAGACCGGGGAAGCCCATTCTCGAGCATTGTTCTGAGTTTAAATCTGCCGAGAGGAGCCATGAACCGTCTATAAACCACTCGGCCCCGAGAAAAGTATGAGGTACCTGGTGTCACAGTGGAACAAACTCGATCGTCGTGAGCGCTCGCGCCGGTTCGGCGAATCCCTCTACCCATTTGCGCGAAGCCTTCGTATTGTACTTCTCGCCGAATGCAACCGTGACCGCATCCCTGGCGCGCGCACTGCGGGCTAGCTTGGCTCGAACGGGGATTTCGAGGTCACCTAGCTTAATGGCCCCGGTTGATTGTTTTTTGAAAGCCCGGAACCATCCCGTCGGCTTGTCGTTCCAGGAGCGCACAAACACCCTGTCGTTAACCACCACCACCCAGACACCGGTGTAGCGATGCTCACTTCCGGAGCGAACACCGACGATCTTCGCGTTCCGGACCACTTCGACCATGTTATCGGCGAATGTGTTATCCGTTGACATGGTTCTTCACGAGGCGCTGATAGGCTTAGGAAGGGAGTTCCTGCTTACATTTGGCTTGTTGGGCAGTGCCCTGGCTAAATCATTTGGGATCTGGCTTGTTGCTACTCAATCCTTTTTGCAGCTCTTTAACTTGAAGGCTTCTCCAAAGGGCCAAAGCGTAATATGCAGCGGCCTCCCCACCGATCCGAGCAAGCTGTTCTCTCTTCTCCATCTCGGCAGGCGGGTAGGCTCCAAAAAAGATGAATGTGCCCGTCTCTTTTGGCGTCTGCTGATCTACGAGTTCCTCATTTGACAGTGTTCGAGTCAACGACCTCAATTGAGCCAAGTATTCTTGAAATTGCTCTTGGGAGAGACTATCTATCCATAATTTAAACTCTTTGGATACGGACCATCTCTTTGCCTTGGGAATCTTCTCCTCCACAGTTCGCGTCATGATGGTCTTGGCTATGGCGAATTCCTCATCGTTCATTGCGCCCTCGCGGTTGAAAAGCTGCCGAACGTTGCACTTCGACTCAAGATATCCCGAAAACGGGCAAACCTGGTTTGACCGGCCGCAAAATATATTAGATACAACGTTCGATTGATAGGGGGCGAGATGTCGAGAAGCACGCATTGAGGCTCGGCTACAAACACTTAATTGCGGCGCAAGTCACTTTAGAAGCTTACCTTGCGAGCAGTGCTTGCACCTTTTTGATGATCTTATTCGTGCTCGGATACCAAAAGCGATTTGTATCAATGACTTTCTTTTCAGAGATATAGACGCTGAACTCCGCAAGGTCGCCTTTCACGGTTTCTGCCTCTACGTTCTCTTCTTTGTTGAGCTGAGCCGCCAGTGGCTTGCCCCCGCTCAAGGTGCATAAAATTCAATCCTCGCAAGACCAAGCAAGCAATCCAACGCTGGAATTGACCCGCGCGAGGCGAACGCCATGCAAGCCGAACCGGAGGGAAAGATGATGAAAAGCATTCTATTCGAGCGTCCGGTCGAATGACTTAGCCCGCGCCGTGGTAAGAACTGCGCTGTTAATAACTAATTTACGCCACCTAAATTTGTCTCACACGCTCTCTCACCAACTCGGCCTTCAAAACTTCGTGTCTGATGGCATTCTTTCCGTCCTTCTTTACTTCGTACATCAAACCGTCCGCAAGCTTAATCATCTCGTCAACAGTGTGGGGCGGATCAACGCATGTCAGTGCCCCGATGCTGAATGTCACGGGCCAACCGCTACTTCGCATCTCAGAGCGCAGCCTCTCTTGCAGCTTGTGAACAACTGTCGAGGCCTGCTCCGCCCCCGTCTCAGGCAAAAGAAGAGCAAACTCATCGCCACCGATGCGCGCAATTACATCCGTGATGCGCAAATTCTGCTTAACGATTTCGACCACTCTGACCAGCAGTTGACTCCCGACTTGATGCCCAAATTGGTCATTCACCGTTTTGAAATTATCGGCGTCGAAGTAGGCCACTGTAAATGGATGCCCGTATCTCCGCGACCTGTTGATCTCCATCTCCGCCGATTCATAGAAAGCGCGTGGGTTGGCTGCCCCCGTTAGGAAGTCTGTTCTAGCCAGTTCAATCTCGTGCCCCAATGACTTCTTAAGCCTTGTAATAAGGAGCACTACTACCAGGAAAAAGACTAACCTAGTGGACGCATTCCAGAATGGGACAAGCGGGTTTGAGAACTGCTCGCCTGCCAACCGATTAGCCCCTTGCCACGTGATAGTGCCGGCAATAGATAATATAATGGCGGCGCTTCTCCCTCCGAACCAGACGACTAACGCAACAGGGAACAAATAGAAGACGGCGAAGGAAAGCTCAAAGCCAGTAAGGTAGTCAGCGACGCCCAATAACGCGGTCAGGGCAATGCCGCAAATCGCGATAAAAGGCTTACTACGGCTTTCGAGAAACTCTAGAAACACAAAGGGTATATTCTTTCTACATTACTTACAGCCAGCGGGCTAACGCTGCTGTTCACCGGCGGCGAGCGAATGCCACACAAGCAGCAATATAAAAAGACTTCTTGAGAAGTATGCTATCGAGCCGTCCGGTGCAACAGCTTATTAGGTGCGCCGAGGGAAAATATTCTTAATCCAGCAGGCGTTTCCCGTGAACTATTGCCACCACTGTCACAATCTCGTTCTCAACGAGATAAATTACTCGATAACTGTAGGCGAACCACTCCCGGATACTTCTGTCATTGAACTCTGGTACAACGCGACCGGAAAATGGGAAGCGTGAGAGATTGCTTGCTATACTCAGAATTGATTTCACTACCGTTGCTGCATACGCCGCAGAGTCTACGGCGATGTATTCAGCAATGGCCTCAAGATCCTCTACAGCGCGCGGAGACCAGACTACTCTGTGAGCCATTTGCCAAGCCGCCGCTCAACTTCTTCGTGCGATACCGTACCGTCGGAATCAGCTGCCTCCAGACCGTTGCGCACCTTTTCAATAACATACAGGTGATACTGAATGTCCTCTAGCGAACAGTCGTCCGGCAACTTACTTAGCAGCGCCTGAACCTCTTCTTTCGCGGTACTCATGACATCAACAAATCTACCACAACATTTACCCACGACCCTAAACACCGAACGCCCGGCATCACCCGCGCCCCAATTCAAGATTCATGATAGTCATCGTGGCGGGGCGTCGGGTGCATGCCGTTGTTCGCTGGCGTCGGGGCAGGGCGTCAGTCAGCGCCTTGCAACTCCAGCCACTTACCCCTGTGGTAGTACAACACGTATGAAGCCTTCTCAAGGTAGCCGTCATCTATGCCCTGGTGATCTATCCGAGGCGGCTTCGGCCCGCCATACTCCCTGTAGTGCTTGAAAATGTAGTCTCTGCCGACAGCCATAATTGACCTGGAGAAGCCGATCTGCCCGTTTCCGCCGACCACCTGAAGGAAAGTTCTGTCCGCGCTCTTCGCCACCTCCGCCACGGACCTGGCAGAACCACCCCAGAACACCAGGATCGACGACACCCTGTTCCTGGAGCAGAGGATAGCCCAGTCGGTCTGCCCTCTCCTCGCGAACTCACCGCTGATGACGTTGTGTGGCTTGGTATCGGCAAACGTCTGTGGGATTGTACAGCCCCGCGATAGGAGCTCCCGTTTTACTTGCCGGGCTAGCTGAGGGAAGGCTGTAGGCGGTAGCCTGACGGTGGCCGAATCAGCCGCGCTCCATTCGTCTTGAGCCGCACCGCCGTGAGCAAAGCACAGCATGCTTGCCGCAGTAATGGTGATGAGAATGAACTTCATAAGACCTACTGTTGTTTAATCCAGCTAACGCTGCTGTTCACCGGCGGCGAGCGAACGCCATCCAAGCAGCGATCTAACCACTTTGTTTGAGAAGCATGCTATCGAGCCGTCCGGTGCAACAGCTTGCGTGGAGCCGCTATAGACCTTAGGGTCAGAAGGCTCACTTCTCCGATCTTCGCTCATCTTGTCCTAAGGCTTCTGGCCATAAAAAGTAATCGTTGGGTAACGAGAAACGCATAACGGTGCTTCAGCGGCGAGCGATTTCACTCAACTTTAGGATCAAATGACTACTGAAGCGAGCTTCATTCGAGTCCGCTGCAAGCACGCGTTCGGCGTCGACGTTAGCTATGTGCGGTTGACTTCCGAAAATAGACGAACCAAAGCGATAACGCACCGACTCCGCCATAGCCACGCGATGGCAAGATAACCGAAGCCGATCAGCCCCGCCACCAGGACAATGCAAAAGAGCATGACGGCAGCGAGAATGCCCTGTCGCCGTACAAGCGGACCATCGGGGTAAAGGCGGTTATATTGGTGGTGCAGCCTGAGCGTTTTGGGCAACCACCATCCGATCGGGTTGAACTGGTCATCTTTCGGCAACTTTGCGTTCACTGCGTCAACGATCGCGAACTGATTAATCATTGCTACGATTCCGAGAACACCAACGCAAAGGAGAAGCGCGAGAGCTGCTGTCAACCTCAGGGTCATACGTTACGACAAAACAATTGGATCCGACGCCGAACGCTGTTGTTCACCGGCGGCGAGCGAACACCACACAAGCAGCGATTCCACAGAAATGTTTAAGAGGAATGGTATCGAGCCGTCCGGTGGAACAGCTTATTATGCGCGTCGTATGCGCTCGATTACTTCAATTGCTTCACGGGCCTCTGGGCTGAATTGCTTCAGTTCGTCGTCCGTTAGCAGCCCCTCTTCAATAACGTTAGCGAGTAGGATAAAAGCCATCGATCGCTTCGGGTCATTAAACGCGCGCGCCATTGCTTTATCGCGATTTCGCATTAGCGAATACACTTTTAGGTAACAGTCGTGATAACCATCCTTGCACTCAGTCGTGGCCAGGCGTACCTCTTCAAGCACGCGCTGACAAAACCGTTCCAGAGCGATGCCATGAAGCCGGCGAAATACTTTCCAATCAGATTCTGTAATCTCCCTAGCCATGGAGTAAAACCATGAAGCGCATAACGTTGCGCTTGAGCGGCTCGCCCACGCAACTTACCAAAGAAAGCCCGCTTATGGCGAGTCCGCTCCAAGCGCGTGTTTCTTAATTCGTTAGATTTCGGTCTTGGTGGAACGAGATCTCTTTTGCCTCCCAATCAACATGAACACGGCAGCACCAATAAGTAGAACATAGTAACCAATCAAGGCAGCATCTCTAATGAGTCTGAATACTACCCGGCCTGGAAAGCCGCCTGAATCATCGCTTGCTTCCAGTGCCGACAACACTTCACGATCGGCGGCAGTCGGAGCGGTTTCAACGAGCCGCTCACCTGACCAAGTATAGACAGATGTATCGTT